>OCZT010006625.1_pt1 | contig 11452 bp, 12 predicted proteins | sample 1539031 | NCBI WGS metagenome assembly OCZT01 (sample SAMEA3539308, study PRJEB22396) | soil metagenome | biome: tundra; feature: field; material: soil | place: USA | collected 2010-05 | depth 0.15 m
TTGTTTAACAAAAGATGTGCCTATATTGCAAGCGGCGATTACTTGAAATAAAAAAGAATAGATGTTATATGGCGGAAAAACAATGTTCTGGTGATAATCCATGTCTAAAAATAACGTTTTAACTCTATGGAATGATGAAGGTATCGATGAAAAAGATGCCTCCACTTTAAGAAAAAAATCCAAGGAAGTACCGGCGCCTCTGGATAAGGAATCACGCGAGATGATTAAAACATTGATTGATTCTTTTTTAGCAAGAGATGACGCTTCGGGACTTGCGGCGCCGCAAATCGGCATAAGCAAAAGAATTGTTGTTTTTCGCACCAAAGGCTTCGGTGAAGGGGGAAAAGTAAAAAGTCCCGATGATTTTGAAGTTTTGATTAACCCGAGAATTACTCAAGCGCGTGGTGAAAAAGTGACGATGACCGAAGGTTGCCTGTCGTGCCCGGAAATTCAGGTAGAAATAAGCCGCTCCCCCGAAATAAAAGTTCGTGCCTTAAATGAAAAGGGAGAAAAAATCAGCAAGAGGTATCTGGATTACGTCGCCCGCGTTGTGCAGCATGAACTCGATCATCTGGATGGTAAATTAATCGTCGACTACGAAGGAGCAATTTATTATCCCAAGAAAAAACAAGAATTTTATGAAAAACTTTTTAAAGGTTAATCTGTAGAAAAAATTATTGATCAAATCTTGAATTGTCACCTGAGTTGTAGTAGTCCTCACGCAGTAATAAAAGCAGCACAGAGAACTAATTTCCCCACATTTTTTATCGCGCCCGGAGAATCAGTTTTATGTTAAAAATCAATTGCCCGGAATGCAACAAGTCCTTTCTTTGGACCGACAATATGCCGACGCAGGGAGAGTGCCTGACACCGAATTGTAAATGGCGTTATAATATTCATTCCGAGCTTAAGAAAAATGTGAATAAAAGCGAACCCCAGGAAAAATCAAAAGCGTTGCATTGTCCCTCGTGTAAAGGTGAAATTGTTTCCAGATTAACGATTTGCCCTCATTGCAACCTGATTGTTCTTGGAAGCAGTACTTTAAAAAAGAGTCATTTATTTGTCGCGGTATGTTTGATCCTCATTGTGCTATCTGTTATTTTAAAATATTTGGTTAAGTAAAATTGAAAAAAACGCCTTTATATGAAAAACATGTTGCCCAAAAAGCCAAAATAATTGATTTTGGCGGTTGGGCCATGCCTGTACAATACACAAATGTCATCGATGAACACAAAGCAACCAGAGGCGCAGCCGGCCTTTTTGATATCTGCCACATGGGCGAAATTGAAGTTAAAGGTCCGCAGGCGCTTAATCTTTTACAACTGGTTTTAACCAGAAATCTGGCAGATCAAACCATAGGACAGGTTAAACTATCCGCCCTGCTCAACGAAGAAGGCGGTATAATTGATGATTTAACTGTATACAAACTGGATGAAAACTCCTACATGCTGGTTACCAACGCCACCCCCAAAGACCGCGATTGGCAGTGGATAAATTTAATTTGGCGCTCCAAAGGATTTGATTGCAGTTTAAAAGATATCAGCGACACGATGGGCAAACTGGACCTGCAAGGTCCGCGCTCTGGAGAAATTTTACAGAGGCTGACAGAGGCTAATCTGAAGACTCTGCGTTTCTATCATTTTTGCGAATCTCAGGTCGTAGGATTTCCGGCAATTATTTCGCGCAGCGGCTACACCGGTGAAGACGGTTTTGAAATCTATGCTGCCGGTAATATCATAGGTAATATATGGGATAAGCTGATGATTGCCGGTGCACAATCGGGCTTGAAACCGGCAGGACTGGGCGCAAGAGACACACTGCGCCTGGAAGCAGGTATGATGCTCAACGGTCAGGATATGACCGAATCGGTAAGTCCGCTGGAAGTGCCTTATAGCTGGATTGTCGATGCGAACAAAGAATTTGTCGGAAAAACAGCGCTTATGGCCAGAAAAAATTCAGGCATCGGCAACAAACTGGTTGGTATAGAAATGACCGGCAGGGGGATTGCCCGGCATGGCTATAAAGTATTTCATGATCAGCGGGAGATCGGCATTGTAACTTCCGGAACATTTTCACCGACATTGAACAAAGCAATTGGCCTGGCTTTTGTTGATATGGCCTACAGTGCGCCGGATACTAAAACAACAGTTGCTATTCGGAATACAATGACTGAGGCAAAAATTGTCAAGCTCCCCTTTTACAAACGGGAAAAATGATGCCATAGTAAAAAATTGATGACCCTGGTTTGTCATTCCGGCGAACGCCGGAATCCAGAAAAGAAATAATTATTAATAAATCTGGACACCGGTTTTCATAACCTGAAGGTCACAAGCCGGTGTGACAACTTTTTGAAGAGTTAATTAAATTTTACCTAAGGAGAGTTAACATGTCCAAACCGAATCCTACCGATAGACTATATTCCCGTGATCACGAATGGGTAAAAGATAATGGTGACGGAACTGCAATCATAGGTATCACCGATCACGCTCAGGAAATGCTCACAGACATCGTGTTTGTTGAATTGCCGGAGATCGGAAAAAAAGTTGCTAAAAGTGATCCGGTGGCTGTTGTCGAATCGGTAAAATCCGTATCCGATGTTTATGCTCCGGTGGGCGGAGAAATCATTGATGTCAATAAGAAGCTCGAAGAAACGCCGGAACTGATCAATCAGGACGCTTTTGGCGAGGGCTGGATTGTAAAAATGCGTTTGGCCGATACAGGCGAACTAAAGACGCTGCTTAGCGCGGCTGATTATGAACAATTGGTCAAAGAGGAAAAACACTAAAGATGGATTACTGCCCCCACACTCCCGATGATATTGCGCAAATGCAATCTGTTGTTGGCATCGCCAGTATCGACGAATTGTTTGCCGATATTCCACAAAAGTTTCGATTGAAGAGTGTGCTGGATATTCCTGCCGCGTTATCTGAGCAGGAAACCATCGCGGCCATGTCCAGCATCGCCGGGAAAAACAAACTGCCGCAATTTACTTTAACGGGTGCCGGTGCTTATTATCATTTTATTCCGGCAGTTGTCGGACACATCGTGGGGCGCGCTGAATTTTATACAGCCTATACCCCTTATCAGGCCGAAATCAGTCAGGGCATTCTTCAGGCGATATACGAATACCAGACCATGATTGCCCATCTCACTGGCACCGAAATAGCCAACGCTTCGATGTATGACGGAGCTTCCGCAATGGCAGAGGCAGCAGTGCTTTGCGCAAAGATGTCCAATCGGACTAAAATAATTGTTGCCCGCTCGGTGCATCCCGAATACAGGCAGGTGGTAAATACATACTCGTGGGCTAACGGCTATACAGTCGTTGAAATACCATATACGTCATCCGGTCAAATTGATTTGAATGCTTTGCAAAACGAGCTCGATGATCAAGTTGCCGCCGTTTTAGTACAAAGCCCCAATTTTTTCGGCGTCATCGAAGATATCACCCCTCTTGCGGATGCGGCTCATCAAAATGGCGCGCTGCTTGTTGCCGGTTTTACCGATGGCACGTCTCTGGGTATTCTGCAACCGGCCGGAGCGTCAGGCGCTGATTTTGTTGTGGGCGAAGGCCAGAGTTTCGGCAACCCGCTCAATTACGGCGGCCCTTATCTGGGCATTTTTGCCGCGCGTGAAAAATTTATGCGCCGGATACCCGGACGACTGGTTGGCGCAACGGTGGATAAAAACGGCAAGAGAGGTTTTGTGCTGACGCTGCAAACCCGTGAGCAACATATTCGCCGGGAGAAAGCAACGTCCAACATTTGTTCCAACGAAGCTCTCTGCGCGCTGGCGGCAGGCGTATATCTGGCAGCTCTGGGTAAAAATCTGCGCAAGCTTGCACAACTCAATATTTATAAAACTCAGTATTTAAAAAATAAACTTTTACAACTTAAGGGATGGAAGGAAGTATTTTCTGCGCCGGTTTATAACGAATTTGTTTTGCGTTGCCCCAATGCACGCCTCGCCAATGAAAAGCTTAAGAACGAGGGAATCATCGGCGGGTATGAATTACACAAAGATTATCCCGAGCTCGAAAATGCTCTGCTATTTTGCGCAACGGAAATGATTCCGAAAGATGGTATGGACAAGGTTGTTGCCATCCTCAAGTAGTTCTGCACCTTTAATCCCTCTCCCCTGGCGGGAGAGGTTAGGTGAGGGGGGTCATAGTAACTGAATTCTGATAGAGGCGTGATTTTATATGGAGTTAATATTTGAGATAAGCAAACCGGGACGAAACGCTGCCGATGTGACCGCAAGCGATGTGCCCGCTGTCAATATTGAAGATGCGATCGGCAAGAAATATCTGCGCACCGATCTCGATTTGCCGGAAGTGGCGGAAGTTGATTTAGTCCGGCATTACACTAATTTATCACGCAGGAATTTCGGTGTTGATCTGGGCTTCTATCCACTGGGTTCCTGCACCATGAAATACAATCCCAAAGTTAATGAAAATGTAGCAGTCCTACCCGGCTTTACCGGTCTTCACCCTTATGCCGATGATGAATCTGCCCAGGGGAATCTGCAACTCATGTATGAAATGCAGAAGTATTTGAGCAATATTTTCGGCATGGCCGAGTTCACTCTGCAACCGGCAGCTGGCGCTCACGGCGAGCTTACCGGCATTATGATGATTAAAAAGTATTTTGAAAAGAAAAACGAAAAGCGCCCTCTTATCCTTATACCTGATACCGCCCACGGCACCAATCCGGCCTCCGGAGCGCTTTGCGGTTTTGAGACGGTTACGCTGCGCTCTAACAGTGAAGGAGGCGTGGATATTGACCACTTGATGTCTTTAATGACCAAAGATGTGGCAGGGCTGATGCTCACCAATCCTAATACGCTGGGGCTTTTTGAGCGCAACATTGAAAAGGTTGCGCAAATTGTTCATGGCAAAGGCGGCTTGCTTTATGGCGATGGCGCCAATGCCAATGCTTTTTTAGGTAAAGCGCGCCCGGGCGATTTGGGTTTTGATGTTATTCATCTTAATTTACATAAAACATTTTCCACTCCGCATGGCGGAGGCGGCCCCGGCAGCGGCCCCGTAGGAGTATGTGCAAAGCTGGTTAATTATCTGCCTGTACCCCGCATTGTCAAATCCGGCAATGGTTATAACTGGTCGGGTAAATTTCCTGATACTATCGGGCGGATACGCTCCTTTTACGGCAATTTCAACGTAGTTGTTAAGGCCTATACTTACATTCGCTCTTTAGGTGCCAAAGGGTTAACGCATGCAACAGAAATGGCCGTGCTTAACGCGAACTACATTAAAGAAAAATTAAAACCATATTTTGATCTGCCCTATGATCGAGTCTGCATGCATGAGTGCGTCTTTTCCGGTAAAAGACAAGTGGCACAAAACGGTGTGCACACCACTGACATCGCCAAGAGGCTGATTGATTTCGGTTATCACCCGCCGACCATTTATTTTCCGCTCATTGTCCCCGAAGCCATCATGATTGAACCGACCGAAACGGAAAGCAAAGAAACGCTGGACACCTTCTGCGATGCCATGATCGCCATTGCCAATGAAGCAAAGGAAAATCCGCAGCGGGTGAAAGATGCGCCGCTAACAACGCCCGTCAGCCGGCTCGACGAAGTACTCGCCGCGCGCAAGCCCGATGTTTGCTGGAAAAGATCATAAAGAGTCATCACGCCAAAACCGTAGGGAACGCGGTCGCCCAGGCATACGCCGGGCAGGCTTACCGTTCCCTACCAATTTTAATTGCGCCTTTTTTCATACAGTAATTTAATTGGTAACCATCATGATTAACAGACAATCGAAACCACAACTCCTGCGCAAGCCTTCCTGGCTCAAAGTTCGTCCTCCCTATGCTAATCAATGCCGCAGTATCAGAACAACTCTCTCCGATCTTCAATTGCATACAGTCTGTCAGGAAGCGGCCTGCCCCAATATGGCGGAATGCTTTGCCAGCGGCACCGCCACTTTTTTAATTCTGGGAAATATCTGCACACGCAATTGTCTTTATTGTAATGTTGAACACGGTAAGCCTGCGACAATTGACGAAAAAGAAATTCATCATTTGATTAGTGCTGTACGGAAAATGAAACTGGAATATGTTGTCATCACATCCGTTACGCGCGATGATTTGCCTGATGGTGGCGCGCATATCTTTGCCGATTGTATCAGCCAATTGCGTCACGCACTGCCTGCCTGTAGAATCGAAGTGTTGATTCCTGATTTTCAGGGCAATCAGGGGGCGCTGGAAAAAGTGATTGCCGCAACGCCGGATGTCATCAACCACAATATGGAAGTTGTTGAGCCTTTGTTTGCCCAATTACGGCCGCAGGGGAATTACAATATCTCCCTGAAGCTGCTCTCGGGCATAGCCGCGACTCCCGTTGTTGCCAAAAGTGGTTTTATGGTTGGTTTTGGCGAAAAGCGCGATGATATTCTGCGCCTGATTGATGATCTGTCTTCCGTCTCCTGCGAACGTCTAACGATCGGACAGTATCAACAGCCAACACTCAAGCACTGGCCGGTGGCAAAATATTATCATCCTGATGAGTTTGCCGAGTTCAAAGAAATCGCGTATCAAAAAGGTTTTAAGTACGTAGAAGCGGGACCGCTAGTGCGGAGCTCTTATCATGCAGCACAAGCAGGATCATAAGGTGTCATTGCGAGGAGCGCCTCGCGCGACGTGGCAATCTAATTAGCGGTTGCAGTAATTGTGAGGTGTATTGATGTCCGAAAAACATGATTTAGTCATCATCGGCGGAGGGCCTGGAGGGTTGGCAGCGGCAGAAATTGCCGCAGTAAATAAAAAGCGCGTGCTGATTATTGAAAAAGGCGGATGGGGCGGCACCTGCACGCATCGAGGCTGCATCCCCACCAAAGCGCTGCTTACCTGCAGCAAATATTATGCGGATTTAAAAAAGCTTAAAAGGGTAGGCATTAATATCTCATCTGCTGCTATCGATTTTCTCGCCATGAAAAAGCATCAGCAGCAAATTGTGAAGGTGGCCGCTCTCGGCGCGCAAAAGGTTCTCATTGATGCTAAAGTAGAAACAAAATCAGCAATGGGAGAAATTATTTCCCCCAAGGAAGTGCGCTATATCGATTCATCCGGGGAAAGTGAAATCGTCTCTGCCCAAAACATCATCATCGCCTGGGGCTCGGTTCCGCAGATGATCCCCGGCATCAATACATCTAAAAACATTCTTACTTCTGATGATATTCTCAATATCAATACACTGCCGGAGAGTATAATTATTGTTGGCGGCAGTTTTATCGGTGTTGAATATGCAACACTCTTTGCCGAATTGGGTGTAAAGGTCATTCTGGTCGAGCTCCTTGAACGTATTTTAATTTATGAGGATGAAGAAGCAGCTCAATTTCTTCATCAGGAATTAACGCGCTTGGGCGTTGCTATCCATACGTCAACAAAATTATTGAGCCTCAAAGATACAGACAACGGCGTTGTCATGCAGGCGCAGAAAAATGCTGAGCAGCTGGAGATGCGCGCCAGTAGAGCGCTGCTTTGCACCGGCCGCAAGCCGCTTTTGCATACGGAGCAGTTGGATAAGCTTGGAATCAATTATGCAAAAACCGGAATTAAAGTTGATCAGAATATGATGACGAATGTACCGGGTATTTACGCGGTGGGCGATGTTACCGGCGGCATGATGCTGGCGCACCGCGCGGCGCAGCAGGCCAAAGTCGCCGCAGGCCATATTTGCGGCGTAAGCGACTATTCTTATAATGAGAGATTCATTCCTTCCGTAGTGTATAGCCATCCGCAGATTGCGCGAGTTGGCATTACGCAAAAGGCAGCCGAAGCAGAAGGATTATCGGTGGAAATTATCAAATCCCAATACAGCGCAAACATCATAGCCCGCGCGGAACTGATGAGCCAGGGGTTTGTCAAAGCTATTTTTCATCAGAATAAACTGATCGGAGCAACCATCGTCGGCGACCACGCCGCTGAACTCATTTCACCTCTTGCCCTGGCGGTATCCAATGGCCTCTCAAAAAAACAACTGCGGTCATGGGTTATACCACACCCGACGTTGAGTGAAATATTTGTACCATTACTATGAATTAAAATACATCTTTCCCATAAGGATAAGATATTTAAAAAAAGAAGATGCTTGATTGAATGCGGCAAATAGTTTATAATTGAATAAAAATGAAGAGGTTGGATTATGGGTAAAACAATAACCTTGCGAATTGACGACGATACCTATGATATCTTCAAAACAGCGGCCCAAGCGCAGAGGCGGACAATTTCAAACTTTATAGAATATGCCACTCTTTCCCATGTGACCGAAGAAGCGTTTGTTGATGATCATGAAATGGCCGAGATATTGAAGAGCAAAGAGCTGGTTTCATCATTAAGGAAAGCCAAGGAAGATATTGAGAAAGGGAAATATCGAATTGTTAAATAGATTTGAAATTGCGGAAACCGAAACATTCCAGCGTTCCATTTCTAAGAAAAATATCAGCAAAATTTACGAAAAAATCAAATCGTACGTTTATCCTCAACTGAGAATCAATCCTTTCTTTGGCAAGAATATTAAGAAACTCAAAGGTGAGTTTAAAGATATTTACCGGTATCGAATCGGAGAATATCGTTTGTTTTATTCAGTTGATGAAAAACAAATATTTATTTTTATTATGGATATAGTGAAGAGGAAAGATGCCTATTAGGGAGGGTGAACAGTAAATCAAAAAAAAGTAGTTGGGCAGGTGAAGCCAAGAGCGTCGCCGCCGATGTCGAATATTTCTAAAAGACAAAAAATATAGCCAACGGCCTAACAAGCGTTATAAAAACGGTTATGATGTTCCTGTAATTTAATGGAATTATAATGAAAGGAGATAGGCATATGAAATTTCGCTATAGTTTTTTCGTATTCATAATAGCAACATTGCTAATAATAAATGGTTGTGCTGCAAAATCCCCACTAATCCAGGCTTCATCAAAGAACGATTCTTTCACCGTACAGAAACTTATTGAGGAAGGAGCGAATATAAATGAGGTTGATAAAAATGGTGCAACACCCTTGATGTATGCCAGCGAGTCTGGGAAAATTGAAACTGTAAAAGTTTTATTAAACGTGGGTGCTAATATAAAAATTCAAGACAAGCAAGGCTATAGCGCTTTAACTCATGCGATAAGTTCAGGACATGAAGATGTATCAAGGATTTTGATTGAAAACCACGCCGATGTGAACGCTAAAGATAATTACGGGGATACACCGCTTGTGATTGCATCATATAAATGTAATGCATCTTTAATAAAATTACTGATTGATAATGGTGCGGATATAAATGCTAAAAATAGTTTCAATATGAACGCGTTGCATAATACTGTACAATGCCACGGTCCAGAAAAGAGTTATGACTTGACTAAATTATTAATAGACAGAGGAACAGATTTAACAGTCAAAGATAATGATGGCAAGACTCCGCTCAATTACGCCTTAGAATTTAAGTTGACTGACACTGTTGCACTTATAAGAACAAAATATCAAGAAGATTGGAATGTAAATTCACCTTCTGTTGATGACGCGCTAAGAGCACCATCTCGAATAAAGCCCGAGCAAGGCACTTACCTGATACCGCAAGGAAAAGAAAGAGCATACAACAATGCAATAATAGATTGTAATGACCTTGTAGTACCTTATAGAAGGGGTTTGCTTATGTCTACCGGCCCCATTGGCTATGGTCTGGGGTTAGCGGCTGACTCGATTACTGTAAAAGGTAAATTTCAGAAATGTATGGAGAAAATGGGATTTCAATGTATAAATAATTGTTCGAAATAGATACATTGTTTTATTTCTGTGTGTTGTGCTGCATAAATTTCGAGGACAAAGATTTGTAAAACTTTTTCCATCGGGATAAACACTTTAGCACGACCATCGTCAGCGATAACGCAGTCGCACTCATAGCCTCATTTAGCCTGGATGTTTCTAACGAATTGAGCACAAAGCAACTGAGAGTCTAGGTAATTCTGCACCAGACACTTTTCGGAATTGCCATAAAATAGTAAGACTTTCCCGGAATAAGATACAAAAGCCAGAAGATCATAACATGGAACTATATAGAATAAAATTTAGTGCAAAATCATACTCTGTACTCCCACCGGGTGAGAACCTAGTATTTGATTATACCGGGGGATAGAAATCCTGGTCGAATACATGTGCGCAATAGAAATGCTATTAATCTTCTTAAACAGTCATATGCAAATGAATTGGACTTCACCTGCGAGTTCCAGGCAGATGATATCTTAAGCGCGATAAGTCTCTCATCGGGCTATGTGAATCAAATACTGGACAACTTGGTGTTTGTTACTGGCGGACCAGCTTATGACATAAAGATTCTGAAGGCATATGAAATAACACCTACTGCTACGATAAGAGAATTTTGGCAGTATTTTCCAAACGTAATCGAAAAGGTAGGCAGCAAATACTCTGATATCGAAGCATCAACTGGATTGATTCACAGCTTTTTAAAAGTCCAAGAAGAAAGGGTATTACAAGCTTTACATTGGTACAGAAAGTCTCTTCGTGAGTCAGACACGCTTGATCGATTTACATATATCTGGATCGGCCTTGAAACATTGAATCCTTTGATAAAGAAGATCTACCCAGGTGAATCAGAGACAGCTAAATGTAAAAACTGCGGTCATCCGCGTAAGTTCGAAGGCACTGCTGCATTGAAAAAGTTTTTTGAAGCGTGCTCAAATGGTGCGCTCTATTCGAAAGCACGTAACATACGACAAGAACTTCTACACGGACATAAGAATCTTGATGAAATAGTGGAAAATATCCATGATATAATGAACCCATTAGCAACTGTTTTAAGGTCTGCAATTTGTAGTGTTAGTGGAATCGATAAGGAAAAGATAGTCTATGATATTGATCTTGCGGAGGCCATCAATGTTACGATTGTTGTATATATGAAATTTGGGCCCTTCATAGTCGATGAATCTGATCCTGGTTTTGAAGATCCATACGCAATTCTAGACGTAGATTTAGAAGAAAAGGGAAATACTCTTATTTTTCAGCCTAAAATAACACTGCCTCTTCTCAAAAGTGGGGTAGGCATTGAGAGCTTGGGATTTGATATTATTGGCAAAACAGGATATCTTTTTAAAAAAGCATCAATAACCTTAAGCAATAGAAAAGTAGAAGGCTCTTTGTGAATTCCGTAAATTTTAATTCCGGGGACACCATACAATTTATTTTAATATGTCTATTTTTAAATCAAAGATGATATCGAGGCGGCGAAGAGGAAGTGACGAGGCGTATCAATAATAAGTTGAGGAGACTGACGATGCAGCCAATGAAGATAGCGCTTTGTTTAAAACATAAAAAGAGGAGAATAGCATGAAGATAATTACCTATACATCCGTTACTCCGACTCATTTTGATAATGACCAGGCAAAGGGCGTTTCCGGTCGCGTTGTGATTGGCAAGAATGACGGCG
>OCZT010006626.1_pt1 | contig 11452 bp, 8 predicted proteins | sample 1539031 | NCBI WGS metagenome assembly OCZT01 (sample SAMEA3539308, study PRJEB22396) | soil metagenome | biome: tundra; feature: field; material: soil | place: USA | collected 2010-05 | depth 0.15 m
GGCCGAACAGCCGCTGATTCACCATGAGGCTGGGCCACCAGGCTGACGGCGACTCGCCATTCCATCGCGCCGTTGACGTGACGGCCATCAGCGTGCGGCCGACCAGCATCCAGCCAGCCAGGAGGATGAGAAATACGCGCTGATATCGCAGCAGCCTGGGATTGGGATAGCGCAACAACGCCCAGGCGCCGAAAACCCGGTCCATGCCACCGCACACGATGTCATAAACAGGCCACGGACCAGCATTCCAGGAATCGGCGAAGTCAAGCGACCGGAACACCCCGGCCAGGATGAGCGCCCACGCCACGCCGCGCTGCCCTGGCTGCCGGTACAGCGTCAGCCCAGTTAAAACGAAGGTCAGCGAGGTCACCACGTTCACGATGGCCAGCGCCGGGCTATGGGTCCACAGTGGCCCCTGGACCGCCGCGGAGCAGCAGCCGAAGACCAGCAGAACGGCTGTCGCCGCCTGGCGGGAACGTCGGCCACGCCACGGCAGCCACGCGCTCCACGGCTGGGCTTGCCCGTAGTGACCCGGCGTGCCGCTGGGCGAAACCGCAGGCCCAGCCGACGGGAGAGAAGCGGCGCGCATCCCAGGCCCATCGTCTAGTCAGCGGACACGGCAAAGGCAACAGCAACAGCAACAAGCTGCTGGAACTGGAGTAGCCCAAAAAGACCGGATCGTCAAGGACTGGTGACGCCCCGGGACGCGGTCGCCGGGCCGCGGCTCGCTCAGCTGGCGAACAGCGCAGAGGGGACTGGTGGCGATCCGGGATGCGGTTGCCGGGCCGCGGCGCGCTCAGCTGGTGGGCCGTGCCGAGGGCTGGAGGCGAGGCTACCGAGCTACTGCACTCCCCCCTTGTACAGCACTCCCCCCTCGGTAGCCTCGCCTCCAGCCGGCTCAACGGCACATCAGGTCAGCCGCGTGCGCCTGGATGATCCTTCGCCGACGCCGCGAAAGACGCGCTGGCCTGGCCGGGCCACCAGCGCAAGCAGTCCGTCGGCGATTGGCGGATCAGTCCCGCGTGCCGTACCAGCAGTATGCGCGTCTGGGTACGGCCGGGTGATCGTGGGAATCACCGGAATTCACGCGGGATTCCCCGCTTGACATCAAGCCGGGCCAGGCACCGTGTGCACGTGCACATTGCCGGCCGCGCCGGGCAGGACGGGAGTTCCCATGGTTTTCCGTTGAGTAAAGGCTGGTCTTTGTCGCCCTAGCGAAAAATGGCGTATCACGCCTTAACGAGTGGAGCGAAGGCTTCCACCAGCGGTTCGGCCTGGTCCACGTCGACCACGACACCCAGGCCCGCACGACGAAAGCGTCCTACGACTGGTACCGCGCTAACAGCCAGCCCGCAGAAGCGCAACCAAGGTTGCATATAGTTGGTGAGCTCCCGGCTTACCTGGACCGGTGGGCCGCTACCACGTCCGCGAGAATGTCGATCCCTTCGCCGATGGCCCGCTCGTTGAGGCCCGCGTACCCGAAGAGCAGCCCCTGACCGCCCCCGCCCGAGAGGCCACCCCCGCCCGAGACACCGCCCGACAGCCCGCCCGAGATGCGGTAGGGCGCGATGCCGTACACCGCGTCGGCGTCGCTTCGCTCGAGCAGGTCGGCACGGATACCGTCCGGGCCGACCGGGACGCCGGCCACCTCCAGCCCGGCCGCCACGGCGATCGGGCGGGCGTCATCGTCGGACGACGGGTCCTCGACGGCGATCCGCTTCGCCCCGGACTTCGCGAGCACCTGGATGAGCAGCGCGATGCCTTGCGCGTACCCGTTGCACATCACGACGTTGCCGGGCTGGGCTGACGTGCCCCGCGCCCGGTTCAGGTAGGCGGCGAGCGCCTCGTGCACCTCCGGGACATTACGCCCGCTGAGGTAACTGAACCGCTCACTCGGGGCCTCGTTGAGCACCCGTCGGACCGAGCGCAGCCACGCGGCCCGGGGGAACTGGGACACGTCAGCCCGGCCGTACCTGAAATCGATCCGCAGCGCCGGGGCGGCAGCGGGCCGCGGCTGCGGCCGGGCCGCCTCCGGTCCGATAGCGACCTGGGTGTACCCGCCGGCCCGGCTGGTCAGGTACCCCTCGGCGACGAGCTGCTGGTACGCCTCGACGACGACGCCGCGCGAAACCCCGAGATCAGCAGCAACGGTACGGGTCGGCGGCAATGAGGTACCGAGCCCCAGGCGCCCCGAGCGGATCCCGTCACGGATCGTTGCGGAAATCTGCCGGTGCAGCGGGTCCGGGGCGTCGCGCCGCAACTCGACCAGCAGGTCGGTCGCGAGACGGGAATTGGTCCTGATACCGGCCATCGGATTGGATCTTATCGCGCGTACCGATTCCTGCCAGGCTGGCACCATGACTGCATCAACGAAGCTCCGCAGGCTCACTCGGCTCGACGGGGAAGTGCTCCTGCCGGGCGAGATGGGCTACGACCGGGCACGCACGGTCTGGAACGCGATGGTGGACCGGCGGCCGCAGATGATCATCCGCTGCGCGAGCGCCAACGACGTGGCGGCCGCGGTGCGCACCGCCCGGGACCTTGATCTGGAAATCGGCGTGCGCTGCGGCGGCCATAGCGTCCTCGGGCTGGCCGTCCCCGACGGCGGCCTCATGATCGACCTCACCCCGATGGGCGCGGTCCGGGTCAGCCCGATGCGCCGCCGGGCGTGGGTGCAGGGTGGCGCGCTGCTCGGAGCACTGGACGCGGCGGCCCAGCGCTATGGGCTGGCTACGACCGCCGGGAACGTGTCGCACACCGGCGTCGGCGGGCTGACCCTCGGCGGCGGAATGGGCTGGCTCGCCCGGCAATACGGTCTGTCCTGCGACAACGTCGCCTCGTTCGAGATGGTGACCGCGAACGGAGACCTAGTCCGGGCCAGCGAGGCCGAAAACCAGGACCTGTTCTGGGGCCTGCGCGGTGGCGGCGGGAACTTCGGCGTGGTCACCGAGTTCGAGTTCCGGCTGCATCCCGTGGGGACCCAGGCGCTCGTCGCCGAATTCTCGTTCCCGCTCGATCAGGCGCAGCCAGCGCTTCGCGGGTGGCGGGACATGCTGGCCGAGGCGCCCCGGCAGGCCACGTTCACAGCAGCGGTCGGCGGAGACGGCCTGGCCACCGTGGGGTTCGTCTGGGTGGGCGACCCGGAGCAGGGCCGCCGCCTGGTCCCGGCGATGCGCGCGCTCGGCCGCCCGGTGGCGGAGCGGGTGATCGAGCCGTCCTATGTCGAGCTTCAGCGGATGGACGACACCGTCGGACGGCATACGCTGCGCAGGTACTCCAAGGGTCACTACCTGCGGTCTTTCCCCGACGAGGCGATCGAGGCCTTCCTCCTGCGAGGGGATGCCAGCGCTCCCGCCGGGACTCTGCCGAATGCCGGGCTCCAGGCCTACGGCGGGGCGATCGCTGAGGTACCCGACCAGGACACGGCGTTCAGCCACCGGGACACGCTGCTGGAATTCGGGGCCGGCACGAGCTGGACCGATCCCGCGGAGGACGAGACCCGCATGGCCGCCGCCCGGCGCGGCGCCGCCGCGCTCGACCAGTTCGCGAGCGGGGTGTACGTCAACGCGCTCAGCGACGAGGGCTATGAGGGCGTGCGGCGCGCCTACCCGCCCGGGAAGCTCGCCCGGCTGACGGCGCTCAAGAACGCCTACGACCCCGGCAACGTGTTCCACCTGAACCAGAACATCCGGCCCACTCACCGCTGACGCACCAGGTCAGCAGCCACGTCACTTCGGCCAAGCCAGGAGACAGACAATGCGACGCATCATCAACTCAGGTCGATGGTCTCGCAGCCGGGACTGCGGGCCTGGGCCGGCCGCTCCGGGTTCATGTCACCGACGATGACGACGGTGCCCCGGCGACTTCCGTCGCCGGGGCACCTGGCCCATGGGCTAGAAGGCGATCCGCCAGACTCCCCGGCCGTGGGTCGCGGCGTAGATGTAACCGTCAGGGCCGGGCGTGAGATCGTCCACCGCCGCGTTGGGCAACCCGCTTCCGAGGCGGGACCAGGCGGTGGAGCCGCCTCGTCCCTCGGCCGCGGTGAACACGCCCTGGTCGGTTCCGAGCGCTAGCTTGCGGTGGCTCAGCACCAGGGCGTCCGACGCGATGTCGGGAAGGTTTCCGGAGATGTCGGTCCACGACTGACCGCCATTGGTGGTTTCGAACACGTGGCCGACGCCGCCGCCGGGTACGAACCGGCGGGAATAGCCGTTGAATACGGCGTATGCGTGCGCCGGGTTGGCCGGGTCCACGGTGACGCCGGCAATGTAGCGGGTCGGCAGCCCGGTCATGTTCACCTCGTGCCAGGTACCGCCGTAGTTGGTCGCGATGCCGGAGGCGAAGGAGGGCCCGGGGTTACCACCGCCGGCCACCCACGCGGCGTAGATGATGCCGCCGCCCCGTGCCGACGACAGGGCGGTGACCGCGTGGCCGGCGCCGGTGTTGTAGACCGCCTTCCAGGAGCACGCGCTGTCGGTGCAGCTGGTGTTCCAGCCATCGGCGGTGACCCAGACGTCCTGGCCGCCGGTGAGCCATACGTTCTGGTTCTGCTGGTCAGGAACCAGCGGCGTCACGAACCGGGCGGCCGGGTCGCAGTCCGGCCTCGGCGTCAGCCCGACAGTGGCCTGCGCGACGCAGGTGGGACTGACGTCGTCGGCGAACGTATGACCGCCGTCGGTCGAGGAGTACATCGTGCCGTCGGTGTACTCGCCGACCATGTTGTTGGCGTTCCGCGGATCGACGATGACGTCGAAGCCGTCACCGCCGGCCGGCTCCACCATCTGGCTGCTGCCCGTGCTCAGGACCGACGTTCCGTTGTCCTGCAGCCCGCCCCAGACGGTGGCCTGGCCATGAAGCTGGCCGGCCCGGGCGTCGTAGTACTGCCAGGACCGCAGCGTCGCGTTCAGGTCGGTCCAGTCGCCGTACTGCTGGGTGTCTGACAACGGCCGGGTGTAGACACCTCCGTCGTTGCCGATGACGATCTTGCCGTTGGTGATCATCATGGCGTGCTGGTCCGGGTGCGTGGTGGTGGGGCATCCGGCAGTCGTGGTCTCACAGGCGAGGGTGTAGTTCCAGTAGGGGCTGGCGGTCACCCAGGTGCTGCCGCCATCGGTGGACTCGAAGACCTCCTCCAGCCCGGCGTACACGTGGTTGGGGTTACTGGGGTCAACGGCCAGGTCCTGGTTGTACCAGGCCTGCACCCCGACGCCATAGCCGGACCCCACCGGCAGCGCCGAGCCGGAGGCGGCCAGCTTGGCCTCATCACCGATCTTCGTCCATGGCCCAGTCAGGCTGGCCGGGCTTCCGGAGGACACGAAGATGCCTTGCATCACTGACTCCTTACCCGCGGCCAGCATGCTCGGCGACTGGACGATCGCGTAGAGCTTGCTGCCATCGGCGGAGTACGCGAACGTGGTCCGGCCAATGTCGCTGGCGTTGATGTCGCCCGCCGGGGTGACCTGGCTGAAGGTGAGCCCGCCGTCGGTCGACTGGTAGAAGCCGTTGTTCTGGGTGTTGCCCGGCCCGTGCCAGCCGATCGCGGCAATGACTACCTTCCCCGCCGAGCCCGGCTGGATGGCAACATCCGTCACCTGCTGGTCGTAGGGCGGGAAGTCCGTCGGGCCCGCCGGGTCCAGGACCTCGGTCCACTGGCCGGTGCTGGCGGCGTACCGGAACAGCCCGTTGTCCGTGGCCGCGTAGGCGTTCCCGCTGGGGTCGAACGCGATCCGGAACACCGTGCGGGACACCAGCGGGTTGCTGCCCGACGAGTCGTCGCCCACCCGCCGGAAGGTGGCACCGTCGTTGGTCGAGCGGTACACGCCGGTACCCGCGTAGGAATCCTGTGAGACGTTCGCCTCGCCGGTACCCACCCACAGCGACCCGTCGGCCGGGTTGACCGCCAGCGCCCCGATGGACAGGGTCGGCATGGAGTCGAACACCGGCGTCCAGCGCTGCCCCTGATTGGTGGACCGCCACACCCCGCCGTCGGCGGTCCCGGCGAACCAGGTGCCGTCAGGTGTGGCGGCAAGTGCCGTGGCCCGCCCGCCGACCAGCGAGAAGCCCGCCCCCACATTGGACCAGAACGGATCGGTGTAGTTACTCGGCTGGGCGTTGTACGGCTCGGTGGTGAATTCCTGCCACCTCGCCCTCGTCATTGGCAACGCCGCCGCCTGCTGCTGCGCGCTCACCAGCGCCTGCCCCGACACGCTTCCGGCTGGGGCGGTGCGCTCGTTGTCGTACTGGGCCAGCACATCCGCCAGGTCACCATCGTCGGGCGTATGGGTTGCCGCCGCTTTGCCGCCGTGGCTACGTGAATAGGCGGTGTGGGCCTGCTGACGTGCGCCGGCGCCGTGAGGGCCGCCCGCTGCGGCCACCCCTGCTCCAGTGAGAGAAAGCGCCATGCCCAGTGCGACCGGCCCGATCAGGGCCACTCGCCACGGGCGGATCGGACGCAGCATTCCGCCTCCATTCGATAACTGTTACCCGCTCAGACCTGGGCGCATGTGAGCTGCTGAAGGTCTCCCGCGTCGCTGCGGTAGTCCGGCATGTCAATGGCAGGGATCAGGTGCGTGGCCTGATTGTGCCAGACTGGCAGAGCCTTTCACGCTCAATAGTGAGATAGGGCGTTACAAAGGGATCTGGCCAATCGCTGCGCGGCCGGTCAACCGTGCCCGCAGGAACGCCCTGCGAGTCCGGGCCTTCGTCGCGGGCATGCGTCAACGCGGCAGGACAGCGCGCAAGGGTGACGTACCGTCCGGCCGAGTCGCTGGGGGGTCAAGCTGATGGGCTGGTCCTATTGGGGGTTCAGGACAGCTGCGATGTGTTCGACCATCCTGGTCAGGATGGGTTGTGGTGTGGCGAAGTTGAACCGGAATGCGCCCGCGCCGCCGGTGCCGAAGGCGGGTCCGTCCACGACCGTAATGTGCGCCCGGTCGATGACGAGCGCGCCGGGTGAGTGTGGCAGGTCCATCGCGGTGCAGTTGAGCCAGGCGAGGTAGGTGCCGTCGGGCGGGCGGTAGCGCACCTGTGGCAAGTGGTGGCTGAGCAGGTCGGCGAGAAGGCGGCGGCTGTCGTCGAGGTAGGCGACGACTTCGTCCAGCCATGCCTCGCCGTGCTGTCCGCTGGTCATGAGCCGGCGGGCTCGGGCGCGATGTCGGAGGGGGCGAGTACGAGCTGGGCAGCGGCGCGGGTATTCCCGATGCGGAGGGCTATGACGGCAGCTCCGAGCATGAAAATGCTGCCGACCAGCAGCCCGCGGTGGTATCCGGCGGCCAGGGCGCCGAGTCGGGTCGTGTGCGCCGCGAGCAGGCCGTTGGTGCGGGTGATGGCGATCGCGGAGAGGATAGCCAGGCCGAGAGCGCTGCCCAGCTGCTGGGAGGCGTTGAGCAGGCCGGCCGCGAGACCGGCCTGGTCGCCAGGTACGCCGGCGTTCGCGGCGGTGGTGACGGCAACGAACACACCACCCATGCCCAGCGCCATGACGAGCATCCCCGGGAGCACGTCGCCGAGGTAGGACCCGTATACCGACCGGGCAGCGTCCATGGAGGGGGCATCAGCCCTGGCGTCGCTTGGAGGGTTTGGTTGCTTCCGCTGGCCGGGACGACTTGAGCTGGGCCGAGGACAGCTCGCCGAGGCGGCGCCATGCGGGCGACGCTGTGTCTACCTGAGCCGACAGCAAGATGTTGACGGTCGAGATTTCGGCGTAGGACGGTGGTGGCGGGCTGGGGGGTTGCTTGGCCAGCCAAGCGGCTGCTTGGTCGGCCAGGCCGGCCAGGCGGGGGTCGTCGGGCTCCCAGTCGTAGGCTTGGTCCCAGGCCACGTACAACCGCCGGAAGTCGGGGTCGGCGAGGGCGGCGCTCTTGTCCGCCGCCCACTCCGCCGCCTGCTCGGGTACGCGAGCGATAAGCAGCGTCCAGCCGTCGCGTTCGAGGGTCACGGCCCGCTCGCTGACACCAACGGAGCGTATCTGGTCGAGGAGATCGGTTACCTCGGCCGGCAGGACGAGTCGTTCGCCGGCGATCAGCCCGGCGAGCTGCCCGCGGAGCTGTTCGAGGTCCCTGATCCGGCCTTGGAGCGATTGGTCGATCTCGGCGACGGCGCTGGCGAACTGGGCGGGGTCGAAATCGAGGAGCTGACGGACCCGGTTGAGAGGCACGCCGGCGTCGGCGAGGGCCTTGATCCGGATCAGGTCGACCACGGCTTGGGCGTCGTAGCGGCGGTAGCCCGAGCGGTCACGGACTGGCTCAGCGAGCAGGCCCCGCTGGTGGTAGTGGCGGATGGCCCGGACCGTGACACCGACGTGAGCGGCGAGCTGACCGATGGTCAGCACCGCGCCCTCGGATCGGGTCCGCGGCGGTGGCCGGGTCACTGCGCTGGCGCCGCTGCTGGGCCCCGGTTGTACCGCGCCACCGCCCAAAGGTAGCCAGCGACGGCGATCCCGGCGCACCAGGCGGCGCTGACGGCGGCGTGATCGCCGATTGGGCCGCTGGTGAGCAGGCCGCGCACGGTGTCGGTGAAGGCGGTGAACGGCTGGTAGGTGGCGAACTGGCGCAACCCGGTGGGCATGGAGGCGGTGGGAACGAACCCGCTGCCGAGGAATACCAGCAGGATCAGGAACATGGGGGTGTTGCTGGCCGTCCCGACGGTCTTGGCGACCACGCCGAGGGCGACGCCCAGCCAGGTGAGCGCCAGGGTGATCATGGCCAGGAAGCCGACGGTAGCGAGCCATTCGAGCGCCCCGGCGGTCGGGCGGAACCCCACCAGCAGCGCGACGCCGATGACGACGGCCACGGCCAGCAGGGTCTGGATCATGCTGCCCAGGACGTGGCCGGCGAGGACTGAGGGCCGCCAGATGGCCATGGTGCGGAACCGGTCGATGATGCCTTCGGTCATGTCGGTGGCGACCCCGATGGCGGTGGCCGTCGAGCTGGAGGCCACGGTGAGCAGGATGACGGCCGGGGAGACGTAGTTCACGTACACGCCACGCCCGCCGCCGAGCCGGCCAAGTCCGTGTCCTAGCCCGTTGCCCAGGGTGGCACCGAACACGTACACGAACAGCAGCAGGAACACGACGGGCAGCAAGATGAGCATGGAGGGCACGCCCGGGTAGCGCTGCATGTGGCGCAGGTTGCGGCGCAGCATGGTCGCGGTGTCGCGGGCGGCGTGGGTGGCGGTCATCGCTGGTCGTCCTCGCCGGTGGTGGGGTGGCCGGTGACGGCGAAGAAGACGTCGTCGAGGTCGGGGGTGTGGATCGACAGGCTTTCGATGTCGATGGTGTGCTGGTCGAGCTGGGCGAGCAGGGCCCGCAGGGTGGCCACGGTGCCGTCGCCCGGAACCTGCAAGCTGAGCGTCTCGTCGTCGCGCCCGGCGTTGGTGAGGAGGTGTGCGGCCGTCTCCAGATGCTGCGGGTCGGCGAATTGCAGGCGGATGTGCCCGCCGGGGACGCGGGCCTTGAGCTGCTCGGGGCTGCCTTCGGCGACGAGGGCGCCGTGGTCCAGCACGGCGACGCGGTCGGCGAGCTGGTCGGCTTCGTCGAGATACTGCGTGGTCAACAAGATCGTGACCCCGTCGGCGGCCAGGCCTCGGATGATCTGCCACATGGTGTGGCGGCCTCGCGGGTCGAGCCCGGTGGTGGGTTCGTCGAGGAAGACGATCCGTGGAGCCCCGACCAGGGTCATGGCCAGGTCGAGACGGCGGCGCATCCCGCCCGAGTAGGTGGCTGCCATCTTGCCGGCCGCCTCGAACAGATCGAACCGGTCGAGCAGCTCGGCAGCCCGACGACGGCCATCGGCCCGGCTCAGGTGGGCCAGGTCCGCCATCATCATCAGGTTCTCCCGGCCGGTGAGCAGCTTGTCCACCGCCGAGAACTGTCCGGTGACGCCGATCGCGGCTCGCACCGAGTCGGGCTCCCGGCCTACGTCGTGGCCGGCGACCCGGACCACGCCGGCGTCCGCCGCCAGGAGGGTGGAGAGGATTCGCACGGTGGTGGTCTTGCCCGACCCGTTGGGTCCCAGCAAGGCGAAGACTGTCCCCTCGATGACGTCCAGGTCAATGCCGTCGAGCACCACCTGGTCGCCGAAGGATTTACGAACGCCTCGGGCCTCGACGGCCAAGGCGGTACGGCCGGCGGTCGCCGAAGTCGCCGGTGGATGCTCTGGGCGCCGGCGGCCGGCCGTCCCAGCGTGCGGGTCGAGTGGGTCGACGTCGGCGGGCGCGCCCGCCGACTGCTCAGCCGGGTTGAGGTTGCTCACAGCCCCATCGTCCAAGGTTGACGCGAGGTCAATGTCAAGGCCCTCTGACCGAAAACCTCCAGACAGCCTCACCTCACCTCACCTCACCTCACCTCGACCGCGGCCCGGGCGGACGGTTTGAGACCACGCCCCTCCTTCACCGCGGCCAGAAACCGAACCCCAGCAGCCGAATCCGATCGCAGGTACATCGCCAGCCGCCTTCAAAGAAGGCGTTGCCTCGACCGATAGAACCTGGGGTGCCCTATACGGGACACCGGACAGACGCCTGCGGGCTCCTTCCGCAGCGCCAGGCGGAAGGGTCCTCTGCAACACCCTGTCTTTGCCGATGCTCGAGACAGGCAGCAGTCAGATCGTGACTGAGGCCCGTCGCAGTCGACGCCTGTGGACGCCCAAGCCAGGAGCAGGCGTACAGAACAGCCTGATCTGCGCGGCTCAGCTAGTGGTCGCCGAGGCAGCCCTGGCCGCTCCAAACGGCGGCTACGTGCGCGTGTCGGCGCGGGGGTCTGGCCACGCTCCGTGATCGGCTGCATAACTCCGGACGTTAGCTGATGGTCGGCTACGAGCGTGGCCCAAGCCTGCAAGGGAGGCCACGGGTTGAGATCTTGCCCCCCAACCGTAACAGGCCAGCGCCTGCCAGCTGACAGCCGTACCACCTCTGACCTGCGGGTTTCCTTGCGGATTGAACCGCAGACCTTCTCTCCGCACCGGAAGCGGTCATCGGACAGATAGACGAAAAAGGCCTTTGACCTGCGGAGCCCCCTTACGGAATCGAACCGTAGACCTTCTCCTTACCATGAATAACCGGCAGGTTCTGTAACCCCAGGCAGAAGGCCTGACCAGCCAGAACACGAGCACAGGCCAGCACCCACTGACCTGGGACAGGCTCCCGCGAGCCCGGTTTGCCACTCGATCTGCCACTCACTTTGATCTTGAGCGAAGCAGCGGATGCGGGCGGTTACGGCCGGGTGGCCCGACCGGGCATTAGTGATTCAAACGCATGGGAGAAGGTCATGCTCGTGCAATAAGACGGGATTACGCAGCCGGCCTGGCGGCGCCGCACACGCCATCGAGCGGAGGAAGTCGTATACAGATCGTGTTAGCCTGTGTACGTTTCCCTCCGCTTGAGGCTCAGGTCTGGAGAACAGCGATGGCAAGCGGCCTGCAGGCGCTCCCGCAGACCTTCACCTACACCGAAGCACGCC
>OCZT010006627.1_pt1 | contig 11452 bp, 11 predicted proteins | sample 1539031 | NCBI WGS metagenome assembly OCZT01 (sample SAMEA3539308, study PRJEB22396) | soil metagenome | biome: tundra; feature: field; material: soil | place: USA | collected 2010-05 | depth 0.15 m
AGCGCCCGCATGGCGACGGTGAAGCCCTTGCCCTCGGGCGCAAGCCGGTTCGCTGCCGGCACGACCACGTCCTCGAGGACCAGCTCACCCGTGGGCGAGCCGTGCAGTCCCATCTTCTTGAACATCTGGCCGATCCGGACGCCCGGCGAGTCGGCGGGCACCAGGAAGGCGCTGACCCCGGCCGCACCGGCATCCGACCCGGTGCGCGCGAATACAACGTAGAGGCCGGCGCGTCCGATGTTGGTGATGAAGACCTTGGTGCCGTTGAGGACATAGCCGTCACCGGCGCGGCGGGCGCTCGTCTTCAAGGAGGCGGCGTCCGACCCGGATGCGGGCTCGGTCAGCGCAAACGCGCCCAAGAGCTCACCCGAAGCAAGTGGCGGGAGCCACCTCCGCTTCTGCTCCTCGGTCCCGAACAGGAGGATCGGTTCGCTGCCGACGCTCGTGTGGACATCGACGATAACCGAGGTGGAGGCGCACGCCTGTGCCAGCTCTTCGATGCAGACCGCGAACGCGATCGCGTCCAGGCCCGCGCCGCCGTACTCGCGCGGGATCAGGACGCCGAGCAGCCCGGCGCCGGCGGCGGCCTCGATCGCCTCGTCCGGGAATCGATGCTCGAGATCGACCTCGGCGGCATGCGGCCTTGCCACTCCCTGGGCCAGCTCGCGCACGCTCGCCCGGAAGGCCGCGTGCTCAGGCGCTAGATCCAGGTCCACTTGACGCCGAACTAGAATAGGGAATCCGGATGGAAGCAGGACCTAGATACCTTGAAGGCACCACGGTTGGGAGCGGGCGCGACATCATCGGTGTGCGCCGCGACCGCATCGCGGACATCATCGGCACCGGACGCGAGATCATCACGCGCGCCAAGGCGGACAAGCTGCTGCCCGACACGATCACCGGCGCCACGGCCGCGCTCCTGGTGACGATCGCCGGGTACGGCGAGCCTCTCTCCGAAGGCCAATGGCGCGAGCTGGCGGGAGTCGTGGGCGGGATCATGCGCGACAACACATATGCGGACCTTGCCCGGCTTCGGACGTTGATCAACCAGGAGCAGTTCTTGAACGTCGCACGCAACCAGGGCTATGGTCGCTTCATCCGGCGCCTCGACGACGGTCGCTGGGTGTGTGAGCTGTCTCCTAAGCTGGAAGATCTCCCTGACGAGTAATCACGTCCTCTCCGTCCTGCGGTCGCGGCCGCTGCGAATACTCTTCGCCGCCATCTTCTCCCTGGTGATCGTCAGCCCGGCGGGAGTGGTCTTCGCGGTCGTTTGGACCACGCCGTACCTCAGCACCCCAACCGGACCCGCGGACCCGGCCCCCATGGGACCGGCACGTGCGCTGCCCGCGCCGGACGTGCAGCCCGGCAGCCTGCCCGCAACGCCGATCAACGTCTACGCCAACACCCTTTCAGGCGTCGTGCCGTGCCCGCTCTGCAAGCTCCCCCCGCGCGTTTACGTCCCCAACAGCGGGGCCGGCACAGTGGACGTGATCAACCCGTTGACGTTCAAGGTGATCGACCACTACGCAGTCGGCTCCATCCCCCACCACATCGCACCGGCCTGGGACATGAGCGCCCTCTATGTCGACAACGAGGCCTCCAGCAGCTTGACCGTGCTCAACATCCATACGGGGAGGCCCACCGGGCAGACGATCTCGATCCCCTACCCGTACAACCTTTACTTCACGCCCGACGGCACCAAGGCGATCGACGTCGTCGAACGGCTGCAGCGCATCGAGTTCCGCGACCCGCATCATGGCTGGAAGCTGCTTGCGTCGGTTGCCATCCCGTGGCCGGGGGCGGACCACCTCGACTTCAGCGCCGACGGCAAATACCTGATGATCTCGACCGAGTACTCCGGCATGGTCGCGAAGGTCGACTGCGTCCACATGAAGTTGGTGGGCGCCGTCCATGTCGGCGGCCTGCCGATCGACGTCAAGCTGTCCCCCGACGGCACTGTCTTTTACGTGAGCAACCAGGGCCGCCAGGGAGTGTCGGTGGTCGACCCGATCTCAATGAAGGTGATCCAGTTCATCCCGACCGGCCGAGGCGCCCACGGCCTCCAGGTTTCTCGCGATACAAAGTTCCTCTATGTGTCCAACCGTCTGGAGGGATCGTTCTCGATCATCAGCTTCGCGACCCGAAGGGTCGTCACCAAGTGGTACATACCGGGCGGGGGAAGCCCGGACATGCTCCAGCTGAACCCTGCCGGCACCCAGCTGTGGGCGTCGGGCCGCTACAACGCCACGGTCTACGTGATGAGCACAGTCACCGGCAAGCTGCTCGCCAAGATCCCGGTCGGCTCCGAGGACCATGGCCTGACCTACTTCCCGAACGTGGGCCTCCACAGCCTGGGGCACAACGGGGTTTATCGCTAGCGCGATATATGAGAGAAAACCCGGATGGTTTTCTCTCATCGCCGGGCGCTTCGCGCGCGGCTGCTCTCTTTCCGGTGTATCGATGGGATTAATTCCGGATTAGATCCTCCCCGCGACGATTGGGAGTTGGTTGAGACAAAGTCATGGCCGGGGGGACCCGGCCAACCCGGCAGCGCTGGTGGGCTAAGGGGTTAGCAGCCTAGGAGGCGGGCGATCAGCATTCTCTGGACCTCGGAGGTGCCCTCGCCGATCTCGTTGATCTTGACGTCGCGCCAGTACCTGGCGACGGGATAATCCTCCATGAAGCCGTACCCGCCATGGATCTGCACCGCCTGGTCTGCTGCGCGCTTTGAGACCTCGGAGGCGTAGAGCTTGCACATCGCGGCGAGCATCCTCGCCTCGTCGGTGGTCTCGGCACCGCTGTTCATGTAGGTCACAGCGGCGCGATAGACCATGGTGCGCGCGAGCTCGGTCTCCATGGCCATGTCCGCGAGCTTGAACTGCACGGCCTGATGCTTCGAGATTGGCACTCCGAACGACCTGCGTTCCTTGGCGTAGGCAAGCGACGCGTCAAGGCACGCTTGTGCCAGGCCCACGGACAGCGCGGCGATGGCGATGCGGCCACCCAGCAGCGTGTGCAGGAACTGCCGGTAGCCACCCCCCCGCGCGCCGAGCAGGTTCTCCGACGGCACCGCGCAGTCTTCAAAGCTCAGCGGATGCGTGTCGGACGAGTGCCACCCGAGCTTGCGGTAGGACTCCAGCACGTGATATCCAGGCGTGCCGGTGGGAATCATGATGGCGCTGATCTCAGGCCGATCGCCGTTGGACTTGGCGGTGACTGCTGTCACCGTCACCCCCGCGGAGATTTCGGTGCCGCAGTTCGTGATGAACTGTTTGGCGCCGTTGACCACCCACTGGCCGTCTCGAGCCTCCGCCCGCGTCTTGGTCGCGCCCGCGTCGGAACCGGCTTCGGGCTCGGTCAGGCCAAAAGCCCAGAGCTTGCGTCCCGCGCACAGGTCCGGGAGCCACCGCTCCTTCTGTTCCTTGGTGCCGAAATCGTGGATGGGCGCGGCGCCCAGACAAACCGCCGCCTCGAGCGTGATGCCTACTCCGGTGTCCGCACGCGATATCTCCTCGATTGCCAAGCACAGCGAAAGAAAGTCCCCACCGGCGCCGCCATACTCCTCCGAGAAGGGCAGGCCGAACAGGCCGAGCTCCCCCATCTGGCGAACGATGTCGTAGCCGAACTTGCTGTGGCGGTCCAGTTCTTCGGCGGCCGGAGCCACCACCTCACGCGCGAAATCGCGACACACGTCGCGAATCGCCGCCTGTTCGGCCGTCAGCTGGAAGTCCAACCCGCCAATCGTGGCATGACGTCAGGCTAGGATGCGGTTTGTGAACCTAGCCGCACGGTCTAACGACGCCTATATAGAGGGGATGCGGATCGCCGCCGGGTTGACAGACCTCGACGGTCCCAACGTGAACCCCCTCTGCCGGACGCGTCTATATACCCACGGTCACCGCACCGAGCGAGCGCTCCTCCTGCTGCACGGTTTCACCAACTGCCCTCAGCAGTTCGATGCGCTCGGCAAGCGCTTCCACGACGACGGCTGGAACGTCCTCATCCCACGCTATCCGCGCCATGGCTACACGGATCGGCTGAACACGTCGATCTCGGAGCTGCGCACGGACCAGCTGATCGCCGTCGCCAACCAGTCGGCCACCGCGGGGGCAGGCCTGGGCGAGCACCTGACGATTTCCGGGCTGTCGCTCGGCGGTGTCCTGGCGGGCCACCTGGCGCAGACGCACGACAGCGTGGAGCGCGCAGTCCTGATCGCCCCGATGTTCGGACTGCAAGGGATCCCGGGTCCCGGCGCGGCGGCGCTGGCCCAGCTCGCATTCCTGCTACCGAACTACTTCATCTGGTGGGATCGCACGTTGAAGGACCGACGCGGCCCGGCTCACGCCTATCCGCGATTCGCCACCCACGCGTACGCCGCCCTGTTCCGGACCGCAGGCGGCGTGCTCGATGGCGCAAGGAAGGCGCGGCCCAAAGCTCGCGACCTTGCCGTGATCACGAACGCGGCCGAGCCGAGCCTGGACAACCGATTCACCTATCAGCTGATCGAGGCTTGGCGGCGTCGAGGCGCAGCGGTGAGCACCTACGAGTTTCCGGCTTCGTCTCATCTGCCCCACGACCTGATCGACCCCTCGAACCATGAGCAGAACACCGAGCTCGTCTACCCGGTGGTGACCCGCTTCATCGCGGGCGAGAACTAGTTCACAGGCGGCGCGTCATCTCGAACTCGAGTTGCGGCTCCCCCGGCCTGATCGGCTGAACGCCGTCCGTCCGGCCAAACCCGTTCCTCGCGTACAGCCTCTCCGCCTCTCGATTCCCGTCTGCCACCCACAAACGAACCTCGTCGACACCGACGCTTCGCGCCGCCCACTCCAGGACGGCCTTCACGAGCCGATCCCCCACTCCATGGCCTCGCCGGCGAGGATCCACCCACATCGAGACCAGGTCGGCGGCCCGGCCATCTTCATGCGTGGCACAGCCGATGGTGCCGACAACCTCGTCCTCTGAGATGGCCACGAACTGGGCACGCTCGGCCAGCCGCTCACGCCATCCTTGCTCCGTCAACCCAGACTCACGCTCCCAGGTGGAACCAAAGGCATAGGGCGCCTCCTGGAGCGCTGCCAGGCGAACCTCTTGGTATATGCGCCAGTCGGCCGGGCTGAGGCGCCAAACCTCAACTTCCATCGCCGGGCTAGTTCCCCAGGACGAAGACCTTGAGCGCCCAGCTGAGCGCCACCGTGGTCACAACCGCGACAACGAGCAGCCGCCACTGACGCGAGCTGAGGCTGACCGACCAGGTCCGCCCGCTCACGATCCCCAAGGCCAGGCCGGCCACCCCAACGAGGCTGCCCGCGAAGAGCGCCGGACCGAGAGGGTAAAGCCGAACGGCGTCCGCCATGTCTCCCCGCCACATGTAGGCGAATGAGCGGGTGCCGCCGCAGAAGGGGCACGGGTGGCCGGTCAGGTAGAAGAAGGGGCAGGGCGGCAGGGTCAGGTGACCCACCTGGATGATCCAGTAGATACGCGTGTAGGCGAGCCACAGCAGCAGGCCGCCGAGCATCGAAAGATCGCGCAGGCGGTCGCCGGTCGCGGGCCGCGTGATGGAGATGGGGAACGCCATCGCCAGCCGAGTGTAGGGGCGCATCCGCCGCGCCGCTACCGCAGAAGGCCGACGATCTCGTCGGTCGTCTCGGCCACCGCGACCCCTGCCTTCTGGAACGCCTCTTCCTTGCTTTTGGCCGTGCCGCGGTTGCCCGAGATGATCGCGCCCGCGTGGCCCATCCGCTTGCCCTCGGGCGCCGTGCGGCCCGAGATGAAGGCCACCGTCTTGAGCCGGCTGCCGCGGGCCAGCAGCTCCGCGGCGCGCTCCTCGTCACTACCCCCAATCTCACCGATCACCACCAGGTGCGTGGTCGCCATGTCCTGCTCGAACAGCTCCACGACGTCCTTGAACGTCAGCCCCAGCACAGGATCGCCCCCGATGCCGACGATCGTGGATTGGCCGAGGCCCGCGGCGGACAGAGCGGACGCGACCTCGTAGGTCAGCGTGCCGCTTCGCGAGACCAGCCCGACCGGGCCGGGGCGGGTGATGCGCTGGGGGATGATGCCGATCTTCCCCACGCCAGGAGTGATGAGGCCGGGGCAGTTGGCGCCGATCAATCGCGCCGCCGGGTATCCGCGGAGATAGTCCTTGACCCTGATCATCTCCTGGATCGGAATGCCCTCCGTGATGCAGACGATGAGGGTGATCCCGCCGGCGGCCGCTTCCATGATCGCGTCGGCAGCAAAAGGAGGGGGAACGAAGATGCCGGACGCGTTGGCGCCCGTCGCCTCCACAGCCTCGGATACGGTGTTGAAGACCGGCACTCCGAGGTGCGTCGTCCCGCCCTTGCCCGGGCTGGTACCGCCGACGACCTGGGTGCCCATCTCGAGCATCTGTCCGGCGTGGAAGGTTCCCTCCCGGCCGGTGATGCCCTGGACGATGACCCGGGTCGACGAATCGAGAAGGATGCTCATACCCCACCCCGGCTTCGCCGGACCTCCCCGCTTGGCGAGGAGGATGGCGCCTTCGTGAGCTCGACGATCTTTTGGGCCGCCTCCCAGGCGCTCGCGCCTGGCTCGATCCCGTTCTGCTTGAGGATCTTGCGACCCTCCTCCTCGTTGGTGCCGCTCATCCGCACCACCAGCGGAAGCTTCATCTTCAGGTTGTCGCGCGCAGCGACCAGCCCGTTGGCGACCTCGTCGCAGCGCGTTATGCCGCCGAACACATTCATCAGCACACCCTTGACGCGCGGATTCATCAGGATCACGGCCAGGGCGTTCTCCACCACCTCGGCTTTGGCGCCCCCGCCGATATCGCAGAAGTTGGCCGCCCGCCCACCGGCGCGCTCGACGAGGTCGAGGGTGCTCATGCACAGGCCGGCGCCGTTGCCGATGATGCCGATGTCGCCGTCCAGCGACACGTAGGTGAGGCTGCGCTTTTTCGCCTCGACCTCGTAGGGGTCACCCTCCAGCACCGACCCATAGCGCTCTTCGAGGCCCTTGTGCCGCCATGCGGCGCTTTCGTCCGTCTCCAGCTTCGCGTCGCCCGCGATGACCTCACCCTGCTTGGTGATCACGAGCGGGTTGATCTCCGCCGTCACCGCGTCCAGCTCGGGGATCGCCCGGTACAGCTTCCTGATGAGCGCCGTGAGAGGTCGCGCAAGCTCGCCGAGGCCGGCCTCGAAGGCGAGCTGATTGAGCTCGAAGTCGAGCGGGCCCCTCCACGGATTCGGGTGCAGCCGCGCGATCGACTCGGGCGATTCGTGCGCCACCTGCTCGATGTCCATGCCGCCCTTGGCGGAGAGCATCAGGATGTTGGCCCGGGCGTCCCGGTCGACCGTGAAGCCGAGGTAGATCTCACGCTCGATCTCCAGGGCCGTTTCGCAGTACACCAGCGGCACCTTGAACCCTTTGATGTCCATGCCGATGATCTGTGCCGCGGCCTGACGGGCCTCGTCCGGCGTTTTCGCAAGCTTGATGCCGCCGGCCTTGCCTCGGCCTCCGACGGGGACCTGCGCCTTGACCGCCACCGGTCCGAGCTCGGCACAGGCCTTCGCCGCTTCCTCGGGAGTGCGCGCGACCCTTCCCGGCGGGACGGGGATGCCCAGGGACGCAAGAACCTCCTTGGCCTGGTATTCGAGAAGCTTCACGGCGTGGTCAAGGTTAGCGACTCAGGCTATTGCGACGGCCGCTGCCTGACGGCGACCGCCAGCACCAGCACTCCGCCGACAAGCAGCCCGATCCCCAAGAGCCTGAGAGCTGAAACCGCCGCACCCTGCATCTCTGAGACCCCCAGCACGGCGCTCCCGCCTCCCTCCATGACCATGGCAGTTCCCCACCCTCTCTCACGTCCGACCGGCAGCGTCCGCAGGTGCAGCCACGGTGGCCGGCGGTTGGTCGTAATGGTCCAGGCGCCCAGCACCATCGCAATCGCACCGGCTGCGAGCAGCGCAAGACCCAGAACCGTATAGGCCACGCTCACAGCGGGATGTTGCCGTGCCAGCGCGGGTTGCGGCGCCGCTCCTTGCGAAGGGCGATCTTGAGCGCGCGGATCAGCTCGCCACGGGTGCGGCCGGGCTCGATGACGTCGTCGATGTAGCCTCGCTCCGCGGCGATATACGGGTTGGCGAACCGCTCGGTGTAATCGCTCACCAGCTCGCGCCGGCGCGCCAGAGGATCGGCGGCGGTCTCCAGCTCGCGGTGGAAAACGATGTTGACGGCCCCCTCCGGTCCCATCACCGCGATCTCAGCGGTCGGCCAGGCGACGTTGAAATCCGCGCGGATGTGCTTGGAGCACATGACGCAGTAGGCGCCGCCATACGCCTTGCGCGTGATCACGGTCAGCTTGGGTACCGTGGCCTCGCTGAACGCGTAGAGGAGCTTGGCGCCGTGGCGGATGATGCCGCCGTACTCCTGCGCAGTGCCCGGCAGAAAGCCCGGGACGTCGACGAACGTGACCAGCGGGATGTTGAACGCGTCGCAGAATCGCACGAACCGCGCGGCTTTCACCGATGCGTTGATGTCGAGCGCGCCCGCCATGACCTTGGGCTGGTTGGCGACCACGCCGACCGGATGACCGTCCAGGTGCGCGAACCCGACCACGATGTTCATGGCGAAATATGGCTGAACCTCGAAGAACTCACCGTGATCGACCACCATGCCGACCACTTCCTTGATGTCGTAGGGCTCCTTCGGGTTGTCGGGAATGATGGTCGCGAGACCGGGCGCAGCGCGTTCCGGATCGTCCGTTGCCGCTGCGGAGGGCGGTTGCTGCTCGCAGCTCTGCGGGATGAATTTGAAGAGGCGCCGCACCTGCGCAAAGCACTCGTCCTCGGTTTCGGCGAGGAAGTGCGCCACGCCCGACTTGACGTTGTGCACCTCGGCGCCGCCGAGTGAGTCGAAGGTGACTTCCTCGCCGGTGGTCACGCGGATCACCTCAGGGCCCGTGATGAACATGTAGCCGCCACCGTGGACCATGAACGTGAAGTCGGTCATCGCCGGCGAGTAGACGGCGCCCCCCGTGCACGGGCCAAGGATCAAGCTCAGCTGAGGGATCACGCCGCTGGACTCCGCGTTGCGCCAGAAGATCTCGGCATACCCCGCAAGCGAGACGACCCCCTCCTGGATGCGAGCGCCACCCGAGTCGTTGATACCGATGATCGGGATCCGGTTGCGAAGCGCGAGGTCCATGACCTTGATGACCTTTTCGGCGAACACCTCGCCCAAGGAGCCACCGAATACCGAAGCGTCGTGGCTGAAGAGCATCACGTCGCGTCCGTCGATCTTTGCCATTCCGGTCACGACGCCGTCCCCCGGCACGCGTTTCGACTCCAGGCCGAAACCCTGGGCGCGATGGGTGGCGAAGATGTCGATCTCCTCGAACGAGTTGCGGTCCACCAGCCGGGAGATGCGCTCGCGCGCGGTCAGCTTGCCCTTCGCGTGCTGGCGGTTGAACGCCTCCGCATCGCCGTGGCCGGCGTCGTACTTGCGCTGGCGCAGCTGGTTGAGTGGATCGACCTTGCGACTGCGTGGTGCGTTCATCGGCGCTCCATGAACATGTGGGGGCCGTCTTCGTAAGAGATCATCGGATCACGTCCGGGTACGTGGCCTTCATCACATCCTCCTTGGTAGCGAACGCAAGTGTTCCGTCACGCGAACTCCGTGGGGCGGTACTCGCCGAAAACTCCACGGAGCACCGTGCAGCACTCTCCGATGGTCACGTAGTCGGCCAGAGCCGCCTTGAGCGGGGGCATCAGGTTGTCGGTGGAGCGAGCAGCTTTCTCGATCGCGGCCACGTGGCCGTCAACCACCTCCTGCGGGCGCCGCGCGCGCAGACGCTTGAGGGCACGTGCCTGGGCGGCCTGGTGGCGCGGGCTGATCTTCATGATCTCCACCGCGTCAGAGTCGGAGCCTATGAAACGGTTCACGCCCACCACCACGCGCTCGCCCGACTCGATCCTCTTCTGCAACCGGTAGGCGCTCTCGGCGATCCGGCGCTGGGTCCAACCCGACTCGATGCACGCCACGGCGCCGCCGCCCTCGTCCATCTCGGCCATGATCGCAAGCGCCTCCTCCTCGACGCGGTCGGTGAGGTTCTCGACGTAGTACGAGCCGCCCAACGGATCGGCCACCAATGGCACTGCGGTTTCGTAGCCGATCACCTGCTGCGTCCTCAGTGCCACCTCCGCCGCGCTCTCCGAAGGCAGCCCGAGAGCTTCGTCGAAGGCGTTGGTGTGGAGCGACTGGGTGCCGCCAAGAACCGCGCTCATCGCCTCGAGCGCCGTGCGCACGACATTGTTCAGAGGCTGCTGCGCGGTTAGCGTGACGCCACCCGTCTGCGTGTGAAAGCGCAGGGCCTGCGAGCGCTCGTCCCTGGCTTTGAACCGGTCGCGCATGATCCGCGCCCACATGCGACGCGCCGCACGGAATTTCGCCACCTCCTCGAAGAAGTCCATGTGCGAGGCGAAGAAGAACGAAACGTGCGGCGCGAAATCGTCGACCGCCAGACCCGCCGCCTGCGCCGCCTCCACGTACGCGATGGCATGGCCGAGGGTCAGCGCGATCTCCTCCGCGGCGGTCGAGCCCGCCTCGCGGATGTGATAGCCGGAGATCGAGATGGTGTTCCAGTTGGGGAGATTGGTGTGGCAGTACGCGAACAGGTCGGTGACCAGCCGCATTGAGGGCTTGGGCGGGAAAATGTACGTGCCGCGCGCGGCGTACTCCTTGAGGATGTCGTTCTGGACCGTGCCGGTGATCTTCGCGGGGGGGCAGCCCTGCTTCTCGGCCACCAGCTCGTACAGCAGCAGGAGCATCGCGGCCGTGGCGTTGATGGTCATCGACGTGGACACCTTGTCCAGCGGGATTCCCTTGAAGAGGGTCTCCATGTCCTCGAGCGAATCGATCGCCACCCCCACCTTGCCCACCTCGCCGTTTGCCATCGCGTGATCGGAGTCGTACCCGATCTGCGTGGGTAGGTCGAACGCGACCGAGAGCCCGGTCTGTCCCTGCTTCAAGAGGAACTTGTAGCGCTGGTTCGACTCCGTGGCCGTGCCGAATCCGGCGTACTGGCGCATGGTCCACAGCCGGCCACGGTACATGTCCTTGTGGATGCCCCGGGTGAACGGGAAGACGCCCGGCAGCGGGTCTTCGGCGCGCCGGTCCTCGACCGAATAAACCTCTTTGACCGGAAGCCCCGAGTCGTTTGACAGGCGGGACTCCCCCCTGTCGCGAGGGCCGGGCGAGCCGTCCCTTCGGGCCGGGTGCCCTCCCCCGTCGCCATGCCCCGGGTGGACCTCGTTCACGTCTCCACGAACTCCGTCAGGACTCCGCCCAGGCTCTTGGGGTGAACGAAAGCGATGAGCGACCCGTGCATGCCCATTCGCGGCACGGCGTCGATCACCTCGCAGCCGGCCTCTCGCGCCTCGGCGAGCGCCCGCCCGATATCGGTCACGCC
>OCZT010006628.1_pt1 | contig 11451 bp, 9 predicted proteins | sample 1539031 | NCBI WGS metagenome assembly OCZT01 (sample SAMEA3539308, study PRJEB22396) | soil metagenome | biome: tundra; feature: field; material: soil | place: USA | collected 2010-05 | depth 0.15 m
CCAAGTGTTTTTGCGGCCAGGCTCATGTTCTGATGGCTGCGCTTCAGTTCGGCGAGAATCACTTCGCGCTCGAACGACTGCACACGATCGGCGAGTGCGCCGGAACCGACGGAACCGGATGCCGGAGAAATTTTCGGCAGAGCGATCTGCACGGTTGCCAGGTTAACATTACCGTCGGTGGAAAGCAGCATGAGACGTTCGACCATGTTACGCAATTCGCGGACGTTGCCTGGCCACGGATAAGACTGAAGTGCTTCCATGGCGTCCGCCGTGAACGGGACGGGTTTCCACCCATTCTGCGCGCACACTTGCGCAGCGAAATGTTCCACTAGTGCAGGGACGTCGTCATGCCGCTCGCGCAAGGGAGGAAGCGCCAACGGAAAAACGTGGATGCGGTGAAATAGATCCTGCCGGAACTTCTCCTCGCGTACGCGCGCTTCCAGATCGCGGTGCGTCGCAACCACAACGCGGACGTTTACGGTAACCGGTTTGTCGCCGCCGATGCGCTCTACTTCGCCTTCTTCGAGCACGCGCAACAGCTTGGCCTGCATGTTCAGGGGCATGTCGCCGATTTCGTCGAGAAAAATCGTTCCCTGGTCAGCCTGCTCGAACTTGCCGATGTGGCGTCGGGACGCGCCGGTGAACGAACCTTTCTCATGTCCGAAGAGTTCGGACTCGATCAACTCGGCCGGCACCGCCGCGCAATTCAGTGTGATGAAAGGCCCAGCCGATCGCGGGCTCCGTTCGTGAATGGTTCGCGCGACCAGTTCCTTGCCGGTTCCGGTCTCACCGAAAATGCACACGCGCGACTCGCTGGCGGCGACACGCTCCAGTTGCGCCATCACTCGCCGCATGGCTTCACCTTTCCACACGATCTCGTGCTTGCCGAGTCGCTGGCGGAGTTGCCGGTTCTCGCTCTCGAGGCGTTGCAGCTTGAGCGCGTTGTCCACGGTGAGCATCAGTTTGTCGCTGGAGATTGGCTTCTCCAGGAAGTCGATGGCACCCAGCCGTGTCGCCCGCACTGCCATTTCAATGTGCGCCTGCCCCGACATCATGACCACCGGGGCGGTCACTCCCTGCCGTTTCAATTCATCGAGCAGGGTCAGGCCGTCTTTGCCGGGCATGACCACGTCAGAGAGAATGAGATCGAAATCCTGCGACTTGGCCAGTTCCAGCGCCTTCGCCGCGTTGTCGCACACCGTGGCTTCGTGTCCCGCTAACCGGAAGGCACGCGACAACGAGGCCAGCGTATTGGCTTCATCATCGACTATCAAAAGATGCGCTTTGAGTGGCAACCGTCCTCCTCACCATTTCTAGCCGGGAAACGTCCCGTCATTGTCGCCTGCGTTCTGCGTCACAGGGACTTTCTGCAGCGCCTCAAGATTATCCGGTAGCTCGATCACGAAGGTCGTCCCGCGCCCGGGTTCGCTTTGTACGCTGATTCTTCCGCCGTGATCGCTGACGACCGACTGCACGATCGCCAGGCCGAGCCCGGTGCCGAACTGCTTGCTGGTGTAATAAGGAGTGAAGATGCGCTCGCACTCCTCGCGCGTCAGGCCAGAGCCGGTGTCAGCCACTTCGATCATTGCCTTTGCATCGTCGCGTCTGGTCCGGAGAGTGAGCGTCCCGCCATTCGGCATGGCGTCCATCGCATTGAGCACGAGGTTCGATAGCGCGCGATGCAGCAAATCCGGATCGGCAGCGATTGTCCCAAGGTTCTCGTCTAACTCCAGTTTGTTGGCGATCGGCGCTCGCCCCGGCGCCTGCAGTTGCGCCTGGAACAGCTTCACGACTCCGCGCAGAATCTCATTTACCTTCACCGGTTGCAACTGTGGATGCGGCATCCTGGAAAATTCGCTGAAGCGGCCGATGATTGTCTTGAGGTTCGATATCTCGGCCAGCAGCGTGCTGGAGCTTTCGCGGAATACCTCGTCGAACTGTTCGGAGCTCTGCGTCCGGGCACGCATGAGATTCTCAACCGTGAGTTGAAGAGGGAATAGGGGATTCTTCAACTCATGCGCCAGTCGGCGCGCCAGTTCGCGCCAGGCCGCGACTCGCTCCGTCTGCACGAGACGCTCTTTTTGCGCTACGAGGTCGGCCGTCATACGATTGAAGGACTCGGCGAGTTGCGCTACCTCATCGCCGCCGTGAACCTCCACTCGCGTGTCCCAGCGGCCCGCGGCAACGTCCTGCGCCGCCCGCGCCAGTTGCTCCACGGGACGCGTTACCCTGGCGGCCGCCCAACTGCTCAGCAGGATCGCCAAAATGATCCCGCCGCCGCCAATCAGCAATGCCGACGCACGAATGCGGCGTTTCAGTTCGATATAGGCCCGCCGCGAATTTCCCACCAGAAGAATCGCCAGCAATGGGCGATCCTTGCCCGTACCTCGCAGCGGAATCGCGTGAAACACCTCTTCATCCCCCTGATCAGACGACCAAGCCACGATGCCGGTCATTTCTTGGTTGTGCCGCCGTACCGACTCGATCAGTGGCGCCAGCTTGTCTGCAGGTCGGGCAGCATCGGGACCGGGACCCGGGACAGACGGATCCAGAAGCGAGTCGGACGAAAAATGATCGCTTCGATTCTGGTAAAGCAGTACGCGCATGTCCGTAGGCAAGTCCAGCGCGGAAAGGAAATTCTTGTCGAGCCGTCGCCCTCCGATCACATAAACAGGATGCTCGCTCACCCCAGTGGCCTGCACGGCAAAGAGCCCTAACGCGGTAGAGTCCTGCAGTTCCTCCCGTTTCAGAAATGCGCTCTGACCGCTCGAAGCCGTCAGACTCTCAAACGCGGTCTCGGGGTAGCCAAACTTCGCCGGCCACTGCGCCGAAGAAATGATGGTGCCGCGCCCGTCGAGAAATTCGAGAAAGTCGAGTTGGTGACTTTCAGCCATTGACTTTGCGAGTTCAAAATATTCGGCGGAGTCCGCCGATGTGCCACTCAGCGCGGTCGCCATTCGACTGGCGGTATCGGAGGCCGCGATAGCTTCCACCTGCCGTGCCACGTCTTCCCCGCGGCGACTAAACTCGCGCTGAAACTGCGTGATCAGCGCCGCCGTGTGCTGATCTTCGGCCTTCTCGAACGCATTGCGCGTTAACGCCAGAACCAGCCAGGCAACACCCCCCACCGACAAAAAGACCGTCAACGCGAAAACTACCAGAAGTTTGCGGCGGAAGGTCATGGTTTGCCGATCATGGTTTTGCCATCATTGTTTTCCGATCCCCAGCCAGGCATCGGCTAGAGTCCAGCTTCCGTCGGGACGCAAAGTCCAATTTCTTAAAGTCACGGCGGAGGCGTACGACATCGGCAGATGAAAAAGAGGGATCACGCGCTGCGTTGCCAACAGCGCCACTTCGGTGGCATAGAGATCCTCCACTCCGCCTGGTTTTTTCCCTACGGGCAATCCGGCCAGAGTGCCCACATCCGTGAGCGCGATCCAGGGATCAGACGCTAAAGGAATTCGCACTAACCGCAACTCAGCGGCAGCCGCCGACGTAGGTTGCAGCAACAATCCGGCATCTTTGGCATTTAGCGCGATGCGCTCCGCCAACAAGCGGGCCAGCGGGTCGGTTCCATCGTACCTGAGAGTCCAGGTTGGGATGATGTGGACTTGTTCGCGCGCTTGACGCGCTCGCGGTAAGTCCGCGTCGGGCGAAAACACGAACCCGTATCCGCTCATCCAGTTCGGAAGAATGCTGGCTGTCGGTTGTCCCGCGCCCTGCAGCAGCACACTGCGCATGGATCCGCGCTCCACGCTCAAGGCCAATGCTTGGCGAAGGAGTTTCTCTTCCGGCGACGCCACATCGCGAGCAAAGATCAGAGCTAACAATTCAACCGGAGCTGAACTTGCCAAGCGGCGCCCTTCCTGCGAAACCCGGTGGGTCTGCTCCGGCGCCACTTCAACCAGCTGCGCCCTGCCCAGTTCCAGTGCAGTCATCTGGTCGCGAAAACTTTTTCCCATCTCAACCTCGATGGCATCGAGGAAGGGACGCCCGCGCCAGTGGCTCTCCTCAGCCGCCAGCGCCAACTTCTTCCCGGGCTGCCAATCGACAATGCGAAACGGCCCCGTGCCGCTTGGCTTGCTGTCGTCAGTTCGCTTGACAATTGCGTTACGCGGCAACGCAAGTTCCGCCAACAGATCGAGATTGGAGTTGTCCCACGCAATCACTACCGAGTCTGCATCCGCAACCACATTCCACGATGGATTCGCGGCGCGCAGGGAAGCGGCTGCAATCTCAGCGGTGAGCGGCGTTCCGTCGTGAAACTTCACTCCGGGACGAACGCGAAACTGCGAGCGCTGGCTGCCCGGCAATGCTTGCCACGCTGTTGCCAGCGAAGGCTGAACCCGTCCGTTCTCGTCGGTGGAAACGAGAGTGTCGAACATCAGCATGGCCAGGCTGCGTCGGCCGAACGAATCCGGCTGCGCATTGTTCGCCGCATCAAGGTCCGCCGGATCAAGCGACGCAGGTGCGGCCCGCATGGCAACGTGCAGCACGCCTCCGTATTGCGGCCGCGTCTCGGCGCTCGCCGCCAGGGCCCCAACCATCATGCTATTGACTACAAACCACCGCCAGTCGAAAAGCCTCATAGCTTCCTGTCTCTCGATTTTTCACCACCGCGATCGCCGTGTCGGCCTTCGCCTCCGTCCACAATGCTGTGATAATGCCGCCACCGGGAAAATCGAGGGCGGCGCTTACCGCGACGGGATCGCGATCTGGAAACTCATACGCGCGCACTGAATCCCCGCTTCCTTCTTCAGAACTTGCTGCGGAACTTGTAGCCAGCACCTGCCAGCCGGCGCCACATGAAGTCTTCATACTGGTCAGATCGCTGCCCCACGCGAACCTGGCGGCCTGGTCGCCCATGCCGTCGACCATGTGTACGTGACCGTCGGTGGCGGCAAAGAGCCACAGCAGATATTTATCGCGCGGCAGAAATGCAGCCGAATAAAACTTGGACACGGTCGTGAACTTGCCTACCCCCGGAGTTAAAGCACCGGTGAAGAAGTTGCGCGTCGGAGCGTAGAAGGCTCCCATCGGTGGAATTGCTGTCGAACTTGATGCGGCGCCTGGAAAAGCGGAGAAGGTTCCACCACTCAATGCCGCTGGCACGAGCGGCCACGGGTCGTCGGTCTCGCGGCAATTCAATGTGAGCGGCACTGCTGTGGCGCTTCGGCATATCACGCCGGGCAAATAAACATCCAGCAAATGATCTCTGGCCGGGATCAGCCTCCCGCGCAAATCCCGCGGCCACGGTCGCGCATGAACGATGCCCAGTGCCTGCTCCTGCTGCCACTTCTCCCCCTGCCAGCGGTAGAGCAGCACTTTCTCCGCGTCTAATACCGCGATGTGCGAGGGCGTGATATTTTCCTCGAGCACGGCCACGTCGAGAATGGGCTCAGCCTGGGTCCACAATGGAATCTTGCGCAGGCTGAGCGGTACAGATTCATGCACCGCTGTCGAACCCTCGGGGCGCGGCGCCGATACCATGACCACAACAGCCTCGCCCGGGCCCTGACGAATCTCCGCCACCCACACAGACGACGCTGAATTCTCGGACAGAGAAATCGCAACTGTGGCAGCGGCCTGCTCCGCTCGCACGAAGCGGATGCCGAGTCCTTCGAGCGCGCTGCGCAGGCCGTTTTGAATGACCTCGCTCTCGCGCTTGCCGAGGGACGAGCGGTTCTCCACCGTAATAGCTACGGCTCCAGGCCCAGTCACCGCAACGATCTTTCGCGCGAGTTGCTGCTCCGGTCCGTTCCAGTCTGCCGCGCGCCCAGCGATCGCCAACCCGAGCAAAAGCAATACAAAAGAGAGTTGCGCCACGACGCGCAGGATGTGCGTGAGGGGTAAGGCGCGGCACACTGAGTTCGCACTGACGTTTGGGATGGCCAAATTATAAACCGCTTCGCGCATGAGACAGGACCTCTCCCCTGTACTGTTTGGACACCACTCACGCCGATGTGGCGCGGGTGCCCCATCCTTGCCGCGTTCTTTGCGGCAAGGGTGGGGATTTCGTCGTCGAGATCAGCTCTGGAATCTATCTCGGTTGTTCCTCCGGTCGTTCCGCCTGACTCGTCTGGTTCGCCACGCTCATGCCGCGCAACACGTCGTTGGCGAAGAAGAACTTGCCGTCAGCCGGCACCATCATGATTTGAAGTTTGTCCGACAGTCGCTCGGCCACGATTTTGTTGATCAGCAGCGGATTCTGCTTCAAAATCGCCGCCTCGCTCGACATCCGCTCCGCATCGGCAGCAGCCGTCACTCGAATGCGATCCGCCTCTGCCTCCGCCAGCAACTTTCGCCGTTCGGTCTCGGCCTTGCTGTCGATGACCTTGGCCTGGGCCGCGGCTTCCGCGTTTTGAATGGTCGCTTCCTTCCGTGCTTCGGCTTCCAGTTTGCTCTGCTGGATCTGTTTCTCTTTCAAAGGCAGGGTGTACTGCATCGCATCGGATTCGCCCTTAGCCTGCAAGACGTGGACTTGCGCCTCGCCTTCGGCCTGCTTGATCTGCTGTACTTTCGTCGCTTCGGCTTCGAGTTCCGCGATGCGTACCTGTTTTTGCTTCAGCTCTGTTTCCACGCCCATGCGGTCGTTTTCCTGCTCTTTCAGCAGCAGCGTCTCCAGCCCCTTCGCGTATTCCTCCGGCAACTGGATGTCCCGCAGCATCACTTCTTTCACCACGATTCCGTCAGCCGCCAGTTTCTGCGTGATCATGCCTGCCGCCCTCTGTCGCACTTCTTCCCGTTTAGCCGAGAAAACATCGCGCACCGTGTAGTTCGGAACCAGTTCGCGCCAGACGCTGGCCACGATAGGAGGAACAATCTCCTTCTCCACGGGACGAGGCAGGTTGCTTTGAATGTATTCCAATCTTTTGGGATCGAGACGATAACGCACCGTAATCGCAAGACCAAGCGTCAGCCCCTCCTTGGCTTGTACGTCGAGCAATTGCGATTTGGTCGAGACATTGGCCGCAGCGTTTTTTCCATCCTCCGAGACTCCCGTGGTGAAGACCTGATCCCGCGTGTCGAACAGCGCTACGTCCTCGACCAGCGGCACCACAAAATGCGCGCCCGGATACAGCGTGCCCGGCACCGTCCCACTCATCTCGCTGACGCGGATTCCCGCCATGCCGCTCGGCACCACCACAATGCTGAAGGCCAGCAGAATCGGTCCCCACGCCAGCAGAGCCAGCGCCAGCGAAGTGCGCCAGCGCCATTGCGGAAGGGGCGGCACCGTGCCCGCGTCGGGTGTAGCCAGTGCACGCCGGTACAACAATTCGCGATACAGGTCATAGCCCAAAATGCTTACAGCCACGAGAATCATCCCGAGGCCACCGGCAATCAGCAAATACTTCAACGCCAGCATCGTCGTTCTCCTTTGCGCCTCAGCGCCTCTGCCCTGATTTCACCGCGTCCGTCTGCCGGGCCAGCTTGCCTGAAGCAAAGAACAGGCGGAACACCTGCCCGAAGATCAGTTCTTCCGCCAGCAGCGCTACTGCCAGCGAGAAGATCATTCCTGCCACCACCGCCATGAATGTGATTGCCATTTGCATGATGTCCTCCTGAGACTTCAACTTTTACTTTCCATCGACCTTGTTCAAACTGTTCCACGACTCTTCTTATTGCCCACCGGCCTGTACGGGAACTTGCACCGCAGCCACGGTCATGTCGTCTGCGCGGCTTCCGAAGGCTTGCGCAACCTGTTCATCGCGCTCACCATGAATCTCAACCCAATCGCCTACTCGGAGCATCGTGAACAGGCGCTCAATGTCGCGATTGCGCAGCCGGATGCAGCCGTGCGAAGCCGCGCGTCCCACGGACTTCGGCGCATTCGTGCCGTGAATTCCATAGCCCTTTTGGCTCAGTCCCAGCCATCGCGTCCCCACGGGATTATCTTTGCCGCTCGGGATCACCATGCCGGGGTGGTAATAGGTGGGATTGGAAACGCGGGTGACGATTTGAAATTCACCCGTGGGGCTGGGGCTTGCCGGGGCGCCGACTGCAACGGAGAAACTGGCGATGACGTTTCCCTCTTCGATCACTGCCAGTTTGCGGTCCGGAATGCTGACCAACGCGGTTCTGCTGGTGCGATGTCCAGCGGCGGGCTTCGCAGTCTGCGCGAATGAGGGGATTGCCAGCGCCAGGATGAATGCGAAAACGGATATCGGCGTTCGCTTTGTAGCTACCCTCTTGGCTGCGTGTTCCATGTCCGTCCCCTCGCCAACTCGCCGTACGCTGGTGCTAGGGCAGGACGAAAGCCAAAGGGTATCCGATTGAAAATAAGATAGTTGGTGCGTATGGAGTGAGCTGGGTCAGTGTGCATGCAGCCACAGCGTGTCTATCCGCACATACTTTTCAACCTACTTAGTCGCGGAGAGGTTTGAGTGACCGGCGCTGGAGGACAGGAAGGGAGGGACGCGATTTTCTCAAGCCTTCAAGCGCCCGGCCCCCGCCGTCTGGGGAAACGGCTTGTGGGGTTCTGTGGGTGGGGCCGGGCGATCTTTATTCACTAGAAGGCCTAGTTCAATTGTGCCTATTTAAGTCCTGTCGCCTATGTATTTCTGTGATGGTCGTCACAGTTGCGCGTGATTGGCATCATCCGAATTGCGGTTCCCTCTGACCGGGCGGGCTCGCGCCGGGCCCATGTGCCTGACTTTGTCGGCGTCACAGTTGCCTGTGACCGAAATCACCGCCCGATTCGTGGGTGCTTCTTACACTCATTGTTGAGCGAGACGAAAGCTCTCATTTCATTCTGGAGATCGATTCATCATGGCCTATGTAATCACTGATTCCTGCATCAAGGACTCCCTCTGCGTCGAGGTCTGCCCCACCGATTGCATCCATCCCAAGCAGGACGAGCCGGAGTTCGAAGCCGCGACTCAGATGTATGTGGAACCCGAAGGCTGCATCGACTGTGGCGCCTGCATTCCGGTCTGCACATCCGATTCGATTCACGCCCTCGACGATGTGCCCGAGGAAAAGAAGGAGTTCATCGAAAAGAACGCCGCCTTCTACAAACATTGATCTTCAGCACTGCCTGTTCCACTCCGCAATTGCCGGGCGTTGGACGTACGGCGAACCAGCCCTCTCCAATGCCCGGTGATTGTCTCTGCCCTTGGCATCCGTTGGTGATGTCTCAGTTTGCGGAACGACGCATGTGGGATCCATGTGGGGACAGCCGCCCTCGGCTGTCCGTCGAGCGAAGCTCGACAGTTTGTCCGTCTGGGCCGCCAGTCTGAGATCTCACCTGCGGGTTCTTCCCGTTGACTTCCATGCCTTGGCCCGCTATCGTTGCGGGCGCTATGAACGTGGTCAAAGCGACCCGCCAGTTTGAACAGTGGCTGGGCCATCGAACGGATCTGGTCAACAAGGACCTGCGCCTCAAACACATCAACATGAAGGCCGCGGTCTTCCCCTTCTTGCGAGCCACGTTCTACCGCTGGGCACAAGTGTGGCCCAAGGTGTGTCCCGAGCTTGCCCAGGGGCCGCAGGTGTTGGCGGTGGGCGACCTGCACGTGGAGAATTTTGGCACTTGGCGTGACGCCGAAGGTCGTCTGATTTGGGGTATCAACGACTTTGACGAAGCTCATCCCATGGCGTATGCCAATGATCTGGTCCGGCTGGCTGTGAGCGCTCACCTGGCTTCTGAAGCCGGGAGTCTGCCGCTGAAGCAAAAGGACATCTGCGATTCCATTCTCGAAGGCTATCGCGAAGCATTGCGCTTGGGGGGATTACCCTTCGTCTTGGGCGAGAACAACGAGTGGCTGCGGCAGATTGCAGAGAGTGAACTGCGGGATCCGGTCCATTTCTGGGCGAAAATAGATGCCCTACCGGCGGTGAAAGAGGGAGTGCCGGTCACTGCGATCGACGCGATCGAGCACCTGATGCCCGCCCGGGACTTGCCTTATCGCATGGCTCGTCGCGTGGCGGGTCTGGGAAGTTTGGGGCACGCGCGCTATGTCGCCATTGCTGACTGGCACGGTGGCAGAATCGCCCGCGAGGCCAAAGCCCTGGTCTCGTCCGCATGCTACTGGGCGAAGGACGACCATGGTCCGTCAGAGATTCTGTATCAGATGATCATCAGCCGGGCGGTGCGCTGTCTCGATCCGTTCGTTCAGTTACGCGGACGCTGGATCGTTCGCAGACTGAGCCCTCATTGCTCGCGCATCGAACTGGCCGCGCTTCGGGCACCAGGCAAGGAATTGCGGCTCCTTCGAGCCATGGGATGGGAAACCGCGAACATCCATCTCGGGACAAACACTGCCCGCAAGCCCATCCTCAGCCACATGCAAAAGCAGAAGGGAAAGTGGCTGCACGGGGCCACGGAAGAGATGTTGAAGGTAGTCCGCGAGGACTGGAAGACGTGGAGGAAAGAGGGTTACGCCTAGGACGCTATGCCTGGCGATCTTCCTCGAGCGTCCGGCTACGCCACCCCGCTGCGCGCCGTGCCCGCCGCCGCAGCCATACTCACCACGGGCCGCCGCAACGGCGCTAAGGCGACTCCGCGATCCCGGTCATAGACCAACGTCCATTGCGTGGCGCAGTCATCACACAGCCAGTAGTGCTCGACACACCGGTGCTGTTGCCGGGCACGAACGAAAGGAGGCGCGGCGGATTCTCCCGGTTTGGTCACGCGGTCGGTCTCGACCAGAAACAGTTTGCCCTCTCTGAGCTTGAGGAAGGGCTTGCAACATTGTGAATTGGCGCATCGGCTGAGCATTTTCTCACTGCCTTCTGCTCTGCTAGAGCAATCTTGGCGAGCTACTGGTTGCCGAATCACTAGCACGTCGCAGGCCATAGGGTTCCCCGGCTGCACTGTAAGGGTTTCGCATCTCCGTGGCTGGTTCTGATCGTCTGAGTCTTCCCATTTTTGCCGACTAATCGGCAACAAGTGCCGATGCCTCGTCTCTGTTTCCTTGCCTGTGCTCCACTGGGCCAGCTACCATCAGTCGTATGCTCAAGGTCCTGCTCTGTCCACCGAATTATTTCGATGTGGTCGATCAGAAAAACCCCTACATGTCGAGAGAATTCCCAGTAGACCGAGTGAAAGCACGCAGCCAGTGGGAAACGCTCTGTAGTGTTTTGCAACAGAGCGGATGTGAGGTTGAAACCATCGACCCAGTAGACGGCCTCGAAGACATGGTCTTCGCCGCCAATCAGGTTTTCGCCGGCGAGAAAAGTGGATACGGAAAATTTGCGGTGCCCAGCCGCATGGTGTACGCATCGCGCCACCGCGAAGTGCCTTTTTATGCGGACTGGTTCCGGGCGCGGGACTATAAGGTCATCGAACTCGACTACGGCGACGACTATCTCGAGGGCCACGGCGATTTGCTCTGGCACCCGGATGGCTCCCGCATCTACGGCGGCTATGGCTTCCGTAGCACGCGCGGCGGCGGGGAGAAATTCGCCGCCGCGATGTCCGAAATGGGAATTCCGGTCGTGCCCTTGCAG
>OCZT010006630.1_pt1 | contig 11448 bp, 10 predicted proteins | sample 1539031 | NCBI WGS metagenome assembly OCZT01 (sample SAMEA3539308, study PRJEB22396) | soil metagenome | biome: tundra; feature: field; material: soil | place: USA | collected 2010-05 | depth 0.15 m
GCCCCCACCATCCGGGGAAGCCGCGTGGATCGGCCTGCGGCGTGATACTCGCGGAATCCTTTCCAGTAGGCCGTGATGTTGCCTGCATTGCCGACGGGCAGGAGAAGGTAGTCCGGCGCGTCACCCAACACGTCGACGACCTCGAAAGCGGCGGTCTTCTGGCCCTGGATGCGGTTCGGGTTGACGGAGTTCATCAGCGCCACGGGGTAGCGGCTGGTGAGTTCGCGCACCGCCTCGAGCGCCACGTCGAAATTGCCTTTGAGCGCGATCACCTTGGCTCCATACATCAGCGCTTGCGACAGCTTGTTGAGAGCGATCTCGCCAGATGGAACAACCACGATCGCGCGCACACCTGCCCGCGCTGCGTAGGCGGCCATCGACGCCGATGTATTTCCCGTCGACGCGCACATCAGGACCCGGCTCCCAGCCTCCAGCGCCTTCGCGACGGCCACGACCATGCCGCGGTCCTTGAAGGAGCCGGTCGGGTTGAGGCCCTCGTACTTGAAGTAGAGGTGCTTCAGGCCGAGGGCCTTGCCGATGTTCCGGCTGGGCACCAGCGGCGTCGACCCCTCCTGCAGGTCGATCTCGGGAGTCGCAGGCCCGACCGGCAGATGCTCGCGGTAGCGAGCGATGACGCCCACGAAACTCAGGCCTCTCTCAAAAGACCCGGAGGAACGACGACACCGCGTGCACAGCCTCGAGCTGCGCCATCCGCGCGCGGGCCAGCTGCAGGCTTGCATCGCTCGCCGGATGCGTGGTCACCACGAGCTCCGCGGTGCGGTCCTGGACCCACGCATCCTTCTGAATGAAGCTCGAGATGCTGACGCCCTCCTCGGCGAACACCTGGCCGATGGCGGCCAGCACGCCGGCGCGATCGTCCACGCGGATCCGGTAGTAGGCGCGCGTCACCACCTCGCCCATCGGAATCACCGCGACCCGGTCGTCGAAGCTGAACGACGGACGGCTCTGAACCCCCCGCCGGATCGAACGCGCCAGGTCGATGAGATCCCCGACCACGGCGGACGCGGTCGGCCGCCCGCCCGCGCCCTGCCCCACGAGCAGCACCTGTCCCACGAGATCACCCTCCACGAAAACGGCGTTGTTGGCGCCCTCGACCTGGGCGAGTGGATGGTCCAACGGGACCATCGCCGGGTGGACGCGCGCCTCGATCCGGCCGGGATGGCGCTGCGTGTGGGCGATCAGCTTGATCGCGTAGCCGAGCTCGCGAGCGTAGCGGAAGTCCACCGGCTCGATGCCCTCGATGCCCTCGCGGAAGATGTCGTCGGGGCGGACCTTGATCTCGTAAGCGATTGACCCGAGGATCGCCAGCTTGTAGGTGGCGTCGAAGCCGCCCACGTCGTCCGTGGGATCGGCCTCCGCGAAGCCGGCGGCCTGGGCCTCGCGCACCGCATCCTCGAGCGACAGCCCTGCCACCCCCATCCTCCCCAGGACGTAGTTGGTGGTCCCGTTGATGACTGCCGACAGACGTTCGATTCTGTTCGCCTGAAGGTCTGTGCGGAATGTGCTGATAAGAGGAATTCCGCCTCCGACGGCGGCCTCGAAGTAGACGTCCACGTTCTTGTCGGCGGCCAGGTCGAGGAGCTCCAGCCCGTGCTTGGCCATCACGACCTTGTTGGCGGTCACGACGTGCTTGCCGGCGCGAATCGCGCGCTCGAGGTACCCGCGCATCGGTTCGTCGCCGCCCGCAACCTCAACCACGACATGAATGCTCGGGTCTTCGAGGACACGCGCCGGATCGGTGGTCAGGAGGTCAGATTCGAGTTCGACGGAACGGCGCTTGGTGAGGTCGCGGACGAGCACACGTTGAAGGCACAGCTCGACTCCGGCGCGCCGCGCCAGCTGCGAGCGCCAGGTGAGCATCCGCTCGGCGACCTGCGAGCCGACGGTGCCGAGTCCGATGAGCCCGACGTTCAGTGGGCTTTGGGTCATGGGCGCTATTCTCCCTGCCGTGACCCTGGTGCTGCGCGAGACCGATGTTGAGCGCGTAATACAGATGGATGCGGTGATCGCCGCCGTCGAGGCCTCCATGCGCGAGCTTGGAGCCGGCACGGCGCAGAACGAGCCCCGCCGCCGCGCGTTCGCTCCGGGCGGCCTCCTCAACGTGATGTTCGCGTCCTACCCCGGTGGAGGCTGCACCGGCCTGAAGGCTTACACGGTCGCGGGCGGGCGGGTGCGGTTCCTGGTCGCCGTGTTCGGGCTCGACGGCTCGCTGGAGGCGCTGATCGAGGCGGATCATATGGGGGCATATCGCACCGGCGCCGCCACCGCGGTTGCGGTCAGGGCGCTGGCGCCGCCCGGACCGGCGACCGTGGCGCTGATCGGCGTCGGCCGGCAGGGGGCCACCCAGGCGCTGGCGATCTCGCGCGTCATCGAGGTCAAGGAGCTGCGCGCTTTCAGCCGGGACCCCGATCGCCGTGCGGCATTCGCCCTCGAACAGTCCGGCAAGCTTGGAGTCAGGGTCACCGCCGCGGCCAGCGCGGAGGCGGCAGTGCGCGGGGCGGATATCGTGATCACGATCACCACCAGCTCTGTGCCGGTGGTCGAGGCCGCCTGGGTCGCGGACCACGCCGTCGTCGTCGGCGCGGGCTCGAACTTCCCGAATCGAACGGAGATCCCGGCCGACCTGGTGGCGCGGGCGCGGACGGTCGTGGTCGACCAGCTGGCCGCCGCCCAGCTGGAGAGCGGCGACCTCATCCAGGCTCACGCCGCCGGGCAGTTCGATTGGGAACGCGCGACGGAGCTGGGCTCGGTGCTCACGGGGACCTGGAAGCCGCCCGACGAGCCGGGAATCACGCTTTTCGAGTCGCACGGCCTGGCGCTGTGGGACCTGGCGGCCGCCTCGGTCGTCCTGGCCGCCGCGCGCGAGCTGCGCCTCGGCGAGGAGGTCGCGCTCTTTTAGCGTCCCGCTCCCGCCACTGGCTCGCTAGTGGAGGATGGCCGGGATCGGTTGCGGCGCCAGCGAGCCCAGCTGAAGAGCTGATCCGATCAGGAACGCCGCAATGAGGATGACCACCAGGGCGGCGCTGGCGGTTGTGTAAAGGAGCCAGGCCGGCGGGCCTGTGCCGGCGATGCGCACCATGAGGTCTGACCAGTCGGGGCCTCGCCGAGGCCTCCACTCATCGACCGTCGTCCGGATCATCCGGCCGAGGTCTGCTTCGGAGGGCACGCCGGACCCTCCCTGTGTGGGTCTATCTTCCACGTAGGGCACCTTCACTACTCGAACGCTTCGGGTCCCAGTCTTGGTCGCTCCCGGTCGCCTTTCTCATGATCGCCACAGCTTTCGCGATCCTGGAGGCGACGGTTCCCGCGGGCACGCCCAGCACAGACGCGATCTCATCGCGGGTCAGGCCATCGTAGTAATGGAGGATCACAGCGGCGCGCAGCTTCGGGCTCAGGGCGGTAAGGGCCTTGGTGACCACTTCCTTCGCTTCGGCCCGATCGTAATCCCGCCTGTCAGGGGGCGTGTACAACCGAGCCGGCAAGAATCGGGCCAGCTTCTGCCGGCGCAGATAGGAGATCGCCAGGTTGATCCCGATCCGGCGCAACCACGCCCCGGGAGGGGCTGTGGGCGTGTAGCGGTCCCGCGCCCGGTAGGCGCGAACGAAGGTCTCCTGGGTCAGGTCCTCGGCGGCCGCGGAGTCGAGAACCACGGCGCGGATGGAGCGATAGACCGACAGGTACTCTCGGTCATAGAGTTCCCGGAACTGGGTGGCCGGGTCGAGCTCCTTGCTCTCTGACACACCCGTAAGTGTGAAGGCAAGGGTGGCCGCAGGTATCGACGTTGAATCTGGTGGGCGACCCGGGACTCGAACCCGGATGAGTTGCCTCACACGCCCCTCAAACGTGCGCGTCTGCCAGTTCCGCCAGCCGCCCGGCTGCAGCCGGTTGATTCTACCGAAGCGGCAGTATGCTGGTACCCGCTGCAAGACTCGAACTCGCAACCTCCTGATCCGAAGTCTTAGGATCTAACGATGGTCGTGGAGTCGTATTTGGGATGAGCGCATAACCCTCCAGACGCGCCGACTACAGCGCGCCCAAGAATCACACGCTGGCGGCCAAGATCGAGAACTGCGGTTGAGCTCGTGGCGCACTAAGGAATGAAAGAGTAGATACAGAAGTCAACGAAAGGACGTTCCGCATGGTCGAGGTCGCCACGATGGACGAGCTGATGGCAGTGCACATCCATTCCAACAATCTCGCCACCTTCCCAGACCCCGAGGCAACGCCCGAATTGATAGCGAAGGTCGAGGAGATCAGGGAGCACTATGGCCTGCGCGAGCTGCGGCCAGCGGTGTGGGGAATCGAGAAAGAGACTCCGAAGCCCGATCCTGACACCGCGCCCCAGCTGGGCACCCACGCTGGGTTAGGCTCGCCCTGCCGCCACACGTTAGGCGTCACGGAGCGAGCGCGAAAGCGGTAGTTATTTTGCCCTGCTCGTCCACAGTCAGGTAAAGGTGCTGGTCCCGTTTGATCCCGTACCAGATGAGATAGAACACGAAGGGCAGCACGACGAGCAGCAGCCAGACCATCGCCCAGGTGACGCTGAACTTCTTCGGCTTCACGAGCTGCGCGGAGCTCGCGGTTTTACTGGTCACCCGGTAGCCGTTTTGGACGTAGCGGCTGATCTCCGCCTGGAGAATTGCCTCGGGGTCGATCGGGGGCTCGGGTTCCATGGTCCGCAGTCTAGTCTCGCGCTCGATGCCCGCCGTCCTAAGCGCTCCTGTTAGCACCTGAGTTGCTCAGTCACGAGTTGATTGGCTGAGGTTGTGTCAAATCGTGAACTGGGCTGACTTGGGCTGCAATGAACTCAGAAAGAATCAAATCGGGGAGTTTGGTACCCGCTGCAAGACTCGAACTCGCAACCTCCTGATCCGAAGTCAGGCGCTCTATCCATTGAGCTAAGCGGGCGCCCACTCATCCTATTGAACCCACTGGTTGTAAGCAGGCCGGGTTTATCCCGGCCGTCACCCAGTCGTGCACTTCCAAGCGCCTCCCAATCGCGGCCTGGAGTCCCCAGGAGAGGGCCCCGCTGGAGAGGGACCTCAGTCCTTCCCCCCGCTTTCAGCCCGCGGCGACGTACCTCTGGTGGTTCAACCCCCAGGCGGCGTAGCGCATCAGTCCGACGGCGCGGTACCGGCGGCGACCAGCGCGGGTCTCCCGATTCTCAATTGCCTTTCGCAAAGCTTCCGCCGTTGCGCCTGGAAACTCGGTGAAGGCCCGGCCGACCGCGTCCACGATGTGGGCGTCGGAGCAACCGAGCTCCGCGGCTCCGAGCCCCAGGTTCAAGCGGTGCGCCAGCTGGTTGAACACATAGAAGCCGGGCGTGGCGTTTTCAACCTCGACCCCGTCGAAGGCGAGATCCGCCGCGAGCCAGCCCACTCCGTGCACCGGCCCGCTTCGCACCTGGCGCGCCGTGCGCCAGAACGGATGCGCGGCGATGGCCAGGCCGCCCTGCTCATGTATCGCATGGACGGTGGCGGCGGCCGACATGCCCGGCTTCACGCGACGCTCGAGAAAGAGTCCGATGATGTGCCCGTCGCGGCTCGACACCTCTTCGCCGATGACGACCTCAACCCTCCGGCGCTTGGCCGCGTGCTCTGCCGCGCGCAACGCTCCCTCGATCGTGTCGTGGTCCGTCACCGCGATCACGTGCAACGCCGCCCTGCGAGCCGCGTGCTCGACCAGCTCGGCCGGTGTCGGCCATCCATCGCTGGCCGTCGTGTGCATGTGAACATCCGCCCGACCCCAAGGAACCATGGGTGTGCATGCTACGCCCGACGGGCTTACCATCGACCTTTCCAGATTCCTACTCCTCGACGACAACAATGGGAGGTGGCTGCGGTGGAAGGCTTGATGCAGGACTACGAGCTCTCTCTACAGCACGTGTTGTGGCGATTGGAACGTCTCCATCAGCACAAAGAGGTCGTGACCAAACAGGAGCAGGGACTCCACCGCACCACGAACGGGCAGATGGTCCCGCGAATCAACCGTCTGGCGGCCGCGCTGAAGCGACTCGGCGTCAAGCCGGGCGACCGGGTGGCGACCCTCGCCTGGAACAACTACCGACACTTAGAGCTGTACTACGCCGTGCCCTGCATGGGCGCCGTGCTCCATACCCTCAACCTGCGGCTCTTCCCACAGCACCTGGAATTCATCATCAACGATGCCGAGGACAAGGTCCTGTTCGTCGACCAGACCCTGTTGCCTCTCCTAAAGCCTCTTACCGGGAAGATCCCGAGCATCAAGACGATCGTGGTGATGGGCAACGGCACGCCCGTGGCCGACCAAGGCCTCGGCCAGATGCTGGATTACGAGACGCTGCTGCAGGGGGAGAGCGACGACTACCCCTGGCCCAAGCTCTCGGAGCGCATGGCATGCGCTATGTGCTACACGTCCGGCACCACCGGCAACCCCAAGGGCGTCGTGTACTCGCACCGTTCGCAGTTCATGCACACCATGGGAGTGCTCCAGGCTGACAGCCTGGGGTTGTGCGAGAGAGACGTCGTCTTGCCCATCGTGCCGATGTTCCATGCCAACAGCTGGGGCCTGCCGTACGCATGTGGGATGGCGGGCTGCAAGGTCCTCTTCCCCGATCGCTTCATGGGTGATGCCAAATCAATCGTGGAGCTGGCCGAGCAAGAGGACGCGACCATCCTTGCCGGAGTTCCGACCATCTGGATCAACGCCGTCATCCATATGAACGAGACCGGCAAGCGCCTCCCCAAGGTCCACACGGTCATCTGCGGCGGCTCGGCGATCCCGCGGTCATTGATGGAGTCGATGGACGCGCTCGGCCTCCGCATGCTGCAGGCCTGGGGAATGACCGAGACCTCGCCGCTTGGGAGCGTGGCGAGGCCGCGCAGCGGAACGAAGCCTGAAGACGAGCTCAACAAGCGTCTCACGCAGGGGCTCGTTGCCGCGGGAGTGGAGATCCGCATCATGGACCCCGCGACCGATGAGGTGCTGCCCTGGGACGGCGTCGCATTTGGCGAGATCCAGGTGCGCGGACCCTGGATTGCCCGTGGCTACCACAACGGCTACGACCCGGGCAAGCTGACCGAGGACGGGTGGTTCCGCACCGGCGATGTCGCCAAGATCAGCCCTGAGGGCTACATCCAGATCGTCGACCGCACCAAGGACGTGATCAAGTCGGGCGGCGAGTGGATATCGTCGGTCGAGCTCGAGAACGCGATCATGTCTTACCCCAAGATCCTGGAGGCCGCCGTGATCGGCCTGGCACACTCCAAATGGGACGAACGCCCGGTGGCGTATGCAGTGGCAAAACCCGAGTTCAAGGGCAAGGTCACCCAGGAGGAGGTCATCGACTTCCTCAAGGACAAGGTCGCCAGGTGGTGGCTTCCGGACGAGATCCGCTTCATCGACGAGGTGCCCAAGACATCGGTCGGCAAGTTCGACAAGAAGGTGCTGCGCGCCGGCGCCGTGCCCATCACAGAAAGCGCTGCGCCCGTGGGTCGAACCTGATGGCGCACGCAGAGGTTCGCGAGCACACGATCCCGCGAGACACGTTCCACTATAAGTGGGACAACTCCCTGCGGCCGGCGGTCGAGATCGCCTCGGGGGATGTCGTCCATTTCGATACTGAGGAGGTCTCGTCGGGCCAACTAAAGGAGGGAGACCCGGCATCGAAGCTCGCACAGCTTGACTTCAACCGCCTGTATCCACTGGGCGGCCCCGTCTTTGTGAAGGGCGCAGAGCCGGGCGACGTCCTCGAGGTGGAGATCCTGACGCTGCGACCGGGATCATGGGGGTGGACGGCACTGCTGCCTGGCCTGGGCCTGCTGGCCGCGGATTTCCCAGACCCGTACGTACGCTACTTCGAGCTGGGCAACCGCACGTCGGCGGAGCTGCGCCGGGACATCCAGATCCCCATCGCGCCGTTCTGCGGAACCATGGGAGTGGCCACGGATGAGCCTGGTCCGATCGACGTGCTTCCGCCGACCAAGGGGGCGGGCAACATCGACACCCGCCACCTCACGGCCGGCACGAAGCTCTACCTGCCCATTTTCGTGAAGGGCGGCATGTTCTCGGCAGGCGACTGCCACGCCGCGCAGGGAGACGGCGAGGTTTGCGTTACGGGAATCGAATGCCCGATGACATTCTCGCTCCGGTTCAACGTCCTGAAGGGCGGGTCGTTGCGACCCTGGAGCTACCACTTCCTGACGCCGCCGACGCCCCTCCAGCCGCGAAGCGACGCGGCCGGCTATCACGCCGTGTGCGCGCTCGGCCCGGATCTGATGGAGAACGCGCGCAATGCAGTGCGCGACACCATCGCGTGGCTGGGAGCGGACCACGGCCTGAGCCGGGAGGACGCTTACGTCCTCTGCAGCCTTGCGGGCGACCTCCGCATCAGCCAGATCGTGGACCAGCCCAACTTCGGGGTTTCCTTCTACTTACCCCTCAGCGTATTCAAGTAAAGGCGTCGCCGAGCTCGGGGCCGCAATCCTGGCGTGAGGGCGGCCAGGATCGGCCCTTGGGCTCAAGCTCGCGCCGCACCGTGCGGCATACTGACTTCTCACTAGGCCAAGGGTGAGTACGACACAACTCGGCAAGTATCCGATTGAGGCTGAGCTCGGACGTGGCGCCATGGGCGTGGTGTACCGGTCGACGCACCCGCGCCTCGAGATCCCCGTGGCCATCAAGGTGCTCGCCGAGCAGTACTCGACGGATGCGAGCTTCCGCCAGCGCTTCCATCGTGAGGCGGCCACAGTCGCGGCTCTCAACCATCCCGGCATCGTCCGCGTCTACGACTTCGACGAGGACGGGCCGGTCCTGTTCATCGTCATGGAATGGGTCGAGGGGCGCTCGATGCGTTCCTGGCTGGACGAGTACGGACGCTTCAGCGTCGACGTCTCCGTCGACCTCGTGCAGCAGCTACTCTCCGCCGTCGGCGTCGCGCACGACTACGGGATCGTGCATCGCGACCTGAAGCCGGACAACATCCTGATCTCCAATCGCGGCAAGACCAAGATCCTCGACTTCGGCATCTCCAAGCTCATCGACGATAAGCACAGGCTGACGGCGACAGGCAGCATGGTCGGCACGCCTGCCTACATGGCTCCCGAGCAGGTCAAGGGCGAGCAGGTCGATGCGAGCTCGGACATCTACTCGTTGGGGATGATCCTCTACGAGCTCCTGCACGGCGAACCACCGTTCACCGGGCAGCTGCCCGCGGTGCTGCACTCGCAGGTCTTCGACCGCCCAAGGGCCTCGACAGCGATCCCGTCTCCGATCATGGAGATCATCTGGAAGGCGACGGCAAAGGATCGTGGCCAGCGGTTCCAAACCTGCGAGGCGTTCTCGGGCGCCTTCCACTACATGCCCAAGCCGGGCGCAGCGCAGCCGCCGGCGGAGGCGATCTCGGACCAGCTGCCGGTTTCGGCAGATGTCGACCTGCCGAAGTCACAGGTCCCCGCGCGAACCGACAGCTCGAAACCCCCCGGCGTGTGCACGTTCAGCGACTGCGGTGAGCACCGCGGTTGGGCGTGCGCGTACAAGGACCTCACCGGGCGCGAGTGCAAGAGCTGGTGGTGCCGAAAGCACATTCAGTTCATCGAGCGAACGCCGTTCTGTCCGCGCCACGCGAACGTGATCCGAGCGCTCGCGCCGACGGCTAACACGATCTTCGAGATCAAGAACCGGCCCGCGGTCGACGACCGCGCTCTCCCCCTTGCCGCACTGGTTGCAGAGGACGTCGACAAGGACGTCACCGAGCTGGTGCGGCGGCGCTACCAGAACCGCAAGGACGTCACCCTCGCCCGCGACCGGACCGTGCGCCAGACCTGGTCGGGGCGCAACGAGGTCGCGTGGGAGCGCAGCTGGTCGGCGCTCAAGAGCCAGGGCTACCTGGTGCGCATCGCGGTGCGCGTGACCACCGCCGAGCCCGACATGGTTCAGCTGTTGATCGGCAACACGGTGGTGTTCAAAGACGTGCCGGACTGGATCAGCCGGCGACGCGAAGGCGAGCCGCCCGACCACGCCGACCGCGCGCGTTTCGGTAAGAAGCTGTTCGGCGCCATCCTCGAGCACGTCGATCAGCCTCAGGCTCTGCCGGCGATCGCCATACCGTCAAACGGCCAGGAGATCGAGCCACCGCCTCCACCAGACATCAACCGCACGCTGATCGAGGGCATGGTGCTCCGCCTCGCGTCCGCTGCCACCCGGCTGACGGGCTTCGAGGTCGCGGACCAGCTCGCCCTGCCGTTCGGCGCCGTGGAGCCGATCCTCAAGGCGCTGACCACAGCGAACTTCCTCGACGCTCTCGGGTTGGCGCCCGAGCAGGGCCCGTGGCTCGGCCGGCCGCTTCCTGAGCGGATGGCGTACGCGTTGACCAAGCAGGGACGTGTCCGAAGCGACGAGATCGCCGCCTCCAGCACTCGCTATGCGGGACCGGCGCCGGTCTCGATGCACGAGTACCGGCTCGTGCTCGCCGAGGCGGCCAAGCCCGGCACATTGGACCTGACCAAGGTCACCCTCGCCCTGACCGGCATCGAATTGGCGGCCGGTGTAGTGGAGGCCGTGCGCGCGGCGGTCAACTCGCGCTCATCGATCTTCATCTACGGCGCTCCAGGGAACGGCAAGACGACTCTCGCCCGGCGTATCCCGACCCTGCTTGGTGGACCGATTGTCATCCCGGTCGCGCTGGACATCGGAGGCGGCGAGGTGATGACCATCTTCGACGGCTCAGTGCACCGTTTGGAGCAGCACCAGCCGGCGGACAAGCGCTGGCGCCGGATTGCGCGGCCGCTGGTCCAGGTGGGCGGCGAGTTCCAGCTGGACATGTTCGACCCCACATTTGAAGATGGGAGTCGGACGTACGGCGCGCCACTGCAGGTCAAGGCCAACGGCGGCGTGCTGCTCATCGACGACCTGGGTCGCCAGCGGGTCTCGCCCAAGCAGATCCTCGACCGCCTCCTCGTGCCGCTCGAGCAGGAGATCGACTACATGAACCTTTCCGCCACGGGGCGCAAAGTCGAGGTCCCGTTCTGGGCACAGCTCGCCCTGTCCACCAACCTGAAGCCGGGCGAGCTGCTCGACGAGGCGTACCTACGCCGCCTCTCGTACAAGGTGCTGATGCCCGACCCCACATGGGAGATGTGGTGCAGGATCTTCGAACGCGAACGGGACCGGCTCACAATTCCTCCTGATCCGTCAGCGCTCGATCTGATCCGCAACTTGTACAGCGGCCGCCCCCTGCGCGGCAACCACCCGCGCGACCTGCTCGAGCGGCTCGTGGACGTGTCAGCTGCCCGCGGCGTCCGCCCCCAGCTCACCCTCGACCTGGTCGAGGCCGCCTGGCACACGCTGTTCATCACGAGCTAGGCGGCCGAATCACGAGCCCTCGGTATACTTTGGCGTCGCCCCGAAAGCGGCGGTGGCGGAATGGCAGACGCGCTAGTTTCAGGAGCT
>OCZT010006631.1_pt1 | contig 11447 bp, 8 predicted proteins | sample 1539031 | NCBI WGS metagenome assembly OCZT01 (sample SAMEA3539308, study PRJEB22396) | soil metagenome | biome: tundra; feature: field; material: soil | place: USA | collected 2010-05 | depth 0.15 m
CATGCTCGTGGGGTTCACGGTGAGTGTTCTGGCAGACACGGGCCTGATGATCGTCCTGTTGCGGGTGGTCTCCCGTGTGCCCATGCCATGGCGCGACCTGTTCCAGGGGGCGCTGGTCGGCGGGGTTGGGTTGAGTCTGCTGAAGATCTCCGCTGCCGCCCTGCTGCCTCGGTTGACCGCCAACCCTTTCTTCGCCTCGTTCGCGATCGTGGTCGGATTGTTGATCTGGCTCAACCTGATCGCACGGCTGATCCTGATCTCGGCAGCCTGGGTGGCCAACGACCTTGACGAGATGCACGGCAAGCTCCGAGCCCCGATCCAAGTGCTGACCCAGGACTCTGAGACGGCGGGATTGACTCCTGTCCCTAAGGTGGCGGGCCTGCCCGGCAGGAGCGTCGTCCGTGGCGACTCATTGCCTACCTTTGGTACACGCTCCAGCGACCGTACGGCAGTGGGGTCCGGATTCATTCTTGGTGCCGCAGCAATGGCGGCCACCGCGGCGCTGGCCCGCGGCATACGATCCATGGCTCGTCTCGCCAGGGACTGAAAGCCGCTCAGCGGCGTCTACTGAAGATGTTGCGGCGTGAAAAGGACCCGGCGAGAGCCAATACGCCGATCCCGCCGGTCATGGCGATCCAGGGGGTGAGAACAGGTGGGCGAGCCGACATACGATCCGGATCGGCCGATAGTGACTGGGGACGAACCCCTGCCGCCAGGGCTGGCTTCGGCATGACCGGATCGCCAGGATCGACCAGCGCGCCGATCGGGGCGACGGAGGGACCGTAGGCGAAGGCCCAGTCCAGCATCGCCGCAGCTGGATGCCAGCTTCCATCGGGGCTGGCCATTTCGGTCAAGAGGTAGGTCTTGCCTGCCCGCGTGGCCGCCTCAATGTAGGTGAACTTGGCTGCGACCGTGTAGCCGTTCTTGATGCCGATCGCGCCCTGGTAGTTGTGGAGCAAGGTGTTGTGGTTGGCGACCTGGAAGCCTGGCTTCGGCTTGCCGTCGGCGGACGTGCCGCCGGGCAAAGATACCTGCTTGGTACTGACGTAGCCTCGAAAATCGGGCAGCTTCATCGCGGCACGATCGATCAGGGCAAGGTCGTACGCACTGCTTTGCTGGCCGGCCTTGTCCAGGCCACTGGGGTCCATGGCCACGGTGTCACAGGCGTGGAGATCTGCCGCAATGGCATTCATTTCCTGCAAGGTCAAAGCCAGGCTCTGATTCCCGCGGGCGAGAGTGGTCGCGGCATCATTGCCCGAGGTGATCAACATCCCCTGCAGGAGCGTGCCGACGTTGTATGACGCGCCAGCCAGGATGCCGAAGCGGGTCCCATCGACATCCACGTCCTCCGGTTTCACCAGTATCTTCGTGTTCGCGTCCAGGAGCGGGATCACTGTCAGAGCAGTGAGTGTCTTGAGCGTGCTGGCCGGCAAGTGAGGGGCGTGTGGAGCCTTGGCGACCAAGACCTGCCCCGTGTCCAGGTCTGCCAGCAGGTAGGACGCTCCGGGCATCGCGGGTGGAGGCGGGGTCCCTGGCCCGAGGTTCACGATGACCCCTGCTGCGGCGAGCTGGGAGCCACCGATGGGGTCGCCGGTAGCGGACGCCAGGGAAGATCCGGCTACGCAGAATCCACCCGCGGCGGCAAGCGTCAAGCTCAGCGCGAGGGCGCGTGCGGCATACCGGAGTGAGATCATCTGCAAGGGTGATTCTAGTGAACCGCAGTGGTCCAAATGTGACGCCGTTGACGCGTCTTAAGGGCATCGCCTGTACCGTCTGCGCCATGGCTGAAGGCGCTGGAACCATGACACGGATCACGGGCACATGACGGAGATCGCACCCGAGGGGGAACCCTCGGCAATTGACGGTTTGTGGGCGGTGATTCCTGCAGGAGGCGCGGGAACCCGACTCTGGCCCTTGTCGAGGTCGTCCTCCCCGAAGTTCCTCCACGACATGACGGGCGCCGGAAGCTCTCTGCTGCAGGCGACGTGGGACCGGCTCAAGCCCCTGTGCGGTGACCACATCATGGTGGTTACAGGCGCCCTGCATGAGGCGGCTGTGCAGGTGCAACTTCCCGGGCTGGCTCCGGACAACCTCGTGGCAGAGCCCTCACCGCAGGGCTCCATGGCGGCGATCGGGCTTGCCGCGGCGATCCTTGAACGCCGTGACCCTGATGCCGTCATCGGCTCTTTCGCCGCGGACCACGTCATCGGCGAGCCGCAGGTGTTCGCCGGTTGCGTCCGTGAGGCAGTCGCGGTCGCGCGGGCCGGTTTTGTCGTCACCATCGGCATCGAACCGACCTTTCCAGCGACGGGCTTTGGCTACATTCGTGTCGGCGACCAGTTGGCGATCACGGGTGCTCCCCATGGCCGGCAGGTTCGGTCCTTCGTGGAGAAGCCTGACGAGGCGACGGCGCGTAAGTTCCTGGAGACTGGCGAATACCACTGGAACGCAGGGATGTTCGTCGTGCGGGCCACGGTGCTGCTCGACCTGCTGGCCGACTTCCATCCCGCGCTGGCGGCCGGGCTGCGTGACATAGCCGCGGAGCCAGCCCGTCTGGGGGAGCTGTGGCCAGGGCTGATCAGCATGGCCATCGATACCGCGCTGGCCGAACCTGCCGCAGCGGTAGGCCGCGTTGCCGTGGTGCCGGGGCCGTTCACCTGGGATGACGTGGGCGACTTCGCCTCTTTGGGCTCGCTCTTGCCCGACGTCGCGACCGTTAGCGGGCTGAAGATCCTGGGTGAGTTGGATCTTGTGCTGGCCAGGGACACGACCGGTGTGGTCATCCCCGGCTCAGGGCGGACAGTCGCGGTGCTCGGCCTGGACGACATCGTGGTGGTCGATACACCGGACGCCGTGCTGGTCACCACCCTTGAGCGCGCCCAGGACGTCAAAGCCCTCGTTGACCTGCTCAAGGCCTCAGGACGCGCGGACCTTACCTGACCCTGCTTGCGTGGGGCCACCCAGCCCCGCCTGTGCCGATTGGGTTCACTAGGCTCTTAGTTATGGCTGAAAACCTCGTTGCGCTCAGTGAGTCCGACCTACCGATCGCCCAGGTGTACGACGAGTCGGCGCTTGACGGCTTCGACGCCTCGCAGCGTCTCGGGTCGCCCGGGCAGTTCCCTTTCACGCGTGGGGTTTACCCGACGATGTACACGGGCCGGCCGTGGACAATGCGCCAGTATGCGGGCTTCGGAAACGCCAAGGAGTCCAATGAGCGCTACCTCCAGCTGGTCAAGGCCGGCACCGGTGGCCTCTCGGTGGCCTTCGACCTGCCCACCCAGATGGGCTACGACTCCGACGAGTCGATCGCCAGTGGTGAGGTCGGCAAGGTCGGGGTGGCGATCGACTCCCTGGATGACATGCGCACCCTGTTCGCCGGGCTGCCGCTGGACAAGGTCAGCACCTCGATGACGATCAATGCGCCAGCTGCCACGTTGCTGCTGATGTACCAGCTGGCGGCGGAGCAGGAGGGCATCGCCGGCACGGCGCTGACCGGCACGATCCAGAACGACGTGCTCAAGGAGTACATCGCCCGCGGCACCTACATCTATCCGCCGAAGCAGTCGCTTCGCCTGATCAGCGACATCTTCTCCTACTGCCACAAAGAGCTCCCGCGCTGGAACACGATCTCCATCTCCGGATACCACATGGCTGAGGCCGGTGCCACGCCTGCGCAGGAGATCGCGTTTACCTTGGCAAACGCCAAGGAGTATGTGCGCACCGCGCTGGCCGCCGGCCTGGACATCGACGACTTCGCTCCGCGGCTCTCCTTCTTCTTCGTGGCCCGCACGACCCTGCTGGAGGAGGTCGCCAAGTTCCGTGCGGCCCGTCGTATCTGGGCGCACATCATGAAGGACGAGTTCGGCGCCAAGAACCCCAAGTCCCAGATGCTGCGCTTCCACACCCAGACTGCCGGGGTGCAGCTGACCGCACAGCAGCCCGAGGTCAACATGGTGCGGGTAGCGCTGCAGGGCCTGGGCGCGGTTCTGGGAGGCACCCAGTCTCTGCACACCAACTCCTTCGACGAGGCCCTTGCCCTGCCAAGCCAGAAGGCCGCGCGCCTTGCCCTGCGCACCCAGCAGGTCATCGCCTATGAGACCGACGTATGCAAGACTGTCGACCCTTTCGCCGGGTCTTACGTCATGGAGTCCATGACCGATGACGTTGAAGCCGCAGTTCTGCAGCTGATGCAGCAAGTGGAGGACAAGGGCGGCGCCGTGGCCGCCATCGAGCAGGGCTTCCAGAAGGCCGAGATCGAGCGCTCGGCCTACCGCGTCCAGCTGGAGATCGACGGGGGCGAGCGCACCGTGGTAGGCCTCAACAAGTTCACCGTCGACCAGGAGGAACCCTTTGAGTTGCTGCGCGCCGACCCACAGATCGAGGCCGACCAGTGCGAGCGGCTTGCCGTGCTGCGCAGGGAGCGCGACAACGACGCCGTATCGCGCGGCCTAGACGCCCTGCGCAGCGCAGCCGGGGGCACGGACAACCTTCTGCTGCCCATGAAGGAGGCCCTGACCGCGCACGCCACCGGTGGTGAGGTCGCCCAGGCGCTGCGAGACGTCTGGGGCACGTACGTCCCTAATGACGCTTTCTGAAGCCCCTGGCTGGCAGAACCTGGGCGAGACGGTGGACGCGCTGGAGGACGAGCTCATTGCCTTCCGCCGTGACCTCCACGCACACCCCGAGCTGGGGCACGCCGAGACACGCACCACTGCCCTGGTGGCCGCCAGGCTCACTGCTGCGGGCATTCGGCTGCGGTCACTGACCGGCACTGGGCTGATCGCTGATATTGGGCCGGTCGACCCGGGATACCGGGTGGCTCTGCGCGCGGATATGGACGCGCTGCCGCTGGCTGAGCGGACCGGCCTGTCGTTCGCCTCACAGAGCGAGGGGGTCTGCCACGCCTGCGGTCATGACGTCCACGTCGCGGCTGTCCTGGGTGCGGGACTGGCCCTGCAGCAACAGTCCGACTCCCTGGCGGCACAAGGCCTTGGCGTGCGTCTGATCTTCCAGCCAGCAGAGGAGGTTACGCCGGGGGGATCCCTGATGGTGATCGAGCAAGGTGGCATCGAAGGCGTTGACGCCATCTTCAGCATCCACTGCGATCCCAGCCTTGACGTGGGTCGGGTGGGGCTGCGCGACGGCCCCATCACCTCGGCTACCGACTCGCTCACCATTACGCTGCGTGGTCGCGGTGGGCACACGTCGCGCCCGCACCTGACCCAGGACTTGATCTATGCGCTGGGCAAGGTCATCACGGACGTACCGGCGGCGCTCTCGCGCCGGGTTGACCCGCGCTCAGGTGTCGCCCTCGTGTGGGGGACTGTCCATTCCGGGGCTGCGGAGAATGTCATTCCCTCGACGGGCGCCGTCAGCGGGACACTCCGGATGCTCGACGCGCGGCTCTGGGAGCTCATCGGGCAGCTGCTCGAAGAGCTGGTTCATGCGGTGATCAGCCCGTATGCCGTTTCCGCCACGATCGAGCACAGTCGGGGGGCGCCGCCCGTTGTCAACGACCCGGTGTCGGTGGCGAGGCTGCGTGCCGCCGCTGAGCTGATGCTGGCTCCCGAGGCCCCGACCCCGACCGCACAGTCTCTGGGCGGTGAGGACTTCGCCTGGTATGTGCAGGAGGTTCCGGGGGCCATGGCGCGGTTGGGGACGCGGACCCCCGGGGGCAGGACCTACGACCTGCACCAGGGCGATCTGGTCGTCGATGAGCGGGCGGTTGCCCTCGGGGCACGGCTGCTTCTGGGCGCCGCCATGGCACACCGTCTCCACTGATGACACGTGACATCAAGGACCTAAAATGCTGCCGGATAACGTTGCGGGTGTTACCCGGTAAGCCGACGCGCAGAGTCGCTGGGTGGGCGGTAGAGTCACAAAAAGTGTGCCATTTGGTGCATTTCAGGGATGTGGTGCATATAGAAGGAGAGCGCCTTGAGATCATCGATGAAGATTGTGGCCGTCGCCTCGGTCGCTGCCATGGCTCTGGCCGGATGCGGGACGAAGTCCACCACCACGACGGCCAGCAGTACGTCGGCCAACGGCGCGAGCTCGGCGGCCGGCAAGGCATTCAAGGCGTGCATGGTGCTTGACACCGGTGGTGTCGACGACCGCTCGTTCAACCAGTCCTCGTGGGCCGGGCTTCAAGCGGCCAACAAGTCCAATCCCAACATCTCGATCTCCTACGTCGCTTCCAACTCCCAGAACGACTATGCCCCGAACCTCGCCGCAGAGGTCAACAAGGGCTGCGACACGATCATTGCCGTGGGCGGTCTGATGAGTGACGCGGTGAAGGCGTCCGCGAAACAGAACGCCAAGCAGCAGTACGCACAGATCGACAGCGGATCGTCGGGTCCCAACGTCTACGGTCTTCAGTACAACACCGCCCAGGGTGGCTTCCTGGGCGGCTACCTCGCGGCCGGGATGACCAAGACAGGCAAGGTCGCAACCTATGGCGGCCTCAACATCCCGCCGGTGACCATCTATATGGATGGTTTCTGGGAGGGTGTGCAGTACTACAACAAGGCCCACAACAAGAGCGTCCAGGTCCTCGGCTGGGATGAGAAGAACCAGAAGGGTGGCACCTTCGCCCAGTCCTTCACGGACCAGAACAAGGGCCGCTCGATCACTCAGGCTTTTGTCCAGCAGGGCGCCGACATCATCTTCCCGGTCGCTGGTGGCACAGGTCTAGGCTCGGGTGCGGCGGCCCAGGCCGCAGGCGGCAACGTCAGCGTCATATGGGTCGACACGGACGGCTGCACGAGCGCCTCCCAGTACTGCAAGTACTTCTTGTCCAGCGTGACCAAGAACCTCACCGACTCCGTGACCCAGTACGCCACGACGTCTGCCGGCGGCACGTTCCCGACTGGCAGCTACATCGGTGTCCTGAAGAACAACGGCACCGGTTTGGCGCCCTTCCACGAGTTCGAGAGCAAGGTACCGGCCGCGCTCAAGGCCGATCTCGCCACGGTCAAGTCAGATATCATCTCGGGCAAGATCGTGATCACCTCGCCCAGCCAGCCGAAGTAATACGGCTGACATGAGGTAGCTATCTGAGGGGGAGCACTTCGGTGCTCCCCCTCAGGTACTCTTCGAATCGGATCTGGAGGTCACGCTGAAGCTCGAACTGCGAGGCATCACCAAGCGCTTCGGCCCCCTGGTCGCCAACGATGCGATCGACCTGGTGGTCCGCCCTGGTGAGATCCATGCTCTGCTCGGCGAGAACGGTGCCGGCAAGAGCACTTTGATGAATGTCCTCTACGGGCTGTACCAGCCTGATGACGGCGAGATCCTGATCGACGACAAACCCGTCACGTTCAGGGGCCCACGCGACGCGATGGTCGCCGGCATCGGCATGGTCCACCAGCACTTCATGCTGATACCGGTCTTCACCGTCGCCGAGAACGTTGAGCTCGGCCATGAGCAGACCCGTCGCCTCGGGTTCCTCGATCACCGCAAGGCCAGACGTCTGGTGGCCGAGGTGTCCGCTCGTTACGGCTTGGACGTCCCACCTGATGCTCGGGTGGCCGACCTGCCGGTCGGCGTGCAGCAACGTGTCGAGATCGTCAAGGCGTTGATCCGTAACGCCAAGGTGCTGATCCTTGACGAGCCCACTGCCGTGCTCACCCCGCAGGAGACCGACGACCTGATGCAGGTCATGCGAGCCCTGCGGGACGGCGGCACGTCGATCGTCTTCATCACCCACAAGCTGCGCGAGGTGCGCGCCGTCGCCGACCGGATCACCGTGATCCGGCGCGGGGTAGTGGTTGGGGAGGCGTTGCCCTCCGCGTCTTCGGCCGAGCTTGCTTCGATGATGGTTGGCCGCCCCGTACTGCTGACTGTCGACAAGGGCATCGCGGCACCCGGTGAGCCGGTCCTGCAGGTCGAGTCGCTGAGGGTGGTTGACGAGACGGGCCAGGTCGTCGTCGACGATGTCAGCTTCTCGGTCCGCTCGGGCGAGATCTACGCCGTGGCCGGAGTCCAGGGCAATGGCCAGACCGAGTTGACGGAGTCCCTGATCGGGCTTGTCCGGCCCACCTCCGGCCGGATTCGGATAGATGGCGATGATGTCACCCGTGAAAGCATCAATGAGATTCTTTCGCGCGGGGTCGGGTACGTTCCCGAAGACCGATCACACGACGGGATGGTGGCTGGCTTCACCATCGCGGAGAATCTGGTCCTCGACATCTTTGACCAGGCGCCGTTCGCCAGGGGGATGTCCCTGGATCTCAAAGCCATCGGCGGTAACGCCGAGCACCGCGTGCAAGAGTTCGATATCCGCACCTCATCGATCCACGCGAACGCCTCGACCTTGTCGGGTGGCAACCAGCAGAAGCTCGTCCTGGCCCGCGAGCTGTCCCGTCCGCTGCGGATCCTGGTGGTGGCTCAACCCACCCGTGGTGTCGACGTGGGATCTCAGGAGTTTGTCCACAAACGCATCATCGAGGAGCGTGACAGCGGCGCAGCCGTGGTGCTGATCTCCAGCGAGCTCGATGAGGTTCTTGCGCTGGCCGACCGCATCGCCGTGATGTTTCGCGGTCGCATCCTCGGTGAGGTGCCCGCTGGCACTTCAGCCGAGAAGATCGGTCTCCTGATGGCCGGGTCGAGCACCGAGTCCGCTCAGGAGGGGCCGGCAGCAGGCACGGCCGAGGAGGCGCCGTGAGCGAGGACCAAACGGCAGCCGGGGACGCGTCGCCGAGCCCGGCTCCGCAGACGCCCACCGGCGACGCCCGACGGAGTCTCGGAATCCGGATGCTGGATGCCGTGCGGTACGGCAACACGGCCGTCCTCACGTTGCTGGCTCTCCTGGTGGCAATGGCCGTTGGCGCTGTGCTCATCGCCGTGGCCGACCCCGCGACCCGCACTGCTGCACAGTACTTCTTCTCCGCACCGATGGATACGTTGAGCGCGGCCGCACGGGCGGTTGCCGGCGGCTACGCGGCGCTGTTCGAGGGAGCGATCTACAACCCAGCAACCGCGTCCAAGGGCACTCTCGCCGGTGTTCTCGGCCCGATCTCCGAGACGCTTGTCAACGCCACGCCGCTGATCCTGGGCGGACTGTCGGTCGGGCTCGCGTTTCGCGCCGGTCTGTTCAACATCGGTGGCCAGGGTCAGATCATCATGGGGGCGGTCTTCGCCGGCTATGTGGGATTCGCCTGGCATCTGCCGGTCGTGCTCCACCTGATCGTCGGCATCATCGCCGGCATCGTCGGGGGGGCGCTGTGGGGCGGAATTGCAGGGTTGCTCAAGGCTCGCACCGGGGCACATGAGGTCATCACGACGATCATGCTCAACTACATTGCCTTCAACTTCCTGGCATTCCTGCTCGATCTGAAGGGTTTCCAGCGTCCGCCGTACGGGCAGGCAATCAGCAACGTGGTTGACAGCAACGCCCAGCTGCCGCCGTTGCTGGGCAACGGGCTCCGGGTCCATGCCGGCCTCTTGGTGGCGCTGCTGGCGGCCCTGGGCGTGTGGTGGCTGCTCTCTCGAAGCACCCTCGGCTTCCAGCTTCGAGCCGTCGGCGCCAACCAGTTCGCAGCCCGGACTGCAGGCATGAGCGTCGAGCGCAGCTACACCGTCGTGATGCTGATCGCCGGCGCGTTGTCCGGTCTTGCCGGCGTGTCACAGATACTCGGCACCAACAGTGCTATCACCCAGGACATCGACGCGGGCATCGGTTTCGACGCGATCACGGTCGCCTTGCTTGGCCGGGCCACCCCTGGCGGCACGGTGCTTGCTGGTCTGCTCTTCGGTGCCCTCCGGGCAGGTGGTGTGCAGATGCAGTCCAGCACTGGCATCCCGATCGACCTCGTTCAGGTGATTCAGTCCCTCATCGTGCTTTTCATCGCGGCGCCCGCCCTGATCCGGTCCATCTTCCATCTTCGGGCCGCAACCGGCGGGCTTGGAACCCAGCTCGCGAAGGGATGGAACGGGTGAGCTCGCTGACGTCCCCACCACCGGCCGGAGCCGATACGCCCGACATCATCGTCCACACCGTGGTCGAGGTCCCAGTCAGCCAGCGCCGGCGCATCGTCACCGGGAGTGCGATCTTCTTGATCGGCCTGGTCTGCGTCCTGCTCCTGGGCATGGGCTCGCGGTCCGGGTACGACGCCTCATTCCAGCTTGCGCCAGCCGGAGCGAGCATCAAGGTGCCCAACCTGACCCTTCCAGCCCGGCTGACCGGAGTCCTGCTGGGCCTGTTCGTCATCGCCCTCGGGCTGTTTCAGATCTTCCGAGGATTCAGCAAACGCTCGATGAGGTGGGTGCTGTCGGTCACCGGGTTCTGCTTCATGGTGGCCTTCCTGTGCTGGGCGGCAACGGGCGGGACAAAGGGCGGCACCCTGGACCTGCTCGGACTGCTGCAACAGTCCATCTTCTTGGCCATCCCCCTCATCCTCGGCGCGCTCGCGGGTGTGCTGTGTGAGCGATCAGGTGTCATCAACGTGGCCATTGAGGGTCAGATGCTGGCCGGCGCCTGGGCAGGGGCCCTGTTCGCCACCCTCCTGCACAACAAGGGACTGGGCCTTCTCGCGGCGGTGATCGCCGGCGGGCTGATGGGGCTGCTGCTCGCGGTCTTCGCCATCCGTTACTTCGTCAACCAGGTCGTTCTTGGCGTCGTGCTCAACGTCTTGGCTCTGGGCCTTACCGGGTTCATCTACGACGCTCTCATGCAGCCCAACCAGGACACGCTCAACAACCCCGGCTTTTTCGACCCGATCAAGATCCCGGTGCTGGGCGATATCCCGATCGTGGGGCCGTTGTTGTTCAATGCCAACGTCATCGTGTATCTCACCTACGTCCTGATCGTGGTCGTGGACGTAGCGCTGTTCCGAACCAGGTGGGGTCTGCGTACCCGAGCCGTCGGGGAGCACCCCGAGGCGGCCGACACGGTGGGCATCAACGTGTTCCGCACGCGTTACCGCAACGTGGTCTTCGGCGGCATGGTCGCCGGGATGGCCGGCGCGTTCCTCACCATCGGTGCCGTCGGCGCTTTCTCCAAGAACATCTCCTCGGGCAAGGGCTTCATCGCGCTCGCGGCGGTCATCTTCGGGCGCTGGAGCCCTCGCGGAGCTATCGGTGCTGCCCTGTTGTTCGGTTTCGCCGACGCGCTGCAGACGGTTCTGTCCTTCACCCAGACGCCGGTCACCATCCCATCCAGTTTCCTGGCGATGCTGCCCTATCTCGCCACCCTGTTCGCGGTGGCCGGACTGGTCGGACGGGTTCGGGCACCGGCGGCCGACGGCGAACCTTATGTCAAAGGATGATGCGTTGACATCCTCCCGGCCATGAATGACCAGGATTCCATCTGCTCCTCGGAGGCAACATGTTGAGGTTCGCGCTTCACGGACAGGGCCAAAGCTCCCAAGGCTCCACGCGCTGCCACGGCATGCCCTGCCGCGGTTCACTGCCGGTCCTGCAACCGAAAAAGCACAACAGGTTTGGTT
>OCZT010006632.1_pt1 | contig 11447 bp, 14 predicted proteins | sample 1539031 | NCBI WGS metagenome assembly OCZT01 (sample SAMEA3539308, study PRJEB22396) | soil metagenome | biome: tundra; feature: field; material: soil | place: USA | collected 2010-05 | depth 0.15 m
ACTGGAGTTCAGACGTGTGCTCTTCCGATCTGCAGCGTCCGGCGCCACATGGATCGAGCACCGGACGCCCCCCGGGACGCTGTCGCAACCGAGGCAGGCCGCTCCGGGGGCATGAATACCACCGCTGCTGCCCGCCGCGGCTTTTTTGCAGCCAAACCAACCACCCCGCCCCGCTAAACACCCAGAACCCAGCACCCAGAACCCAGCACCGCCGCGCGGAGCGCGGCCCCCTAGCTTCCGGGAAAAAATGAACCTATCATGATAATGCCTCGTTTCTTTAAGTGTAAGCCGGATGAAGACGATACGCCGGCAGGGTAGCACAGGCTTCAGCCTGTGTTGGCACCGAGGAGGAGGATACGAGGCGATTATGGCGGCCGCGGCCCTGGCGATGGTTTCGGGCGCTCCGTTTCAAGAAAGAACGGACAGCGGCGGCCAATATTGGATAAAACAGAGTTTGGACCTCGATCACAGCCTTGTGGAGCGGTGCTTGAGCGGCGACGAAGCCGCCTGGGAGGGTTTGGTCAGAACCCACACCCGCCGCGTTTATGGGCTTTGCTATCGTTTTACCGGGAAGGACGGCGAGGCGCAGGATCTCACCCAGGAGGTGTTCTTGCGCGTCTACCGGACGCTGAAAACGTTCCGGGCGACGGAAGGCGCTTTTACAACCTGGCTGGCGCGGCTGACGCGCAATTTGCTGATCGATAATTACCGGCGCACGCGCCAGGAGCGTCTCACGGATTCGATTGAAGAGCAGCTTCCCAGGATCGAGGAATCGGTCTCGGCGGCTTCCAGGCCCGAAAGCATGGTGGCCGGCCGCGAGGCCAGCGAGATTTTGCAGGCGGGCTTGCAGAAGCTCTCGCCGGAGTTGCGCGAGGCGGTCATCTTGCGCGACTTGCAGGATTTGGAGTACCGGGAGATCGCCGAGATCCTGCGTATCCCGGAGGGAACCGTGAAGTCCCGGCTGAACCGGGGCCGGGCCGAATTGGCCCGTGTTTTGCGAAGGCAGAAGGTACTGGTATGACGTGCGCGGAATTGGAAATTCTCATCTGCGACTACGTTGACGGCACGTTGGGGCCGGACGCCAGAACTACGCTCGAGCAGCATCTGGCCGGCTGCCGGAATTGCGCAGAGCTGGCGCGGGATGCCGCCGCCGCCGTGGGATTCATGGAGCGCGCGGCCGAGGTGGAGCCGCCGCCGGAGTTGATGACCCGGCTGCTGTTCCATGCTCCCTGGGTAAATGCCAAGACGGCTACCACCGGCCTAAAGCACTGGTTCCGCAAGGCGCTGCACCCGATTTTGCAGCCGCGCTTCGCCATGGGAATGGCCATGACCATCCTGTCGTTCGCCATGCTGGCGCGGTTCGTAACGCCGGCGCGCCAGTTGCGCGCGGCGGACCTCGCGCCGGCTCAGGTTTGGTCTTCGCTCGAAGACCGCGTGTACCGCGGTTGGCAGCGCACCGTAAAGTTTTACGAGAGTCTCAAGGTCGTTTACCAGATTCAATCCAAGCTGCACGACTGGCAGCAGCAACAGGAAGAAGAACCAAAGCCGGCGGCGGATACGGAGAAATCAGGCCGTAGTCCGGACACGCACCGGCTGCCGGTCAAGGGAACGGATGACAGGCCAGGAGGCCTGTCCCACTGAGTTGCCGAGCCGCGACCGTAAGGGAGCGGAAACGTTAAGGGGAAACCGTTATGAACTGCTTTAACCATTCTGAAACGCCCGCCGTCGCCTATTGCCGCGCCTGTGGCAAGGCACTGTGCAACGACTGCAAGCGCACCGCGCAAGGCACCGTCTTCTGCGACGAGCATGCGCCGGCGGCCGCCATCGAAGGCGCCATTCGCCAGGCCGTGGTGGACCGCATCGCCCAGGAAACCGCCACCGCGGCCGCCCCTCCACTCCCCCCGGGATCCATTGCCACGGGCGACGTGTCTCCGGGCCTCGCCTGCCTGCTGGGCTTTATTCCCGGAGTGGGCGCCATCTATAACGGCCAATATGCCAAGGGCCTGGTGCACGCCATCGTCTTCGGGCTGCTGGTCTCGATCACCAGTTCCGGCACGGCGGGCGACCTGGAACCGCTCTTCGGCATCCTGATCGGCGTGTGGGTCATGTACATGGCGCTGGAGGCCTATCACACCGCGCGCAAGCGCCGCGCCGGCGAGCCGGTGGACGAGTTCTCCAGCATTCTGGACGTGCATGGCCGCCGCAGCGGGTTTCCGGTCGGCGCCATTACCCTTATCGGGCTGGGCGTGCTGCTGCTGCTCAGCACCACGGATGTCATCCAGCTCCGCTACCTGTTGCGATACTGGCCCATTCTGCTGATTCTGACGGGCGCCTACATGCTCTACGTGCGGGTGGCCGGCGACAATCCGGTGCGGCAAGAGGTGCGCCATGAACGCCAATGATGCCAACTTGCTCCGGGCCGTTCGCTGGCCCGTGACCCTGATCACGCTGGGCACGCTGTTCGCCCTCAACAACTTTACGAATTACGGCTTCCATCAGACTTGGCCCGTGCTGCTGATCGTGTTCGGACTGTTGAGCCTGCTGGGACGCACAACTGGAAGCCCGCCCGCAGGGGCGCCCCCATCTGGGACCGGAGCGGGAGGCGCGCGATGAGACGCCGCTCGGTGACCGGCCCGATCCTGCTGATCCTGCTCGGCGCCGGTTTCCTCATTTACAATCTCCGGCCGGATATCGAGCTCTTCGACCTGCTGTCGCAGTACTGGCCGTTTATGCTGATCGCCTGGGGCTCGCTGCGCCTGGTGGAAGTGCTGGTGGATTATTTCCGCGGCAGCCTGCAAAACGCATCCGGCTTCACCGGCGGGGAAGTGGTGCTGATCGTTTTCATCTGCTTCATCGGCTGGGGAGCCTTCGAGGCGCATAACCACGGCGTGCACTTCCGGCCCGCGTGGGAAGCTTTCGGCGAGCACTACGATTACAATGTCGGCGACCAGAAGCCCGCAGGCAACGTCACCCGGGTGGTCTTCGAGAATAACCGCGGCAACCTGAAAGTCGTCGGCGCCGACACCACCGATGTCAAAGTGACCGGACGGAAGACCATCCAGGCCATCAATCAAACCGAGGCGGACCGCGGCAACCAGAGTACGCCGCTGGAGATCGTGGCGCAAGGAAACACCATCACTGTACGCACCAACCAGGACCACAACCCCACCAGCGGCAAGATCTCTGAAGATCTGGAGATCACCGTTCCCAGCCGCGTCAGCGTGGAAGTGCACGGCAGCTATGGCGACTACGACGTCAGCGAAGTGAACGGCAGCGTGGAGCTGCAGGCCGATCGCGGCGATGTGCGCCTGAACAAAATCGGCGGCGACGCGCGCGTCGAGCTGCAGCGCAGCGACCTGGTCCGCGCGGCGGATCTGAAGGGCAAACTGGATTTACAGGGCAAAGGCTCGGATATCGAGCTGGAAAACATCGCCGGAGAGGTGACCATCAACGGCTCCTATTCGGGCAACCTGGAGTTCAAGAACCTGGCCAAGCCGCTGCATTTCGAATCGCCCAACACGGATCTGCGCCTGGTGGCGCTGCCCGGCCAGATCAGCATGGACCTGGGAGAGCTGACCGGCAATAACCTGGTGGGGCCCGTGCATCTGGTGACCAAGTCCAAGGATGTGAAGATCGAAGACTTCACCAACTCGCTGGAGCTGGAGACCGATCGCGGCGATATCGAACTGCAGCCCAAGCGCCTGCCGCTAGCCAAGATCGATGCGCGGTCCCGCAGCGGGCAGATCAGCCTGGTGCTGCCGGACAAAGCCCCCTTCCAATTGGTGGCCACCACGGACCACGGCGAGGCCGTGAACGACTTCGGTTCGCCCATTCAGAAGGAAACCGATGGACGCTCGTCGTCATTGAAGGGGACTGTCGGGCAAGGCGCCGCCATCCATGTGGTCACCGAGCGGGGCACCGTTACGGTGCGCAAGGCCGGTTCCGAAACCGAGGACACCGAGAAACCGGAAAAACCGGAGAAGCCGGAGAAGCCGGAGAAGCCGGAGAAAACCGAAACATAGAGACACGGCGAGTTTATTCTGATAGTCTAAGGTTTCCTTGCGTCAACTGGGGGGGGGCCAGGGGAGCTTTTGTATAGGGTAAAAGAGCAGGTAGCGCATTCCGGTCTCTATCGCTGCACGACGTGCGGCTTGATGATCCCGGTGAACGCGGGTGAGACCCTCCCCGCATGCCCCACCCGGTGCGCCGACGCCATCTGGACCTTCTTCAACGAAAAGCGGAGCGCCCCGCCGGGAGAAATCCGGGAAACCGCCGAGGTCTTTCCAGCCCTGGATCTGGCCGGCGATCCGCGGCAGATTCCGGTGGGCGCACGGTTGACCGAGATCCATTTGGGGCCGGAGCGGCTGGCCGCCTTCCACTTTGACGGCCAGGTCTACTTCGTGAGCACCGACGAATTGTTTCATAAGACTCGTGTGATTTCCAGGTAGAGTGGGGCAGACCTCCAGGTCTGTCAGGATGGGCCTGCGGCCCACGAATAGTGATGAAAACCCCGCAGTGGGGCAGGCCCTCGGCCTGCGGCGGCCTCTCAGGCCGCCCGGACGGGCTTTCAATAACTTACGGTGGGTTTTCGACCGTGCGCGGGTCCTCCAGGACCCGCACCCCGCATCACAACCGAGGCCAGCCCGGCACCTCCCCCACAAGCGGCGCGTCATACTCCCGAAACGCGGGCATCACGTCGTTGCCGTCCGGATGAATCCAGTCCGCGGGCAGCCGCCGCTCCACGCGCGCGACAGTCTCCAGCGGGGTGAGGAACGTGCTCGAATCGCGCCGCAGCGCGACCATCACGTCCGTATGCCCCTCGCCGGCTGCCACCGCCGCCGCGCGCCCGCACGCGAATGCCTCTCGCCGGTCGAGCGGCACCGCGAATTCACCGCAGCAACGTCCCAACAATCCAGGCTTTTCGGCGCGCGCGCGAATGCCCAGCTTCGCGCTCAGCAGGCGCGCCAGCGTGTGCCCAAGATTGGAAGCCAGCCGGTGCGCTTGGCTCCCGGCGCGATCCACGTCCGCCCCGAACGGCCGCCCGCCGTCGTCGACCTGCCCTTCGCACACCGCCACCACCACGCGGCCGAGGCGGCCATACACGCGCTCCACATCCGCGGCGATGCGATCCAGGCTCAGCCGCCGCTCCGGGAAGTAGATCAGGTGCGGCGCATCGTCATCCCGGTGCCGCGCCAACGACGTGGCGGCCACAATCCACCCCGCGTTGCGGCCCAGCGTTTCGAGCACGCACACCGGCGAGGGCAGCGAGCGATTGTCTTCGCCTACATCGCGCGCGGCGCAGGCGAAGAACCGCGCCGTGGATGCATAACCCGGAGTATGATCGGTCACGCACAGATCGTTGTCGATGGTCTTGGGAATCCCGATCGTTTGCAGGTCGTAGTGCGCGTCGCGCGCCTGCCGCGCAATGCGCAGCGCCGTATCCATCGAGCCGTTTCCGCCGGTGTAGAAGAACGTGTGGATCTCCGCGCGCCGCAAGGCATCCAGCAGGCCCACATAGTCTTCGTCGGCGAGCGGAAGCCTGCTCGATCCCAACGCCGAGCCGGGCGCTTCGCCGATCCGCCGGACCAGGTCCGCATTGAGCGCCAGCAGATCCACCAGATCGCCGCGCACGAGGCCGACGAGGCCAGAGCGCGCTCCGTAGAGGCCCTGACCGCGCCGCCGGCACTCTTCGATGAGGCCCGCCATGCTCGCATTGATCACGGCCGTGGGGCCGCCGCCGTGAGCGACGACTGCGTTGGTGCGCATTCTATGAAGTTATATCGTACGAAATGGCGCGGGCGAGCGCAGATGCCAGTTTGACGTAACGCTGGAGCTGGATTGCCCCGGACGCTGGGCCCCGTTCAGCGATACCCGGTTGGATGGTACACTTCCTTCTGAGTTGACGTGTTTTCAGGGCCTGCCATGAATCGACCAGCGGTGCGCTCACGATTGATCGCTTCGGCTTCGCTGTGTGGGCGCTCGGCCGTGACGATGATCGAGTCGCTCTGGGCGGCGACCTGGAGAGCCGCTTCGACGCGAGTGGCTTGACCGGCCGTCACCGTCACGTTTTTCTCGAAGGAAGCCAAGCCTACAAATGTAACGGTCAGACGATATTCGCCCGGAGCGAGGTTGTCGATCGTGAAATTACCTGGAGCGTCCGTTACGGTGGAAACGCCTTTCGGCTGCAACTCGACTCGGGCACCCTGCAAGATGCCATTGTTGGCATCCACGGCACGCCCGGTGACGATGCCCTCATTAACCTGGGCTGGCACCGGCGTGGTCAGCAACGTGCACGCGAGTGCGAACGCCAGCAGCTTCAGTAGACTAGTGGTGCGAGGCATGAGAACTCCTCCTTTGGATTAACGACGAATTGATCGGAAAAGCCGATGTTAGGCGAGGAACGTTAGAACCGCATGACGGCCATGTTGCGGTTTGGTTATAGATAAACCCGAAGTGGTGACTCCCGCGTGTCGTGCGAGACAGTCGAGTCACTGTCAGACCTCCATCGAGAGAAGATCTCGAGCGATACAAGTCAATTATGCCGGACGATTGTTGCAGGAAGATGTCATTCTCGGAAAAGTGCGGAGAGAGGCGAAACAGAGGCCTCACCCGATCTGCTTCGTGCGCACGGCCTGCAGCGGGTGGGTTATGAGATCGTCGACCAGGCCGAGGAACCGCCGTATGTGAGGCAGTTCCGCATGGGCGTCGAATGCCCGCTCGTCGATCCATTCAGAGTGAATGAAGTAGAACAGAGGCTCGCGCGTCGATTCGTAGAGATGGATTCGCACGCAGCCGGGCTCGGCGCGCGTGGGCTCCAGAACGCGCATCAGCTCGTCACGCAGTTGTAACTCTTTTCCCGGCCTGGGCTCGAACCGGGCGAAGATGTAAAGCGGCATCACCCCAGGATAGCTGAAAACACGGCAAATATAGTTCTTGACAGATATCGCATATTGCTATATTCTAATTACGATCTGCAATATATGAGGCTAGGCGAAAAGCTCCGGTACCTGCGGGAAATCGAAGGCGCGCTGCGCGGCCGCGAAGGCGCGCTGACGCAGGCCGAAGTCGTGCGCCTGCTCAAGAAGGAGCTGCGCGAGACCATCAGCCAGGCGTATCTGTCGCAGATCGAGAGCGGCGCGCGGCCGCACCTCACCAACTCCAGCCGCATGCTGCTGGCGAAGTTCTACAAGGTGCATCCGGGTTACCTGGTGGACGATCCGGAGGGCTATCAGGAAGAACTGATGTCCGACGTGGGGGCGCTGGAGGACAAGCTGGATTTGTGGCTGATCAACGGCGCCGAGCGTTTCCGCAGCGACCCAGAGATGAGCCAGGCGCTGTTGCGCGTGGCGCGGCACGAGGATTCGCGCATGTGCGTAGTGTTGCTGGGCGCCATCCTGGATAACCCAGGACTCGCCGAGCGTTTGTTGCAGGTATTGAAGCCCTCTCCGGCGGCGGCCGCCGCGGAGGCTTCGCCCAAATCGAGGAGGCGATCGCAATGACGTGGGCGGATTTCTATCTGATCTGTTTTCTGTTGGGCCTGGCGCTGAGCCTGCTGTCGGTGCTCACCGGCAGCGCGCATCTGCATCTGCCGCACGCACACGTGCCGCACGTGCATGTGCCGCATGTGCATGCGGGGGGCGGGGAGGCGGAAGGCGTCCCGTGGCTGAATTTCGGCACGATGACCGCGTTTCTCGCGTGGTTCGGCGGCACGGGTTACTTGCTGGAGCGCTTTTACGCGGTCTGGTTCCTGGTGGCGCTGGCGATTGCCGTATTGAGTGGGCTGGGCGGCGCCGCCATCGTGTTCTGGTTCTTGGCGAAGCTGGCCTCGGACGACGAGGCCCTGGATCCGGCGGACTACGACATGATCGGCGTGCTGGGCAAGTTGAGCATCCCCATCCGCTTGGGCGGCACCGGCGAGATTGTTTTCTCGCAGGAGGGCGTGCGCCGGGTTTCCGGGGCTCGCAGCGACGACGGGACGGCCATTTCCAAGGGTACGGAAGTGGTGGTGCAGCGGTATGAGAAGGGTATCGCGTATGTGCGCCGCTGGGAGGATATGGCCGGCAGCGCGGAGGATTTAGCTGTAAAGGAGAGTTAGTTTCCGCCAAGAAGTCAGGAGTCAGAAGACAGAAGTCAGAATGGGTAATCCTGGCTCCAGACCTCCGACTCCCTTACGGTCGCGGCTCGGTAATGGACTGAGGTTAGCAGGTTTGAAAAGGAAGGTTATGCAGAAGGACATGGTTGTCGTTGTCGTGTTGTTGATGTTGCTGGCGATCGTGCTGATCGGCTCGATGTTGGCACGGCTGTACCGCAAGGCGGGTCCGCATGAAGCCATGATCGTCTACGGACGCAAGGGCACGCGCATCGTCAAAGGGCGTGGAACGGTCATCTGGCCGGTGGTCGAGACCTACAAGAGCCTGTCGCTGGAGCTGATGTCGTTCGACGTCGCGCCGCAGCAGGACCTCTACACCCGTCAAGGTGTGGCGGTCACCGTGGAAGCCGTCGCGCAAATCAAGGTGAAGTCCGATCCGGAGTCCATACAGACTGCCGCCGAGCAGTTTCTGACCAAGACCGATCAGGAGCGCGAGGGCCTGATCCGGCTGGTGATGGAAGGCCACTTGCGCGGCATCATCGGGCAGTTGACGGTGGAAGAGATCGTGAAGCAGCCGGAGATGGTGGGCGACCGCATGCGCTCCACCTGCGCGGACGACATGAACAAGATGGGGCTGGAAGTGATTTCGTTCACCATCAAGGAAGTTCGCGACAAGAACGAGTACATCTCCAACATGGGCCGGCCGGACGTAGCGCGCATCAAGCGCGACGCCGATGTAGCCGCCGCCGAGGCCGAGCGCGACACGGCCATCAAGCGCGCCGAAGCCACCCGCGCCGCCGCCGTAGCCAGAGCCCAAGCCGACCAGGAGCGGGTGCTGGCCGAAACGCTCTCGCAGGCCAAGCAGGCCGAAGCCACGCGCGACCTGGAGATCAAGAAGGCCAACTACAACGAAACCATCAAGAAGCAGCAGGCCTCGGCCGACAAGGCTTACGACATCCAGACCAACATCATGCAGCAGCAGTTGATGGCTGAGCAGGTGAAGATCCAGCAGGTACAGAAGGAGCATGAAATCGCCGTGCAGGACGCTGAAATCCAGCGCCGCGAGCGCGAGTTGATCGCCACCGTGCTGAAGCCGGCGGAGGTGGAGCGCAAGCGCATCGAGACGCTGGCCGAAGCCGAGAAATCGAAACTGGTGATGGAAGCCGACGGTCACGCCGCCGCCATTCGCGCGCAGGGTGAGGCCGAAGCCGAAATCATCTTCAAGAAGGGTGACGCCGAGGCCCGGGCCATGAACGTGAAGGCCGAGGCTTACCAGGAATACAACCAGGCCGCGGTCGTGGACAAGCTCATCACAAGTTTGCCTGAGATCGTGCGCGCGCTGGCCGCGCCGCTGGCCAATGTGGACAAGATCACCATCGTCTCGACGGGCGATGGCCACGCGGCCGGTATGAACAAGATCACCGGAGATATGGCCGCCATGGCCGCGCAGATTCCCGCGCTATTTGAAACCCTCTCCGGTATGAAGATGTCCGAACTGTTCTCCAAGGTCAAACAGATCGGGGAGAACAAACCCAAGCCGCCCGAGGACCAAGCCAAGGGATCGGCAAGTTAGAGCAGAGTTGCAGGGGCCGGCACGCCCGGCCCCAGTTTAGAAAGGAGAACGATTATGGCACTACTGGAACGAGTATCCACACTGGTTCGCGCGAACCTCAACGACCTTATCGACAAGGCCGAAGATCCGGAAAAAATGATCAAGCAAGTGATTCTCGACATGCAGAACCAACTGCTGCAGGTCAAAACACAGGTGGCCATCGCCATCGCCGACCAGCACGTGCTGGAGAAGAAGCACCAGGAAAACGAAGAGAAGACCGCGGAATGGGTGCGCAAAGCGGAGATGGCCGTGGACAAGAAACAGGACGACCTGGCGCGCGTGGCGCTGGAGCGCTCGGTGAGCTACCGCCAGATGGGCGAGAGCTTCCGGCAGCAGGTGGCCGATCAGAAGCAGCAGGTGGAAAATCTGAAGTCCGCCTTGCAGAAGCTGGCGCAGAAGCTGGCGGAGGCGCAGGCCAAGAAGGATGTGTTGATTGCGCAGCATCGCCGGGCGCGCGCCGCCAGCAAGGCCACCGACGCGCAGTTTGCCACCAGCGACCATTCCACGGCCGCCACGTTCGACCGGATGAAGGACAAGGTCCGTCACAGCGAAGCCGTCAGCCAGGCGAAGGCGGAGTTGTTCAAGGACGACGTGGAGGAGCAACTGGCGGCGCTCGAAAAACAGGACCAGATCGAGAAGATGCTGGCGGACATGAAGGCGAAGCGGGGCTGACCTTTTCGGGCAGCCCACACCGGAGGAGCGCAATCTATGACGCCCATGGAAATACTGTTGCTGTTCGCGATCGCCGCGCTGGTCTACCAGGAAGTTTCCTGGAGAGACAAAGCGCGGCGCATCCAAACCGATTACGAGAAACGCATTTCGACCGAAGTGGCGATGGCGTACGAGACCAGCCTGGCGGACGATGAGAGGGCCGTCCGCGCCCTCACTTTTCAGGCGGAGAAGCAGGAACCGCGGGGGTTGTTCCACGAAGTGACTCGCCACCTCTTCATCGCCGTCACGATGAATGGGGACGCCGTGAAGTACGCCGCCGGCGATTTGAATGAGATCGAGCGCTTCAGCATTCCGCCGGAGATCAGGCGGGCGCTTCTGGAGTTTGTGACGCCCGCGCGGGAGATGGTGGTGGGGCGGTGAGACGAGCTGCGCTCGCCAACATCGACAAACTGCGTCGATGTTCGAGGGGGCGACGCGGCGAGGGGGCGACGCGGGCAACGGGCCGCGGCGTTATGTTTGGACGGAAGCCGGGCCTCACACCCGGGCAGATCAACCACGCCCGGAAACTGATCGACAGAGGCGAAGCCCGCCGGTACGTGGCCGGCGTTCCGAACGTGGGCCGCTCGACGCTCTACCGGGCGCTTGAGCTTAATGGCCGAAAGGGGGGAGGATAGAAGTTTATGCAACACGTTCTCGATCAGTGGGGCCGGCTCTGGTGGTGGGTTCAGCAGGGCGGGAACTCGAATATTATCTCGTCGTTATCACAGCATGGTATTCGTTGCTGACCTTTCGTATGCTGCGGTGGAGCGCTGCTACCGCCCGAACCGGTGAAGCTAATCGGCTAATGCTGATGAATGAACAGCGTGCATGGCTCTTGGTATCGTTTCCTCCAAATGCTTCGGAAATGGTATCGAAATTTGTTCCGCACCCGACGACACTTGGCATCCTTTACGTCTATCCTGTTGTGCGGAACCACGGGAAGACGATTGCGAGGACTACGCTCTCCAAGGCCAAATTTCTTGTACTTCCGAATGGACAACCGCTCCCCGCCGATCCGAACTACGTGAGTTTTCG
>OCZT010006633.1_pt1 | contig 11446 bp, 5 predicted proteins | sample 1539031 | NCBI WGS metagenome assembly OCZT01 (sample SAMEA3539308, study PRJEB22396) | soil metagenome | biome: tundra; feature: field; material: soil | place: USA | collected 2010-05 | depth 0.15 m
CTCGCCATCAAACGTGATTTGCCGGGGCGTGCCTCCCTCGAGGGGCACCGTCCAAATTTGCGCCGGTTTCTTGTTTGCCGCCACGTCGACGGTCTGGACCGTGAAGGCCACGACCTTGCCGTCGGGGGAGAGCTGCGGATCGCCGATCCGTTTCAACTCGAGCAGGGCAGACACATCGAACGGCTTTTTTTGCGCGAACACGAGCGCGCACGTAGTGAGCAGGAGCAGTAACCGGCGCATACGTCGATTGTAACGCCCGCCGCCGGAATATCCGCTAGGCGGAGGCATAGACGAAGAGGCGGCTGCTGAGCGGCTGGGGCGACGGGGTCTCGGGCGCATCGGGCGGGCAATCGCGTCTCCGAGTGAGGCGTACACGCTCGTCCACCTGCATGTCGCGTACCCAATCATCCTTGACAAGATCCGGTGCGGAAGCCTAACACGCCCTAATTCAACTGCAAAGTCAGAATGGTCAGGGAGTGCTTCGGAAACGCATAGCCGAAGCCCTTCTCCTGCGCGACCGGTTGGAAACTCCTGGTGGCGGGCCGCACCACCTTGTCGTTGCCGAAGGTGTGGGTGGCTTTCAAGTCCGCGTGATTCAGCTCCCACACATTGGCGGAGCCACTCACCGCGCCGGATACGCTACCGATCTGCGCGGCGATGTCCTGCTTTTCGCTGCGGTTGAGCACGTTCAGGAACACTCGGCGCGTTTTCTGGTCGTAAGTGGAAGAGACATCCAGATAGGCGAGCGCGCGCCCGCCGTCCGGCTTGTATTCCGGCGCCTGCACCCAGACGTCGAGCGATTGGTTGCCGCGCTGCTTGGCGTACTCGGCCAATGGGAAGTAGATGGTCTGCAGGTAGAGACTCTTCTTGTCCGTGAAGATCGGCCCAATCACGTTCACCAACTGGGCCAGGTTGGCCATCTTGACCACATCGGCATGGCGGAAGAAGGCATTGAGGAACATACCCATGGCGAGAGCGTCCTCAAAATTGTATTTTTCCTCCAGGCCGGTGCGTCCGATGGCGAATTCCCCCGCAACCATGGTGCGATACCAGACATTCCATTCGTCGAATGCGATATGGATCGGGCGCGCGTTGGCGTTCCCCACGCGGGCGGCTTTGATCTGACCCTCGACCACCGCGATGCGGTCCTCGATATCGCGCGACACCGCAAGGAACTTCTCGAAGTTGTTGTCGCGGTTTCCAATGTAGGTGTGGAGCGAGATGTAATCGATCTCCGACTTCAGGCGATCCAGCACGGTCCGGTTCCAGCCCACCCAGTCGGAATCGGGTCCGAAGTTCGAAGAGCCGGATGCGATCAACTGGATCGACTCGTCGGCGCGGCGCATGGCCTTGGCTGCTTCCAGCGCGAACTTGGCATAGTCCTCGGCGTTCTTGTGCCCGAGCTGCCACGGGCCGTCGATTTCATTCCCCAAGCCCCAGATCTTCACGCCCCACGGCTTGTCGCGGCCGTTCTTGCGGCGCTGCTGCGCCAAAAATGTGTCGCCCGGTTCGTTGCAGTACTCGACCCATTTACGAGCATCGTCCACCGAGCCAAGACCGGCATTGATGCAGAGGTACGGCTCCGCGCCCACTCGCTCGCAGTACTTGAGGAATTCGTCGGTGCCGAAGCGGTTGGATTCGAGCGCGCCCCAGGCATCGTCGCGGCGCGCCGGACGCTGGTCGCGCGGGCCGATGCCGTCCATCCAGTTGTAGCCGGAGGCGAAGTTTCCGCCCGGCCAGCGGAGGATGGTGACTCCTAGTCCCTGAACGGCCGCCAACACGTCTTTGCGGAATCCATTCTCGTCGGCCAGCGGACTCCCCTCCTCGAAGATGCCGCCATAAATACACCGGCCGAGGTGCTCGGTGAAATTGCCGAAGAGATGAGGATCGACCTCCCCGATGACGCGGTCGGTGTCGATCTTGATCACTGCCGGCCGCGACTGCGCCGCCAGGAATGCCTGCGAGCCGAGGAACAGAGCCAATGCGGGTAGAAATGCAAGGAATCGTTTCATAGCTTCGGTGTACCTCTCCATCGAATCGGTTATCAGGATAGCATTTCGGAGGGCAAGCGCTTACAATGCGGCCCGGGTAAGGTTTTCAGCCGGCGGATTTCGCGAAGATCTGGCGCAGAGTTTCGCCGGCAGCCGAGAGGTTCGCGAGCCACATCTCCACGTACTCACGCGCCAGCACGACGCCGTCGGCTCCAGCTTCGAATGCGGCGCGAACCGAGCGGCGCACATCGTCCGGTTTGGTCCGCTTGTCCGTGAGTCTGGTCGGGACGTCGATATCGATTCCAGGATAAATCTTGACCTGCCCCGCGACACCGGCAATGGCGCGCTTCGTCTCCCTGGCGACGTAATCGGCCGTCAGGCCGGAGGTGTGCAATTCCTCGTAAGGGCCCTCCTGGTAATTCATGATCTTGTAGAAGAACGGCAAGAAATCTTTGGGACTGGCGTCATGGAAGAGGGTAGAACCGAGCCGGTCCAGGTAGGCCGCCATGCGCGGACCGCCCGCATTGTTGTAGGTGGCGATCTTCAGATAGTCCGCGTAGTATTTGGTGCGCGAATAGTCCTCCTCGGCGCGGTAAAACGGGCTGAACGTCATGTTCTGCATGATGTGAAATCCGAAAGGCTTCTCGGGGGCGATCGCCTTCGCCGCGCCGTACAATTCCGAGCGGATCGCATGATAACTGTCGGTCCACAACTTCTCCCAGCCCAGGATCTCGGGATAATCGAGCAACAACCTCCAGAACGTTACGAAATAACCGTCGGTCGGCCGCTGGTCTTTCGAGGCGGCACGGAACAACTGGTCGAGCGAGCGGTAGCCGGATTGCGCGCGCTCTACCGAGATGCCGCGTTCCCGCGCTTTTGCGCGGCAATAATCGCAGAAACATCCGATGCCCTCGCTGGACCAACCACCACCGATCGTGTTTTGGAACGGCCCCATCCTCTCGCAGCCCCAAGCGATCCCGTCCACCTCGCTCGGGTAGCCGCCGAGATAGCTCTCGATTTTCCCGATGAGATGGCCGCGGTAGTCTGGGTGATTGAAGCACGGGTTGATAGTGCGCCGGCCATCGATGTCTATCTCCGTGACCTTCGACGCGTTAGGAATGTTACGGATCATCCTGCGGCTCTCGTTGTTATAGTCCCAGCAGAAGAAATCCATTCCGCGGGCTTTGACCTTGGGAGCGACTTCGGCGATGACGTTGAATTTGCCGTAATCCGGCGAACGGAAATCGTTCAGGATGGTATTGCGGAAATACTTCGGGTCGTAGTCATAGAATGCACCGCCGGCGAACGTGGGATCCCCGTACCTACCATGGTCGGGCAGCGGGATGGCGCCGTTCGGCGTATTGCGCGGGCCCATTACATAGTCATAGGTGTAGGCCCACACCGTGTTGACGTTGCCCTTTTGTTGCAGATTATCGAGGACCTTATCGATTCCCTCGTCGATCCAGGCATGCGGTTGCATCTGAATGGCGACGAAGTTCCGGCGGTTTTTGACGGCCGCAGGCGCGCGCTGCGGAGCGGCTTCCGCCCGCGATCCCGATCGCGCCGCGAGGTAAGCGGCACAGGCTGAACACAACTGAACAAATTTCCGGCGAGCGAAAGCGTGGCTCATACGTTTGTATACTACCGATCGAGCCGGAAGGCAATCGAAAAGTGACTGCTACCGGCCTGAGTTCATCGGCGCGCTCTGCATCGTGAGCCGCATTCGATCGGCCAGGGCGGCGGCCTTTTCGTCGTGGCCCTGTCTTCGATAGACCGCTTGGAGTGCCGTCGCGGCCGAGAGTTGGAGCGGATCCAATTCCAAGGCGCGTTCCAAATGGGAGGCGGCTTTGTCCACCTGGCCGGACTCCAGACTGGCGATGCCCACATCCTCTTCGCTGGTGGCGCTGTTCGGCGCCAATTGCAGCACCTGCTCGAAAGCCTTGAGCGCTTCCAGCGGCTCTTTCCCCAGCAGCAGCGCGCGTCCAATCCCCTTGAGCACACCGACATCGCCGGGCGCTGCCTTCTGCACCGCGGTCAGCATGCGGTAACCGCGCACAATCTGAGATGGAGAGCGGCCGGAAATGCCGGCGTTGAGGTAGGCGAGCGCCAGGTTGCGCGCCCGTAACGCCGGTTCGGGATCGCGCCACGCCACCAGGTCTTCCGGTGGCGAACCAGCCTCATCCGGCGCCGGCCGTCTGGTGATCCGATGATCGGTGAACACGGTATGCCCGCCGTCGCGCGCCTGCCGCCGCGTCATGTGGCAACTCACGCAGTTGGCAGCGCCGGGGTGCGACCTCGGCAGCTTACCCTGGTGGCACGTCTGGCAGCGGGCGCTGTAGGTCTGAGACGCCGGCGCCGCCCGCGGGTGGGGATCGTGGCATGTTCCGCACCACAACTTACCCTGGCTGCTGCGCGCGCACGCGCTCAAGGCCAGCTGCTCCGCGTGGCTGATGACTTTGAAGGCGCGGGCGCCGGCGCCGGTGTAAACCGTGAACACCTCTTCCAGCCGCTGGCCGGGACGGAAGTGGTCAAAGTCCATGCCCGGATTCAGGATGCGAGTGACGCCGGCCAAATGGCACTGCTCGCAGATACTGTCGCGAGCCGCCGGCGTCAATCTTGCCGGGTTGACGATAGAGCCTGGCACAGGCCGCCGCAGATGCTCTTCCGCCGCGCCGTGGCAGCGCGCGCACGAAATCGCCTCTTCGGCAAACGTGGGACGCGTGTACTGATTTACCGTGCCGGGAACATACAGCGGCCGCCCGGAGTGGCAGAGGACGCACTCCTCGCCCACCGGCCGCGTGAAATCGGGATCCGCAATCCGCTCGTAGCCCGGGGCCAGGTCGTAGGCCCGGCGACTCGTGTAATAGCAGATCGGCGACTGAAACAGATGGCCGCCGATCTGGATCAGATATCCGGCGGCGTGGCTGCCAGATCCAATGACATACGCGACCTGGTACTCCGACACCTCGCCCGATCTCTCCATCCGCTGCCAGGTGCCCTTGCTGTCGGAGCGTATGGTAAACCGCGTGCCGGAACCGGCCGCCGTGAACGTCCCTGCCGGCTCGTTACCGGGACGCCGCAGTGACTGCGCCATACGCGAATGCGAATAGCCGACCGCCTCTTGCGGATGACAGGACTGGCATGGATGGGCCGCGAGGCCCATCGGAACCAGCAGGAATAACGCACGCCGGTGCTTCACTAGAACATTAGCTTAGCGCCAATCTGAATGTTTCTCGGGTTCAACTGCGAGGTTGACTTGCCGAAGTTCGCGCTCGTCAGATTCGCACTGATACCGCCCAGGTTCACGCGGTTGAATACATTGTAGAATTCGAACCGCAACTGCAGTCGCAATCTCTCCGTGAATTTCGTGTCCTTCGACAGGTTGAGGTCGGTCTCCGCAAAACCCGGGTTACGGAACTGACCCCATTTCTCATTGCCCTGGGTTCCCAGAGCCGGCTGAGTGAAGTTCGACTTGAAAATCGTGCCAGTCAGCAGAGCCTGGCGCCCAGTGAGCATGGCGTAGCTGCCGACATTGGGATAATCGTTGTTGTTACCGTCCGCATTGTAGTCGCCGCTCGCCGGGGAGAGCCCGGTGATATTGCCGTTCGCGTCGCGAGTGGGCTGGAATGAGGCGGTTGTGTTGACCGTGAAGGGGTGCCCGCTTTGCAGGATGGTAACCGCACTGGCGGCCCACCCGTTGGTGATGCGCCCTGCCAATCCGAGGCCCTTACTCAGGCCGGGTATGGTATAACTCGCGGTGACAGAGAGCCGATTCTTCGAATCCCAGATCGAAGGGCCGTAGTATTGCATCGGGTTGGTAGCCACCGGGTACACTTGCACGTCGTCCTGTGACGAAGATCTCGTGTAGTACGCGTTGAGGAACCCGCTCCTGGCAAAGCGCGTTCGAAGGCCGACAAGCAATGAGTCGAATCGCGACTGGCGATCGTTCTGCGTGTAGAAGATCGAGCCGAAGCTCGGAAGCAAACGGGTCGGAGTCGTGGTGTTGTGCTGGATCAGGTCGCCTGGGTAGGTGTTGATATCGACGCCATAACTCACACTGAACTGCTGGCCGCCGCCCGACAGCAGGTCCCGGTTGCGAGAGCCCGAGTATCCCACTGAGGCCACGGTATCGCGGGCCACCTTCCGCTCCAGAGTCCCCGTGAAGGTGTAGGTCACCGGCGTCAGCAGATTGGGGTCGATGGCGCCGATTCCCGGTTGCAGACCGACGATTCCCCCGTGTGAATCGAGCGCTCCGCCGGGGACAGTCGGGTAGGTAAACCCGAACGGGGGAACGTTGCTGTTCCCCAAAACGAATAAGGGGTGAATGGCGCCAGTGGAGGTAAAGGTTGGATAAATCGGCCCCGGCGGATTACCGCGCATCTCCTCCTGCGCATTGGCCGGCGTCACCCAGTTGTGGAAGATGCCGACGCCGCCCCTGACCACCCAGTCGCCCTTCTTGTTCGGATCCCAGGATATGCCCACGCGCGGGCTCCAGGCTTTCTGCGCGGAATTGAATACGTTGTTTTTCACCGCTACCTTTCCACTCGCAACCTGGTCCGCCAACGTCCCGCCCGGGCCAAGGATAAAGTTGCCGAATACGGTGTTGGTGGAGCGCGAATAAGGGTTGCCGTAGTCGTCAAACCGCACTCCATAATTCAGCGTCAGGTTTGACTTGAGTTTCCAGTTGTCTTGCACGAAGAGGCCGAAGGTTTTCGAAGCGGCGTTCCAATCCCATAAGACGGGCGTGCCCGTAATGGGATTGTAGGCCACGCCGGTCTCGTTAAGGGGCTTGTCCTGCGCCAGATCCATCAGGTTATTGAACTGGAAAGTGGGCTGGGCGTGCGGGCCTTGGAACTGCTCGACGTCGTCGCCGAACCATCCTTCGTATCCGAACTTGAACGAGTGGGAGCCGCGAATGTTCGTCAGCACGTCGCGCCAGTGGTAGTTGTGCTGGATGAAATCGCCGGCCGCGAAACCGTTACCGAAGCCCAGGCTCCCCGTCACGTTGATCAGGGGGACGCTGAACAGCCCGGTCTTCGGCTGGATCCCCTCGTCCCGCATGTACCCGAAGTTGGCTTCGTTCACCGTGGTAGGCGAAAACGTGTGGGTCTCGTTGAATTGCCACGAACTCAGAATGAAGTAGTTGGTGGCGGCGAAGGCAGGCCGGATTGCCGGTCCGCCCGTGTCCAGAACCGTCCGGTAGAAATTGCCGTAGATGCGGTCCTTATTGAAATACTTGTCGATGCGGGTGTTGAACTGGGTGCCATTGCGGTAATTGGTTCCGTTGAAGACGCCGGAGTCGAGGACAGGCGTGTTGCACGGCAGATTGAAGGTGGCCGCCGTACCGCAGGTCCCCGCAAACGCGGTCGCCGCTGTCTGGGCAACCGAGAGAGTAGTGGCATTGGTGGCGGCATAACTGGTCAGGATTTTGGTGCCCAGAGTGTTCGGGAAATTCTGCTTGGCAAAGGCCGTGAATTGCGGATCCTCGTAGACCTGTGTGCTGTTTCCGGTGGATGTCGAAGCGCGCAGCGGCTCAATGGCGAAGAAGAAGAAAAACTGGTGGTGCGGAACAATCGGCCCGCCAATGGTGGCAGAGACGTTGTTGCTATGGTAGGGAGAGTATTTGTGAAGGAACTCCGTCCCCGCAAACATCTTTTGGTTAGTGAAGTAATCGCTGGCGGTCCCATGGAAGCCGTCGGTGCCGGATTTCGTGGTCATGGACATCTGGATCGAGCTGGCCCGCCCGTACTCCACGCTGAAGGTGTTGGTCTGGATACTGACTTCCTGAACCGAGTCGGGATTCGGTGTCAGGTTCAACACTCCCGGCCGGATTGCGCTGGTCACATCCAGCCCATCTACCATGTACATGTTGCCGACGCTGCCCGCACCGTTGCCACTGGCATCTACCTGCGTCTCCGTGGAAAAATTGTCCACGCCCGACCCGGGACTCCCGCCGACTACGGTGCCGATCCCGATTACTCCGGGCGCCGTGGTGACCAGCGAAATCATATTGCGGCCCGCCAGCGGAAGGTTCGTCAGCGCCGATGTCCCAAGAGTCATCTGGTTGCGGCTCTCGGCCGTATTCAAGACGGGGACTTGGCCGGTAACCTCCACCGCTTGCGATGCGGTGGCCACCTTCATAGCCACCGGGACATTCAGGTTCTGGCTGGTTGCCAGCGTGAAGGCGACCGCGGTGGTGTTGAAGCCACTGGCGTCTACGTTGATCTGATAAGAACCGGGGGCGAGGCTGACAAACCGGAAATTGCCCTCCCCATCCGACGTCGTAGTGGTGACCACGCTGGTGTCCGAGTTCTTCAACTGGACTTTCGCGTTGGGTACGACGGCGCCCGCGGGATCCTGCACCGTCCCTTGGATGCTGCCGCTAAACTGCGCCCAACAGGCGCCGGTCACCAGGACCGAAAGAGCTAAAAAACGCATCACAGAGAATCGCGGACTCGGCGACATACACATCCTCCCTCATGGCAGCCGATGGACTTCAGCGGCTGAACTAGACCCTCGCGCCGCAGCGGAGTTGGCGCCGCGCCATCAGACTAGTGCATTTATACTACGGGTTGTCCGACAAGTCAACAAAAAAAGTTAAGCGCTTGCAAGACGAGCTTGGGACCTGACACACAGCGTCCAAGTGTCAGTAATTCCATACTAATTGGTCTTATCATCGGTTATGGATAAAACTCGTGCCGTTGGGAAGCGGGTTCCGCCGAGGACCGATCGTGCAATCGCTTTCACAGTTGTTTCGGAGCTGGGCGCAACACTTCGGGAGGGCGCAATTCCGGATTCCTGGCGGCACGCTACGACACTTGCCAGTAGACGGAATAACGGCGGTCGAACAGGCTGTTGAGGGGAACCAGAGTCACGTCTTTCTTCTGCCCGGTAGTGCGAAACGCGAGCGGCCCGTCGGCCGGCTTGATCCAGGAGCTTGGGTCCGCGCCCGAGGCTCGGAACGTGGGGATTTCGATCCCGGGAACCGGTGGCGTGGCAATCGCGGGTCCGAGCGGCGAGCCGAATTGCTCCGTATTCGGCGCTCCGACGCGCAGATTGGGCCCGATGATGTGCGCTTCGGTGAGCCCCTCCCCGCCGAGATCCCCCGCCAGCACCAGCGGTCCGTAAAGGAACGCCTGCATGGCCGGATCGTCCGGCATGGCCTGTACACGCAGGCGCATCGGAAGCTCCATCTCGACGCGATCTCCAGCCTTCCAAGCGCGCTTCAGCACGAGATAGCTGCCGGGCGCCGCCGACGAATCGAGCAGCCTGCCATTCAGCTTGACCGAAGGCGCAGTCTGGAGCCATCCCGGAATTCGCAGCCGGATGGCGAGTTCGCCGGCCCGCGCCGCGGTCACCGTCAAAGCGGTGTTCTGGGATGCGGGATACTTCGTCTCCTGCCGGAGCTTGAAGCCCTTTTCCGCCCAATCCAATTCCGAGGGAATGAACAGGTTGACGTACAGCCCCTCACGGTCGCGCCAATAGATGCTGTCGTTGAGCTTCGAGTATTCCTCGACGCCCGATCCGGTACAGCACCAGAACGTCTGGTCCTCCGTGTTGAACGTCTTCCAGACGCCAGGTGTCAGGGAGAGGTAATACTGCGTGTATCCCACCTTCGGCCGGATTGTGCCAATTCGGTGATTGAGCAGTAAGTGCTCGTAATAGTCGAAGTAACTGGGGTTCGGATCCCAACTGTACAAGTGCCGCGCCAGCTTGAGCATGTTATACGCGCAGCAGCATTCGGCTGTATTCGTGCTGAGCTTGAGTTCGGTAGAGAGCCGGCGGGGCGGGGCCAACCACGCCTCGGCATTGCTGGTGCCGCCCGTAACGTAAGTGCGTGCGGTGGTCACTTCCTGGAAGAAATAGTCCGCGACGTCGTGGAACCGCATGTCCCCCGAGAGATCGTACCGGCGCGCCGCCGCCATGACTTGCGGAATGTGGGTGTTTACGTGAAGTCCGCGCAGTTCGTCGCGGCGCGCGGCCAGCGGATTCAAAAAGCTCTTCTTCTGGAACCGGTCGCCCACCTTGGCCCACCGATCGTCGTTGGTGGCGGCCGCGAGCCGGTACAGTGTCTCCGCCATGCCGCCGAACTCGATCGTAAGGATCTGCTGCATGTGCTCCGCGGTCTTAGGAGCGGTCCATTCATCCGCCCATGCCGCCATGCCTTCCAGCACTTGGAGAGCCTGCGGATTGCCTGCCAGGCTATACATGTCGAACATGCCGGCCATGATCTTGTGGATGGTGTAGAAGGGCGCCCACACGCGCTCGCCTTTTTCCAGCCGGTCCCACCATGTGGTGGGGAATGCGCTGAGATACTTGCCGCCGAGTTTCTGCTGGCACCGGGCCATTTCGGCGACCATGAAGTCGCCCTTGGCCTTGGCTTCTCTATCGCCGTTGGCGGCCAGTTGCGCGGCCGCCGAGAGAAAGTGCCCGGGGAAGTGGCCGCGCAATTCGCTGGAGCGCTGACCGTTTTCGGGCTGCTCCCAGCCGCCGAGCGGCTTCGCCGATCCAACCGGCAGGCCGGCATTGGCGCGGAACGTATAGAGCAGCCGGTCCGCCGCGAGCCGCTCCATGTATCCGCGATTCCACTCTTGCGCGTCGTGGTAGATGCTATTGGGCAGCAGGCGGACTTGCGGCATGGGGAAAGGCTCTGCCCTGGGCGCGACATTTTTCCGCGTGAACTCGAGCGTCCCCTCGAATGCCGGAGTATCCGGCGCCAGAGGCCGCCGGAAATTCCCCGGGGCCGCGGGGACCGGGTTCTGCGGCGCTGCCAGCGCCGCCGCGGCGGGTCCGGTGGCCGCCAGGAGCGCACCGAATGTGCGGCGGCTCAGTTCCATATCAACTCTCCCGCATCCAGACTATCGACGTGGGCGGACGCTGAGCTGGCCGTACCGCCCCATCGGCGCCGATGGGCAATGCCCCTTCCAGCGGCAACTCCTTATCGCGGTTGGTGCGCGCGTAATTGGGAATCGCCATCATAGGGCTGCCATCGGCGAACTTACCTTTGATCACCATGACTCCGCCCAACAGGTCGCCTTTCCACTCGGTAGTCAGGGGAGAATCCGGGCTGAGGACTTTGTCGATGGCCTGGTCCACCTGCTCGATGTTATAAATCAGCGGACCGTATCGCAGCGCCACCTTGTTACGCGTGGCCTCGATCTTCTCGCTGCCGTGTACCCGCTGTACCTTCATCGGCAGCACCACGTCGACCTTGTCGCCCGCTTTCCACGCGCGCGTAATCACGGCGTAGCCTTTTTCGATTGCCGGCTTCACCGTCCGGCCGTTCACCGCGACGGAAGCGATGCCGTTGGCGTCGGGCGTGCTCCGGTAAAGGCTGCTGACGCCGCGGTCCGGCACGCGGATCCGCAGGCTGAAGTTCTTCGGCGCCTTCGGGTTCACGGTAAGGGCGAGTTTGCCGCTCCAGGGATAGTCGGTGGCCTGCACCATCTCGACAT
>OCZT010006634.1_pt1 | contig 11445 bp, 8 predicted proteins | sample 1539031 | NCBI WGS metagenome assembly OCZT01 (sample SAMEA3539308, study PRJEB22396) | soil metagenome | biome: tundra; feature: field; material: soil | place: USA | collected 2010-05 | depth 0.15 m
GCACGCGCACGTCCGCCGGCACCATATCGCCGGCGGCCAGCCGGATGATATCGCCGGGCACCAACAACTTGAGCGAGACTTCTTCTTCCTTGCCGTCTCGCACCAATGTCGTCGTGTTGCTGACCATCGCCTGAAGCTTCTCGGCCGCGTTATCGGCCCGCAACTCCTGGAAGAAACGCAACACCACGCCCAGAACCACCATGACGAAAATGACCACCGTCGCCCGCAGGTCACCGGTCAGATAGGAAATCACGCCCAGCGCCATGAGCAGGAGGACCAATGGGTTCTTGACGTTACTCAGGAGGCGCATCAGGACCGATTGACGCTTCTCCCTGGCAATCTCGTTCGTCCCGACCTGCTTCATGCGAGAATCGGCTTCCGCCTCGCTCAGGCCGCCCAGTTGCGATCCAAGCTCCTTCAGAACGGTATCGGAATCGGCACGCGCCTTCTCCAATAGTTCAACGGAATACTGCGCCCCCTTCCCGCCGGGGCCGGGCACGGAGGCGATGGCAGAGGGCTTGGCGTTTGCCGGCTTCGATGGCGCCGGCCCGGCTTCGGATTTATTTGGGGTCGTTGGCAAAGTGAACATCCTCTCTGGCACCTGCCCGGTTTACGCCGGTTTGCCTCCGTTTGTCGCGCCCCACTTCCAGTTCCGAATTTCCGGCAGGTCCTCTCCGTTTTTATCAATGTATTGCTTGTGCTCGATCAGCTTAACCGAATGAACAAAATAACATTCCGCACCATTCTGTCATTCTGTCTGAAAATTTACAGCAATCGCCAAAGGCTGCGGTAAGGCGGTGCTGCAATAATCACGCCCGCGCCGGCTTATGAGCTTCTCGGGCGGAATCCACCCAAGAGATAGACGACAATGCATATCGCCAAAACCAAGCCAGGCCCGCTGCCGCCAATGACGGGACCGCCAAAGTAAAACCCGCCGCCGCCGAACAAGAGAAGCAGGACAACTACAAGTAATAATAGATTCTTGCCGGTAAGATAACACGGCGTTGCACAGGCGCTATAAGGTGTTCTACCCATAGGCGAAGTGAAAATCACTTCACGCCCGAACTGCGCACTATTTGACAGAAGGAACAGGATTCGAACTCCGGGCCGTTTTCCCGGGTCGCAACCAGATAGTTCCAAGGCTGTTCGTTGTAGGAGGACGCCGCCCAGCGAGCCGCCCCGAACAGTGAACGGAGATTGGCCTCTGACACCGAACGATCTTCGAAGCCGTAGGGGCTCCACCGTTCCGCGAGAACTTTTTGGATTGAATAATGTGTCGCTGCGTTCTTGATATTCATAATCGCTTTCCATATTTCTGTGACGCCCAAGACATCATGGTTTTGGCTTGGAATCTACGTTGGCCACGATGCCAATAATCTGGAGCAGACCTCATCGCATTGGCGGGCAAGGGAGAAATCTTTTTCGGTGAGTCCGCCTTCATCATGCGTGGTGAGCTTTAACGTCACCTTGTTAAAACGAATATCAATATCTGGGTGAGCATGAGCTTCGGTTACGGCCCGGCGGGTGACAGGCAGGAGATGATTTCCCTGATCCGGTCGGCGGTCGAGCAGGGCGTCACGTTCTTCGACACCGCCGAGGTCTACCCCACGCGACCGAACTGCGCCACCGCTGCACTCCGCCCAGGTTGCCGCTCCATTCCGGCAGCCAAGTTTCGTCCCTCCGCCGAACTAGATGGTGCGACCAGAGCGGCGTTGAATTCTCCGCCAAAAGCGCTCCGAACCCATCGCCGTTCTCGTCGCAAAACGGCTGGCGCACGCACCGCGTCCCTGTTTGCAGGTGACAATTTCGCCGACAGGGGTATTTCCGGAGACCGCGAAAAAACCATGCCCGCCGGCCGGCCAAGGTGGTGGCGACCGGGGACGGGCGCACTCCGGCGGCCGGAGGAAAACTGCCGCTCCGGGCAAGGAAAACCGCTGCTGCCAAAATCAGTTTGGGATAAGCGGTTCGCTGGGCTGTCGTGCCAGGCCGCCATTCTCGCCCGTGCCTCCAAAGGAGAATTGTGATTCATTGTGAGTGACGAGTGGTTATAGTGGCCGCGCCACTTGAAACCAACCCTAGCCAACAACCCCAAAATGCCAGATCCGGTCGCTGCCATCATCGCTTATCACGAACGGAGCAAGCACCATCCCGAGCGTTACGCCAACGGTCCGGGCGGCCTCGACTGGGCGAGTCAGCCCAATCCGTTCCGCCGGTTCACCGGCGCACCGCTGTTTCAGTTGCCGTTGACCGGCTCGGACGACACAACCTCTGCGGCCAGCTTGTTCGGTGCGGCGACAGTGACGTCGCGACCGTTCACGCTCGGAGCCGTGAGCTTGTTTTTTGAATTATCCATGGGTCTTTCCGCACGCAAGGAGATTACCAGTTCGAGCTGGTATCTGCGGATGAACCCCTCCAGCGGCAACTTGCATCCGACGGAAGCCTACGCCGTCCTGCCCGCCATCGAAGGGTTGCCGGGTGGTGCGGGTGTCTATCACTACGCGCCTCTGCAACACGCCCTGGAACAACGGGCACGGAGGCCGCAAGGCGTCACATCCGATGCGGTCGGGTTCCATGTCGGGTTGACCTCCATCACTTGGCGCGAGGCGTGGAAATACGGTGAACGAGCCTTCCGCTATTGCCAGCACGACGTGGGGCACGCGCTCGCGGCGCTTCGTTTCGCAGCCGCCGCGCTGGGCTGGCGCGTTCAACTCATGCCGGAGTGGGATGGTGCCCAGATCGCCAGACTGCTCGGACTGGATCGTGCGGAAGATTTTGCAAACGCTGAACGGGAAACTCCCGAATTGATCGTCCTAGTAATTGTGAACGAAGCAACAGCGAAGACCATGTCCCCAGCCGCCGACACCGCCATCGAATGGTTCGGACGCGCCAACCGGTTGAGCGATTCCCACGTCGAATGGCCGGTGATTGATGATGCCATAGCGGCTTCGGAACGAGTGACCACGAGTGCAAAACAATCCGAATCCAGTGATTTGGTTACTTGGCCGCCGCCGTCGCCACCCGCCTGCGGCCACTCCGCAAGTCAATTGATTCGTCAGCGACGCAGTGCGGTGGACTTCGACGGTGTCACCAGCATTTCGCTGGAAACCTTTTTGGCTATTCTCGACACCACGCTGCCACGCACTTCCGCGCCGCCATTCGATTCCTGGCCATTTCCACCGTGTTTGCATATGGTGGTGTTCGTGCATCGGGTCACCGGACTGGAGCCTGGTTTATATCTCTGACTGCGCACTCAGGTTGATGCGGATGCTTTGCGACAGGCGTTCCATTCAAAACTCAATTGGGAAGCGGTGACGGATTCAGCCATCAAAGCGCCGCTTTACCGGCTGGGAAAGGGCGACTTGCGTGATTTCGCGCGGACGCTTTCCTGCCACCAAGACATTGCCGCTGATGGTGCGTTCAGCCTTGGGATGCTGGCGCGGTTCGAGCCAATCTTGCGGGATCGCGGCGCGGCAGCTTATCGCGAATTGTTCTGGGAAGCCGGAATGATCGGCCAAGCCCTGTATCTGGCTGCCGAGGCTGCCGGTGTTCGCGGCACCGGCATTGGTTGCTACTTCGATGATGTGTTGCACCGTGCGCTCGGTCTGGCTGGTAACGATTGGCAGAGCCTTTATCACTTCACCATTGGCGGTCCAGTTGAGGACCTGCGGCTGCGCACCGTTCCACCCTATGCGCATCGCGCGGGACATATTTGAGGAATTTAACCTCTTAGACATCGTTATGCAATGAGAGCAAACCAGATCAAAGCTGAGCGGACGCGGTCTCGTCGCAAATGGGCTGGCGCACACTCCATGTCCCCAGCAGTGATCAGCGGACGGGCAGGATTTCCCGTTGCGGACAGCGGTTGCAGACCAGCACCACGGCCATTTCACCCGCCTCCTCATCCATTTGCGCGACCAGCCGCAAGTGATACGACCCGCACGCCAGACATTTCACGTCAAACTTGCGAAACGGACTCCCGACGGCGTTTGGGGCGGCTGATAATCTTCCCGGCGCTGAAACCATCGTGCAGCATTCATGCCGCAATTTACTCCAAGCCTCGGACAATGGCTGTCCACGACAAAACTTTTCAAGTGGCTTGACCCAAGACACCCACGCGACCAAACAGCTTTTGCTCCGCTCGGGTTGGAAAAATTGCCAGCCTTTGACCGGATTGAAATTGCGCTCCAAAAATCGCAAGAACGAAAAATCAGCCGTATTTCAACAACCTGCTAGAGAACGGTGAAAACTGACGTGTTCTGTCAGGCTTAAACGCCTTTACGGCACGCGTAGCCGGTAAAACTGATTGGGAACACCTGGCGTGGCTGGATTGGTAAAAACGCCGGTATCGCTCGTCAGCGACAGCGTCTGCAGCACCGCCCAAGTGGTCAGATTCGTCGAGCCCAGCACAGTCATTTGGCCGGCACCTGGAGCAGTGTAACCGAATTGCGCGCTGCCGTCCGGGAGCCGCGAGACGGAGCCGGCATTAATGGCGGGGGCGTCAATGAGACTAAAGGGCAGGTCGCTCGTATCCGACAAGGCTCCGGTCGTGGTGCTTCGCACCGCGATGGAGTAATCCCTGCCCATTAAAAGGTTGAAACCAATGCTCCACCGATAGGCGCCGGTGTTGGCGTTCGTGGCCAGGGTCTTTAGAAAGACACCGCCTTTGTAGAGGTCAATCGCAACAGGCTCGGGCGTGTTTCCGTTCCATTGGACAAAGAAATTCAAACCGCGCTGCCAGGCTTCCCCTCCGTTGGGGGCCGTGATCGTGATCATTGGAGGAACCGTTTGAAATGAGCCATTGAACCACCCCCGGTGCCGCTGTCATTCGAGGTGTTGACGCGATAATAGTAGGTGGTGCCAGGAGCGGCATTGCTCCAGACAAAGAAGGTGTCCGTCTGATACGGCACGTCAACCACCGGTGTGGCGAAGTCGCTGGTGGTGGCGATTTGGAGCTCATACCAACCGGCCAAGCCGTTAGGTGACCATGACAGACAGACAGGTAGTTGCTGATTGACGGCATAGTTCGTTCCCGGCGAGGCTGGCAGCGGGACAACGACTTCGTAAGGCTGAACTCCGCGATAGTTTTCCACCGCCGCCAGAATTGGAGGATTGGCCACCTCGGCCACATCTGGATATCCAAAGGCGAACTCGCCAAGCTGGCCGGATTGGGCGGTCATCGCCACTGTGGCCTGCAATTGTTTGGTCACAAAATTGTATTGGGTGTCCAGCGGAACGAACAAGCCCTGTCCCGGTTGACCACGGTAATATACCGTCAGATTGGCGGGATCAGCGAAGCGAAAGCTCCCGATGTCGAAATTGATCTGCACCTCCAGGTCGGTGATGTCAGATTCCGTCATGCCCACACGCACTTGCAAAAGCCGCAGAGCCTTCCCGTTGAACAGAGAATTCACTGGAGCGCAAGGTACGTGTGCCACCGTTGCATCGTTGTAGCCACCGCTGCTGATGATGAGTGTTAGCTTTCAGGTCATGGCAGGCTAAGGCGGTAGAAACGCGCGGGATAGTTGCTGGTGGTGTCATCCGTGAAGGCTGCGCTGCCGTTTGTTAGAATGATGCTACCCAGGTTCTGCCAAAGCAAAAGGTTCGTAGAGGCCAAAACAGTCACTTGTGGTGAACCGAAGGCCGTGAACGAGAACTTGAACCGTCCATCAGGAAGGTTGCCGAGAGACTTGGTATCAATCACGGGCATATCGATACTGAAAGGTGCATCACTTGCGTCGAATAGAGCGGAATTGGTCGAACTGCTGATGCGAATGGTATAATCGTTGCTAGGGGTGAGGCCCAACCCAACCTGCCATTGATAGGCGCCGGTGCTGGGAGCATTCGTGGCTATCCTAGTCAGATAGGCGCCGGATTTGTAAAGATCAATGTTCACGGCCTCGCCGATGTTTCCCTGCCACTGCACGAAATACTTCAGACCGCGCCGCCACATTTCCCCGACATTTGGAGCCGTAACGGTGATGAAAGGCGCAACTGTCTTAAACGAACCAGTAGCCCAGTCGCTGGCACCGGCGTCGTTCCACGTCCGCACTTTGTAGTTGTAGGTCGTGTTGGCGGTTGCGTTGCTCCAGACATAAAACGCGTCGGTCTGATAAGGAACTTCCAGCACTGGATTCGAAAAATCCTGGTTCGTTGAGACCTGAAATTCATAATAAGCGGCGATACCGGCTGGCGACCAGGAAAGCAGGATCGGGCGCTGCTGGTTGACGCTGTAAGTCACGTTCGAATTGGCCAAGGGCGGAGCGAGCACGTCGGCCGGCTGGATTCCGAGATAACTCTGGACCTGCGCGAGCAACGGAGGAATGGCCAAGTTAGGCAGATCGGGGTAGCAAAAAATGAATTCGCCGAAATCTCCACCCTGCGCCGTCAGGTTCACGTTGTTAACACTCAAGATTCCGGTAACGGGATTATAACTCATGGGTTGCGGCGCGAAGACGCCCTGTCCGGTGGTGGAACGATAATACACGGTGGTGTTCATTGGATCGGTCACCCCAAAGCTGGCCACATTGAAATTGACATTTACATTCATGCTGTCAATGCCGGTTTCGCTTAGTGTGACTCGAATCGGCAGCGTGCGCGGAGCCTTGTCCTGAAACAAAGGATAAATCGGCGCATACGGCTCGTTGGTCACCGTCACCCGATTGTAACCGCCGCCGCCGCTCAACACATCAATTGAAACGCCGGTGGTGCCGAAGCTATAACTGTTGCCGGTGGCCAATTCAATCAAGCTCCCTGAGTTGGCCTGTGATGCGGAGGGAAATGGAGAACGGTAAGCGCGATAGCTGGTCGTCTGCGAATTGGTGAATCCCATTTGGAAAACCACGTTGGTCCCGGAAACTTCGGTGCATGCGGGGAGGCCATCGCCCGAAGTGCCGCCCCAACCGATGAAGGTATTTCCATTGGACAGACGCCGGGCGTTGCCTTGAGACGGCCCCGCCACCGCCGGGCTGGGAGTGTAAGTCCAGATATGGGTGGCGATCTTATTCGTCTCATCCAGCGCGTATTCATGGACGGTTGAGGTTGCCCCAGGTCCGAAAGTGCTGTTGTTGTATATCAACACGTGGCCGTTAGGCAGGCGATTGATGCCGTGGCCGGCAAAATCATTAGTCCCCTCCTGCTGGCTGACGCCGACAAAGGTGAACTGATTCTCGGTTCCGCCCAAGTGCCACATGATGTTGCCGGTTTGCCGGCTGATTTTCTTGACCCATTGAGGTGTGCTGATAAGAAGGTTTCCATCGGTATCCTCATCAATGCAATTCACATGAAACGCGGAAATCACGGCGGCGCTGGAGTTGACCCAGTTGCTGGTGAACGGATAATGGTCCCAGGATCGCCACTGGAAAACGACGTTCCTCTGCGCGTCCAATTCTTGAAGCAACGCGCCAGTAACGAGCGCGGCCGGGTTGCCGTTGGTGACGATCTTGCTCATGTCAACTTGCGTCAGGTAATAACCAGTCAACAATACATGACCATTGGGCAGCATTTGAAAATCGTGGCATTCCGCGTTGTAACCATTTCCCGCACGAATGGATTCCACGTCGTTGAAGTTCTCGTCCAAAATTTCGTGCGTCACGTAGGCGCCACCTCCAAACGAGACCGCGCGATACTGTTGCGCGTAATGCAGATAGCCGTTGGGCAATTCCTTGAAGTCAAAGGCGGCGTTCGTCAGTGACTTATACCAGAACACCGTCCCATCGTTGGTGAGCATCATCACATAGTATCCGTATTTTGCCGCCTTGTAACTGTCGGTCAGGAATACGTATCCATTTGCGACGCCAGGAGCATAGTTTGTGGTCACAGTCAGGGCCGGGAAATCCGCCGGCAGTTGGGCGGTGGCCTTCACGCCGGCGATGACCAGCATGGTTGCCACCAGGATTTTGATACTTAGTTTTCGTTTTGTTTTCATATTGTTTGTTTTCATTAATCCCGTGAATGTTTGTTGCCCAAGTCATTGCCCGGTCGTCCAGTTCTCTCCAAAAATGCCGAAGTCATTCAAATCCACCCGGCCACTTCCGTCCAAGTCCGTGTTTAGTCCGGTCTGTTGTTTGAGCCAGTCTGTAGTCAGCAGCTTCAAATCGAGCAAATCCACCCGGCCATCCTGATTGAAGTCTCCTACCGGTGGGTTGAACAGCGATACGTTATCCACATACACACCTGCAGATGAACCACCCACGTTGAAAAACACGCTCGCATTCAGATCCGTCGCGGCGTTCATCGTGAACACGTAGCGATAATGATTATGCACCGGGGTAAGATAGGTGCTGGCGATGCCGCTGTAGTTCTGGTTAGGTGTGGCGTCCTGCGCCACCTTCGCCTCAATGTAGCGGGGCGCCGCGGACCACGCATCGAACTCGAACACATACTTTTTACTCTGGACCATGGGGATTCCGGTTTGCTTCAACTGAATGTTTGCAAGCGTGGTAGTCCCGTTGGTGATATAGAAATGACTGGTGCCGCTCTCAATGGCCCAGGCGGCGGTGGCCCCGCCGTTGAGCGTCCAAATCCATGAAGCTTTTCCTTGCGCAAAATCCCCGTTGGCAATCATGTTCTGCCCGGGCTTGATGATATTGACGGTGGCGTTTCCCTCATTGGAATAAGGTCCCTCGATTCCCTGCTTGTTTACCGCCGTGACACGGAAGTAATAAGTGCTGCCGTTTTGCAGATTGCTGAGCTTCTTCAGGGTGGTCCCGGAGGTGGCCAGCAGGTTCGTTGATTGCGACGTGATGCCACCGTAAATACGGTAGAAGGCCACGTTGGTGTCGCCGAACTGGTTGAAAATGAGCGTCACGTTGTCGGGGTAAGATTCCAGAATAAGGTAGGGTTGGAGCGCGACTCCCTGCCAGGGACAGCGCCACACACGGTAGGCTTCCCATTGGTTCACCCAGTTCATCTCGAATGCCTTGCTTCCGTCGGGGCGGACTTCGGTAAGCTTGGGCAGGCTCCCGATCGCCCAGTCAATGAGCGTGTTGCCATTGGTCAGCCGCTGAACGTCGCCCATGTAATAGCTGAACATCGCGGTGGTGGGGACCGGCGGATACTGCCATATCAGCGTGGCGGTCATTTTGTTGGTGTCCAGCTTATACTCCACCCCACGCGACACGGACGGGCTATGAAGATTGCCGTTGTCAAATATCGTGTAATCATTCGTGGTGACCATGCGAATGGCATGCTGGTTGCGTGTCCCGTTGAGGGGGTCGTTCACATAGGTGAACTGGTTATGGGCGCCGCCCAGGCGCCAGATGATCTCGCCCGTGTCGCGGTTGACTTTGGTTACTTCCGAGGTATTGCGACACGAAATGAGAATGTTGCCGTCGGTGTCAATGTCAATGGCGTTCATGTGCGCGAAATCAAAGCTGCCCGCCGTGATGTCAATGAATTGCTGTTCGTCACGCACGTCCAAATAGTCCCAGGGACGCCACTGGAAGATCAGGTCGCCCGCCGCCGTGAACTCCTGAAGTATGTCTTCGGTCACCGACGCCGCCGGATTGCCGTTGGTGATATAGCGCGTCATGTCCACCGGCTCGGTGGCCAGGGCAGTCATCAGGTAGGTTCCATCGGCGAGCACCTGAAGTTCGTGTTCGTCACCGCTGTAGCCGTTGCCTGCCCAGTAATTGGTAATGATCTGATAGTGGTTGTCCAAACCGTTGTAATGGTTCCCTCCATCTCTGGCCAACATCGTCAAAACGCCGTTATGCTGAACTGTCATGTCCCGCCGCTCGTCCGGCATTCGCATATACCAGATCGGCGAACCGTTGTTATCAAAGATCACATTGTATGGTTTGCCGCCGCCGCCCCGGTTATCTATGAATATCGGATCCGGGTCGGGATTGTTGTTGGTGGTGATGCTGATGCGCGGAAAATCGCTCGGCACTGAGACGCCATTGGGCATGATTCCCGCCACCCCATTCACTCCCGTGGTCAAATCGTGCGGCGAGACATGGGGTGCCTTCGTCTGCGATGCGATGGTCGGGACTGCTGCGACTGCGGACGCTGGCGATCCGCCCGGAAGATGCCCTGCAATCACGAATTGATATTGATACGGCGCCACCGGGCCGCCCGCCGCCAGAGGCACGCCGGGATTCAAAGATACAGTCGCCATCTCGCCTACGCTAAAATCCGTGGACATTTGGAACATGACCGTCCGCCCGTCGCTGGCGATTTTCGTCTGGCCCGCGTGCGCTCCGGTCTGCTCGCCGGTGACCTGAATGAACGTGGAGAGGTTGGTAATGGCAGCCGGCGAAATGTTCTGAAATCGCACCAGAACGAACCGCGTCTGGGTCGGCGTGTACTCGGCCCCGGGCAAGGGCGAAAGATACATGTAGCCCAGCGTCCGGTAATCATTCGTCGAGCGGACCCAGACCGTCATGTTTTTGCTGGCGGACTTGGCCCCGTCGCTCGCGCTGAAGTTCAGCATGTAAATTCCCGGCACATCAAAGCTGGCGGTGGGGCTGCAGCTAAACACGGTGCCTGGCGGATTGGGTGAACCCTGATAAGTAAACGCCTCGCCGTTGGTGGGGTTGCCTGACCAGACCACGCCCGAACTTGCGGGGGGTGTGGAAATAACCGACCAATTCCAGCGCAGCTTGTATGGATCGTTCGGATTCGGATTCGCGGGGTTCGCCGGCAATGGGTTGCCATCGTCGCTCACCGTCGCCGTCAGTTGCAGGTTTGTCACCGTATTGAGCACCTGATCGGCTGGCATGGTCACCGTCGGCCAGTGGTTGTAGTTCGTATTCGCCAGCATGAACCCGTACAGCTCCGAGATGTCTGCAGCGCTCAAGGCCCGGTTATACAAACGCACTTCATCTATCTGCCCCTTCCATAGCCGCTGCAAGACGCCACCATTAATTTGGGCGCCGATGGTGACCGGATCGCTGCCGTTGGTGTTGATCAATCCGCTGACGCCGGCGTTCGCGGTGTCCAACACGCCGTTAACATACAGGTTGGCGCCCACTCCATTTTTATACGTGCCGACAAGGTGAACCCATCGTTTCGGCAGCCGGATGTTCGTCTGGCCGTCGGCGCCATACCCGTTGACCAACCCGTTCATGTGAAATGCCGCGTTATCGCCGCCTCCCGAACGATGCAAACGCCAGGACCAGTCGCCACGGCAAAACATCGTCTGCCAACTCTGGTCGAAGGTGTCCACGGAGACCCACGCCGCCACGGTGATGTTGCTGGTGACGTTGAAATCCGGGTGATTGGAAATCTGCACATAGAAACTGCCGTCGAAGTTCAACGCATCGTCCAGTCCGCTCGGGCCCGGCACAATGGTCGGCGCTTTGAGCGTGCTCTGATCCTGACGGCAAACCCCGTTGTGGCCATGTCCAGTTTGATCCACAATCGTCTCCCCGACCGTTCCGGCCAGCCCCTCAAAATTGTAGTAAGCCACCAGGTTGTTTGTTATGTCGGCACGCACCGGCTTCA
>OCZT010006635.1_pt1 | contig 11445 bp, 11 predicted proteins | sample 1539031 | NCBI WGS metagenome assembly OCZT01 (sample SAMEA3539308, study PRJEB22396) | soil metagenome | biome: tundra; feature: field; material: soil | place: USA | collected 2010-05 | depth 0.15 m
CCCAGCAACCACCGCAAAGCCGAGCGGGGAGAACCAGGTCGCCCCAAGCGGGGAGCGTCGCGGGGATCGGACCGAACGCCGCGGTGAGCGTCGCGAAGGCTCCCGGCGATGGCATCACTGGTGCTGGGCCCGCCATCATCACCACAGGTTCTGGTGTTGGTGATCGTCTAACAGCAGAAAAAGCGGCCCCTAACCAAGCCGCTTTTTTGTATGCCTGCGCGGGCGCCGACCAAATTCGAACTCGTGATCAGTCGTCCGTGAAGAATTCCTACGTCTTTGATTGGACTCATCAATTGAACCAGAACACGCAATTAAAATTGCAAGTTTTTAACGATCGGATCGCGATTTCTTGCAAATTGGTTTTCCACGCAAAACCTTCGAAGAGGTTCGCTGCGGGGGTCTATGGTTGATCTGATTCCGGTTTGTTCCCGCTTCGATTCATTATCGTTCACGAAATCGACGGTATCTCGGGGTCATTCAGTTCAAGTCGGGAATTCTTCACGGACGACTACTCAAAACTCTGAGTGCCGGAGAAACTCCAAGATTTCTTTGGCTTTCGGATTTTCGAGTAGGGACAGGTTAGCAGGCGAACCTGATCGATAGAGCTTTCTTGCCGACGGGGGCTTACGTGTCGTTAACACCGTCTTAGGAAGGAAACATCATGCCCGACCCACTTTACCCCACTTACCCCACATTACCCCACATTTTCGCGAGCCATGTCCGATACGCGCAAGCAGCTCGGCTCCCCAAATCCACGACGCTTTTGAGGCATTCGGCCAAAAAGTATTCGCCGTTTCGGAGTTTTGAGTAGGGACAGGTGCACATCGAGGCATCATATTCATCGCCGCAGCGCTTGAGCGCGTCCGTGTTCCCGGCGAGCGCCCGCAACAGCGCGTTTGCTGTTTCCGCCGTGATATGATTGCGCCGACACATTGGGTTGCGCGTTGCAACGGCGTGTCCTTGCTCAGAGGGCGATGAGTTCTCGACTCATTATAATAGGCGGCATATGCGCCGAGGATCCGGCGTTGACACTCATCCGCCGGATCAGCGCGCGTAGGTCCCCGTCTCGATCTGCGGCCGCCCTCCCAATGGGCGCGACTTCCAACGCCTGTCCCTACTTAAAACTCCGAAAGCCAAAGAAATCCTGCAGTTTCTCCCGGCATTCAGAGTTTTGAGTAGGGACAAGTGCCGGTTGATCCATTCCATCACGGAAACGGTCGCAGTTCGATCCAACAGCCCGCCAATGATGCCCGGCCGCCGGCATTCTGGCACCGGCACGCGATCGGTCTAAAATTCATGCAGGCCGTCAGTCACTTTGGGAACTCAATCGCTCATGCTCTCGATCCTCGGGTTATCAAGCAATAATTGAGCTTCCCGCCAGATTTTGATTAGTGGCGCAACATCATGTTTCAGGCGCTCAGACAGCGCCTCACGTAGCTCGGTCTGAAAATCGCAAACGCGCTGCTCGGGCGTTTCGTCTAGGCGGATCGGAGCGGCTTCCGATGCCCTTCTTTCGGCTTCCCATATCTTATGGTCAATGTTCGCCCGGAAACCTTCAGCATCGGGATTCTCCGTCTCCAATTCCGTAATCAGGTTGTCAATTGCTTTCCGCCATCTGCTCATATTCGTTCACTCCCGCCCTGGCTTAACGCGCTCGCCGGTATTTTCAAGCTGGCTCATTTGCCGCCTGCAGCGGTCGCCGTGTCATCCGACAGCATCCAGAATTTCGACGCTAGCGTTCGCCTCGGCATCCATCAATGGGCCTCGCCAACCCTGACAGCTCTTACGCAAGGAATTGATGTCGCAATCGCCGCTAAGCCTCAATGATCACCTTGAGCGCCTTTGTCTTGGCGGCGTTCCCAAAGGTCTCGTAGGCATCGAGGACATGGTCGAGCTTGAAGCGGTGCGTAATCAGGAGCTTGGGGTCGATCTTGTGAGATCCGACAGTCTTGAACAGCATTGGTATGGTGACTGTATCGACCAGCCGCGTGGTGATGGAAATGTTCCGGTCCCATAGCTGCTCCAGATGAAGATCCACCTTTTTTCCATGCACCCCAATATTTGCGATGGTGCCGCCAGGCGCCACAATTTTTTGGCACAATTCGAAAGTAACCGGAATGCCCACTGCCTCGATAGCGGTATCGACGCCACGTTTGCCGGTCATTTTCATGACCGCCTCAACGGCCTTGCCGTCAGCACTGTTGATGCCCGCGGTGGCGCCAAAACGCTTGGCCACTTCAAGCCGATTATCGTCGAGATCGATCATGATGATCTCGGCCGGCGAGTAGAATTGGGCGGTGAGCAGCGCGGCGAGCCCGACCGGCCCCGCGCCGATGATCGCCACGCTGCTTCCCGGCTGAACCTTGCCGTTGAGCACGCCACATTCGAAGCCGGTCGGTAGAATATCGCTGAGCATCACCAGCGCCTCTTCGTCGGCACCGCTGGGAATGGGGTAAAGGCTTGTGTCAGCAAATGGAGTGCGGACGAACTCGGCCTGCGTGCCGTCGATTTGGTTGCCAAGAATCCAGCCGCCGGTCGTGCAATGCGAGTACATCTGTTTGCGGCAATATTCGCATTTGCCGCAGGCGCTGACACAGGAGATCAGAACATGGTCTCCCGGTTTGAACGCCGTCACGGCTGGCCCAACCTTCTCAACGATGCCGACCCCCTCATGACCCAGAATGCGCCCAGGCTGACAAGTCGGTAGATCACCCTTCAAGATATGCAGGTCGGTTCCACAAATGGTCGTTTTGGTGATCTTGACGATCGCGTCTGTGGGCGCCGTGATGTCCGGCTTTGGACACTCTTCCAGGGCTTTCTTGCCCGGACCCCGATATACAAGCGCCTTCATGACAAACTCCGATCACACATCGAAAATGCCAACGGCGCCTAGCCCGCGCTACCGGACTCGAATTGCTCCAACGCCTCGATCGCGTGACAGGCATACATCGAAGCGGGGCCCCCACCCATGAGGATGGCAACGCCGAGGGTCTCGAGAATTTCCGCCCGGCTCGCGCCTGCCGCGCGTGCATCGTGGACGTGATAGGCGACGCAATCCTCGCAGCGCATGGCCACCGCAATGCCAAGCGCAATCAGCTCCTTGAATTTGGGCGAAAGCTCCCCCTGGGCCATGGCGCCTTTGTGCAGGCTGGTGAATCCAGCCAACGGGCCCGGCAGTTCGCGCGCCAATTGGCCGAGCTTGGCTTGAAGCTGCTTATGGCGCGCAGGATTGTCGGTCAACATGTGAATCTCCCGGCGCTCAGGCGCTTTTCTGAAGGTCGTCGATCATCGCCTTCAGAAACCGTCCGGCCTCGCCACCGGTGGCGACGCGATGATCGAAGGTGAGCGACAGCGGCAGGACGTGGGTGAAGATGAATCCGCTTTCGCGCGGCATGGCTTGCCGGAAGATTCGTCCGGCGCCGATGATTGCGACCTGCGGTGGCACCACGACCAGCGCCGCTTGCAGGCCGGCCATCATGCCAAAGTTCGAAAGCGTGATGGTCGGGTTGCGCAGATCTGCGATCGGCACAGAACGGGCACGTGCGGCCGTCTTGAGCCGATCGACCTCGGCGCGCAATGCCGATGGGTCGTGCTTGCCGACGTCGCGGACCACAGGGACGATCAGGCCGCCTTTGAAGTCGACCGCGATGCCCAGATCGATCCGGTCGAGAGTCTGAAGGGTCATCGCCTGGCCGTCATACCAGGAATTGAGGATCGGTTCGGCCGTGCAGGCGGCGGCGAGAGCGCGGATCAAGCGGGTCATGATATCGTCATGCCCGGTCCACCACACCCCGACATCGGCTTCGTCCCATACCGTGGCAGGGACCACCTCGGCATGGGCCTTGGCCATGTTGATGGCCATGCTGCGGCGGATGCCGCTAAGCGCGACCGGTCCACCCGCTGGTTTAGCGCCTCCGGAACCCCCGGCGCGCTCGACATCCGCGCGCGTAATCGTGCCGTTCGGTCCGCTCCCGGTGATCTGCGTCAAGTCGACGCCGCGTTGATGCGCTAGGACCCGAATAGCCGGAGATGCCAAGACTTTTGCCTTGATGGCGGTCGCTGCTCCGGGCGTCGGAATCGGAGTCGCCTGCTTCACGGGCTTCGGTGCCGCGGCAGGAGGCGTGTCGGGTTTCGCGTCCAGATGGCCCACCACCGTCCCAGTGTCAGCATGCGGTGCTTCATCGAATTCGACGATGGGCGCGCCGACCTTCACCCGTTCATGCGGCTTGCTCAGCAGGCGCTTAATATATCCCGAACGCGGCGATGGAACCTCGACGACTGCCTTCTCCGTCTCGACGGAAACCAACGGTTCGTCGGCGACGACGTGCTCTCCTTCACTCACATGCCAAGCAACGATCTCGGCATCCTGTAGACCTTCACCCAAATCTGGCAGATTGAATGTGCTCATGCGTAAGCCATCGCGCGATCAACCGCGCTCCCAATGCGGGCTACATCCGGCAGATAGATGTTCTCGAGCTTCGGCAATGGCATGACGGTGTCATAGCCGGTGACACGCTCGATTGGCGCAAGCAGCGAACTGAATGCGCCTTGCGCGATCCGGGCGGCGATCTCGCCGCCGAAGCCGCCAGTCAGCGGAGCTTCGTGAACGATCACGCAGCGGCCGGTCTTCTTGACGGAATTGATGATGGTCACGGCATCGAGCGGCTTCAATGTCGCCACGTCGATCACCTCAGCGCTGATGCCCTTTGCTTCCCACTGGGCTGCCGTCTTCAGCGCCTCGGGAACCATGGCGCCCCAGGCGACGAGCGTGACGTCCCGCCCCTCGCGAAGCACGAAGCAACGGTCGACTGGCAGGTCCTTTCCGTCATCGACCATCTCTTCGCGCGCACCGCGGTACAGCTTGGTCGGCTCCATGAAAACCACAGGATCCGACCCACGGATCGCGGCCAACAGCAGGCCATAGGCACGGCGCGGCGACGATGGGATGATCACTCTCAGACCCGGAATGTTGGTGAACATCGCTTCCGGACTTTCAGAATGATGCTCGGGCGCATGGACTCCGCCGCCGCAGGGCGCCCGCACGATCATCGGGCACTGCAGGTGACCATGCGTGCGTGTGCGGAACCGCGAGGCATGGTTGTTTATCTGATCGATCAATGGAAATATGAACCCGCAGAATTGGATCTCGGCAACAGGCTTGAAGCCTGCCGCGGCGAGTCCAACGGAAATGCCACCGATCCCGGCTTCAGACAGCGGCGTGTCACGGACGCGGTCCGCGCCGAAACGCGCAAACAATCCATCAGTGGCGCGGAACACGCCGCCATCAATGCCGATGTCTTCACCCAAGACAATGACACGTTCATCTTCGGCCATGGCGCGCGCAAGCGCAAGATTGACGGCTTGAACCAGTGTTGTTTCGGGCATTTTTTTACTCCGCCGCTTGGGGCATGTTGGCCGAGAGACTGCTCAATACCGCCTGTTTCTGCGCCGCAAGATCGGCGGGAAGCTGAGCATAGGTGTAATCAAACATCACCGAGGGATCCTGCGGTGGGGTCGCGAGATAGGCATCAGCTGCGGCATCGATTTCCGCACTGATTTGTTTGAGGAGCCTGTCCTCCTCAGCCTTGCTCCACAACCCCGCTGTCGTCATATATTGCAGCAGTCGCTTGATCGGCTCTTCCTCCCAATGCGGCGTCACCTCAGCATCTTTGCGATAGCGGCTGGCATCGTCAGCGGTCGTATGATCGCCGAGCCGATATGTGACAGCCTCGACGACGCACGGGCCTTGGTCCTTGCGCGCGCGCTCCAATGCCGCACCTACGACCGCACGTACCGCGATCACGTCGTTGCCATCAACCTGCTCGCCCGGAACACCCACCGCGATCGCTTTTTGGGCCAAGGTTTGCGCCGCGGTCTGAGAGTTCCGCGGGACCGAAATCGCCCATTGATTATTGCAAACCACGAAAATGACCGGCAGTTTCCAAGCCCCGGCAAAATTCATCGCTTCATAAACGTCGTCCTTCGAACTGGCGCCGTCGCCAAAGATGCAGACAACCGCACGCGGCTCCTTGCGCAATTTGATGGCGAGCGCCACGCCGGCAGCGTGCGGCGCGTGACTTCCAACCGGAACGCAATTGGGAAAGTCATGCGGCGCCTTGGCAAAATAATTGCCACGCTCATCGCCACCCCAATAGAGGAACAGCTCGACGGGCGTGGCACCGCGCCACAACTGACCGCCATGCTCGCGAAAGCTCGGAACCAGGATATCGTCCGGAAGCATTGCGCTCGCAGCACCGACTGAGACAGCCTCCTGGCCAATCGACGAGGCGTAGGTGCCAAGCCGACCAGTGCGCTGCAATGCCCCAGCCTTGGCGTCGAAGGTCCGAGTCCGCACCAGCGCGCGGTACAGTGCTTTCAGCGTGGCCGGATCCTGCGCGTCCTTCGGCAATTCCTTGACGAGCTTGCCAGCAGAATCGAGATAGCGGGTAAAGTCGACTTCGAACGTAGCGGCGATGACTGGATTATTCACGGGTGAACTCCTTATTCCGCGGGTTGCGCGGCGTAGTCCGCCACGGCCGTTTCATCCAAGCCGACTTCTGCGGCCTTGAAGAACGGCGTGAGTACGACGGCGACAACCAGATTGAGAATGCCTGAGGCAAGAGCGATGTAGCAGGGAATCGTGATGCCGAAAATGTGTAGAGGATAGACGCTGCCGGTGAAGCCGAGCGACGCCACCATCCAGGTCCCGGTGGCCATTCCGACCACCCACCCGACGAGCAGACCCCGCCCCGTCAACCAGCGCCGCACGAATAGGCTCATTGCGACGGACGGAAAGGTCTGGATCACCCAGATGCCGCCCAGCAACTGGAACTGGATGATATATTGCAGGGGAATCGCAATCACGAAGACGAGAGCCGCCGCCACCATCAGCAAGGCAAATATCTTGGCGATGGACGTCTCCTTCATCTGCTTCAGCTCTTCTGTACCAGAGTGGACGAACTCACCCCAGATATCGCGCGCGATGATATTGGCCGAACCGATCGCCATCACCGATGCCGGGACGAGCGCGCCGATGGCGATTGCCGCGAATGCCACACCGACGAACCAATCTGGAAAATATTTCGTGAACAAGGCGAGCAGCGCATAACTCGACCCGTAGTGCTTGAACCCGTCGGCGAAAGCCGGATCGCTCCCCACGCCGCCACCGCAGCAAAGCCAAGAATCGAAAGGAACCAGAGGACGATATTAAAGACCGGCTGGATGATGGCGTTCTGCTCGATCACGCGGCCGCTTGATGAGCTCAGCAGGCCAGTCACCGCGTGCGGGTAGAGAAACAAGGCGAATGCCGAACCAAGTGCGAGACTTGAGAACGCACTGACCGATCCCCAATTCTCCGCTGTTGGCGCGGCGAGCAGGATATTCTGGGGCGGAACCTTGGCAAAGATTGCCGCATAGCCGCCAAGCTGGCTGGGAATGACGATAATGGCGACGATCACCGTGGCAAAGATCAGCACGCCCTTGAGGATGGCAATAAAAGCCGACGCGCGCAAACCGCTCATGGCGCTGAACGTGGCGAGGATGATGAAAGAAATGATCAGCGGGAGATAGGTCATCCAGCCGCTGCCGACATAGCCGACTGCGCCGAACACAACCTGCGTGCCGACCAGCTGCAGAGCGATATACGGCATGGTGGCGAGAATGCCGGTCGCACCCACCGCCAATGCCAGCCAACGATTGCCGAAACGGCCACGAACATATTCCGACGCCGTGACGTAGCCGTGACGGCGCGCAACTTCCCACAAGCGTGGGAAAATAAGGAACAAGAGCGGAAACGCGATCGTCGCATAGGCTACGCCGAAAAAACCCAGCGCGCCGACACCGAAGACAAGCGCCGGTACCGCAATGAAAGTGTAGGCCGTGTAGAGATCGCCGCCCATGAGGAACCATGACAAGACGATGCCAAAGCGTCGTCCCGCCAAGCCCCATTCATTGAGTTTGCTGAGATCGGAACGCTTCCAGCCTGACGCCAGGAACCCGATCACGATGGCGAGAACGAAAAGGACAGTGAAAACGATCATAGTCATAGCATTATCCCCCTCGTGGCCGCGTCACCGGCCGGCTGTTCATGTCATCGGCGGTAGGCAACCCAGGTGAGAAATGCGGTCAGCGGTATCCAGAGCAGCAGATACCAGTAGAAGAATGGCACGCCGCCGATCGATGGCTCGCGATAATTGAAAAAGAATGGAACCGACATCGCGACGAATGGAATGATTAATACCCACGCGATGTGACGACGCGAGGCAACTTGCTTAGTCGCGGCTGTATTGGTTGGGCTATTTGGAGGCATGACGTTCCTCTTCAATGAACGTTTCGAATATAATTTTCGTTTTTAAAAACGCGCCTATTCCGCATTTTCCGCATTGATTTGCATCAACGGCTTGATCAGCTAGGCGAGTTTTTATATCACAAATTTGTGATGCCACTGCGCAGCAAATCCCAACTATGGCGCGCAATCATCAAGTCTTCGTCGGTGGGAATGACCCATGCCGAGACCGTGCTGCCAGGCCGCGTAATGCACGGCTGACCCGCATCATTGGCAGCACGGTCTAACTCCACGCCAATCCAGGCGGCATCTTCGCAAACACGGCGACGGATGACATTGGCATTCTCCCCGATCCCAGCGGTAAACACGAGCGCATCAAGCCCGCCGAGACAGGCGACAAGCGCACCGAGCTCGCGGCCGATGCGGTAGACAAACACGTCGATCGCTTCTGCTGCATGCGAATCATTGCTGGCGAGCAGTTCGCGCATATCGTCGCTAATCCCCGACATGCCGAACAGTCCCGAGTCGTTGTAAAGCATGTGACTGACCGCCTCCGCACTCATGCCCTTCTGCTGCAAGAGATAGAGCACGACGCCGGGATCGAGATTGCCGCAGCGCCGGCTCATCGGCAGACCGTCGAGAGCGGTGAAACCCGTGCTCGTAGCCACGCTTTTGCGCTGCTTGATCGCACACATGCTATCCCCACTGCCGAGATGGCAAACCACAATGCGCCCTTCGGCACCTTCGGGCCCAAGGAATTCGGGGAGTTGCGATACAATGTACTCGTACGAGAGGCCATGGAAGCCATAACGGCGCACACCTTCCTCGGTCAGCGCGCGTGGCAATGCAAACAGCGTCGCAACCTTCGGCTGGGTATGGTGAAATGAAGTATCGAAGCAAGCAAACTGTGGTAAAGAAGGGTGCAGTCTTGCCAATGCCTCAATCGCCGCCAGATGATGTGGCTGATGCAGCGGCGCCAGCGGATTTAATGCGCTCAAGTCGGCAATCACCTGGCTATCAATCAAAACCGGAGCTTTGTACTTGGTGCCGCTGAGTGCCACGCGATGACCGGCCGCCACCAGCTTCGCATCTTGAAAGTTGTTTTCAAACCATCGCAGCAGAACGCCAAGCGCATCTTCGTGAGTAGTGTCGCGTGACAGAGTTTGACGAACTAGCACATGGCCGCCCGCGTCCTTGGCGGCAAACTGAACGGGATGCCCTAATCCATCCATGCCGCCGAGGCAAAGGAGGCTTCGTTTGTCGGGTCGTAACTTAGCAGAGAATAGCGCGAATTTGATACTCGACGACCCAGCATTGAGGACAAGGATTGTTTCATCGGGCATGTTCGTCGCTCATCTAATCGCCGGAGTTGCCTTACGTTCGCGGTCGCGTACCAGGAGTAACGCGATCGCCGACGATGCCAGGCGCGCCGGGGTGTTGTCGGCGCGACCTGTCAGAATGATCGGAACCCTGGCACCGACCACAATTCCGGCGATTGTGGCGTGAGAAATATATTCAAACTGCTTGGCGAGAATGTTTCCGGACTCAAGGTCTGGCACGATAAGAATGTCGGCTTTGCCGGAAACCGGAGAGACGATTCCCTTGGCCTTGGCGACCTCATCGGAAATCGCGTCGTCGAAAGCCAACGGGCCGTCAAGAACGCCACCGGTGATCTGTCCGCGATCGGCCATCTTGCACAATGCTGCCGCATCGACAGTCGATCTGATCTTGGTCGATACCGTTTCGATGGCGGAGAGAATGGCGACCTTGGGCGTCGGCACGCCCAATGCCTGCGCCACCTCGATCGCGTTCTGCACGATATCCCGTTTGTCCTCGAGCGTCGGATAGACGTTGATGGCGGCGTCGGTAACAAACATCAGCCGCGCATAGTCTGGAATATCAATTGCGAGAACATGAGTGATACGCCGCGCCGTCTGTAGCCCTTTAGCCTCGTCAACGACTGCATGCATGAGTTCGTCGGTGTGCAGGCTACCTTTCATGATCGCCTGCACGTCGCCGCGGCGCGCCATAGCGACCGCTTCGGCAGCGGCAGCGGCGCTATGTTCTGTGGTAATTAACTGGAATTTTGTCAGGTCAAGGTCATTTGCCTTCGCTGCGGCACGAATCTTCGCTTCCGGCCCAATAAATATTGGAACGATCAGGTGCTCGCGCGCCGCCTCAACGGCACCGGTCAACGATACGGGATCGACGGCGTGGACGACGGCGACGCGGATTGGTTCTAGCCCCCGTGTCTTTTCGACGAGCACAAGAAAGCGCGGAGCGCCGTTGAATATACGGCTCTGTGCAATTTCATTCATATGCAAACTCTAGCCAAGGCCAACAATTTAACATTGATTTGAATCATGACGCGGCAATGATGATAATTAGAAACTTCCTAGAGCTTTAGTCCAACAAGGCGCGCCAGACGCTGTTCATGGGTAGCTGTGTGTACCGAGAACTTCATCCGTATTGATTAGCTAAAGGAATTACCTAACGTTAGCGCACCATGATCGCGCTGCTATGTTTCGTCCTAGCAGTCTGCTGAAAAACTTGGAAATTGAAGTTTTGCTCTCTCTTGAGGGTCAGTGCTTCTGGTGTACTCGATCATTCGAGGCACTTTTGGTGGTCTGAACAGCCGCCTGCCTACGCCGCAACCAGTTTGGGAATGCGGATCAGGTTATAGGCGATCAGATTGAGCATGAAGTCGGCGGCGACGCGGCGGATGCCGCGATGTTTGGTCTTGCGCATCGTACCGTGCTGCTTGCCCCAGCCGAAGATGCATTCGATCATTGCGCGGCGCGTTTGCGACATGCCATAGCCTTCGTGCCGCGTGGTGCGTGTGTCGATGGCGCTTTTCCGCCGCCTGCCGGTCTTGGTCGGGCTATCGTTCTGCGTGACATGTGGCGTGACGTTCCTGGCGCGAAGATTGGCCACATGATCGGCCGTGTCATAGGCCTTGTCCTCACCGGCCGTGATGCGGCGGCCAGCGGCTTTGCTCTTGGCCTTGAGCATGATCTCCGAGGCGCGGCGCTCGGCGGTGCCGTTAGCTTGCGTGAGCATGCCGGCCACCGCCAGCCCATGCCGGTTCTCCATGGTGACGTGGCCCCGTGTGGCCAAAAAATTAAAACTGCAGGAAAGACGCGCGGTTATCCCATCCCGGC
>OCZT010006636.1_pt1 | contig 11445 bp, 16 predicted proteins | sample 1539031 | NCBI WGS metagenome assembly OCZT01 (sample SAMEA3539308, study PRJEB22396) | soil metagenome | biome: tundra; feature: field; material: soil | place: USA | collected 2010-05 | depth 0.15 m
GCCGCATGCGGCTCCAACGGTGAGCGGCTCTTGCCTCCCCTCGGTCGAGGACCCACGCCGCCCGTCTGGCTATAGAGTTGAGCCCAGCGGACCGCCGAGGCCGCGCTCACCTTGAACCGCTCCGCCGCCTCACGCCGCGAAGCTCCCGCCAAAATCTCCTCAACTACCCGTGACCGAAGATCGTCCGAATGCGCCGTCGTTCCCATGTCCAGCCTCCGAATCAGAGACCACATGGACTCACGTCAAACGCCTCGCTGGAAGCCATCCCTCGATCACGTTTGATTCAACTCAATTGTCGGATGCTCTAGAGTAAACACCGCAGCACCTTGCCTCCGCGCTGTTGATTTGGAATCCGCCTACAGTTCGCGGGCAATGCCCGGCAGCGCCGGCACGAAACGCACGTCGACCAGCTCCTTGCGCTCGAGACCGGCGCCGGTCCTGGTCAGGCGGACCAGGGTCTGGGTGCTCTGATGCGGCCCGACCGGCGCGATCAGGATACCGCCGGGCTCCAGCCGCTGCGTTAAGCCTTCCGGAATTTGCTCCATCGCCGCGGTGACGATGATGCGGTCGAAGTTGCCGGCACTGGCCGGGATGTCGAAGCCATCCCCCAGCATGACCTCGACATTGTGGCATCCGAGCTTCTTGAGCCGAGCCCGGGCGCCGTCGGCCAAGGTGCGGTAACGCTCGATCGTCAGCACTTGCCTGCCAAGCCGCGACAGGATCGCGGCCTGATAGCCCGAACCGGTGCCGATCTCGAGCACGCGGTGATGTTTCTGCAGTTGCGACTGTTCGGTCATGTAGGCCACCACAAATGGCTGGCTTATGGTTTGCCCGCAGGCGATGCCGAGCGCGCTGTCGCGGTAGGCATCGGCGCGATCGGCCGGCTCCACGAAAATGTCGCGCGGAATCTCTTCCATGGCGCGCAGCACCGCCTGATCGCTGATCCCGCGTCGCCGCAGGTTGAGCTGAAACATCATCTTTTCCGGCGGATTTTGCGTCGTGGGCATGTCAATCTCGCAAGGGCGCATCCCGGGGCAGTCTAGCGCGCGCCTTAGCCGGGCAAGTTGATGCCATGCGCAGCCTGACTAAGGAAGAAGTTCCCCTCAAATCGGTGTTCCCGCCTTGGAACCCGGCGTGATAGCTTGGCGTTGAAGGACCGGGTGATCAACTCCACTTTATAGCCCGCAACGGCGCGGCGGCGTCTTCGTTCACGTTGACATTGCGCCGGTTGGCGTTATTTGCGAACCTTTAAGTCTTGGGACGGGCAAGGACATCATTATGACTGCGACGCGGCCGCCGGGCGGTTCTGTGTTCCTCGTCGAGGACGAGGTCATGATCAGGATGATGGTCGCCGACATGCTGGAGGAGCTGGGCTACAGCGTCGCGGCCGAGGCCGGCGAGATCAACGAGGCGATCAGGCTGGCGCAATGCACCGAGTTCGACCTCGCCATTCTCGACGTCAATCTCAACGGCAAGGTGATTTCGCCGGTTGCCGAATTGATCAAGGCGCGCAACCGCCCATTCATCTTCGCGACCGGCTACGGCTCGTCAGGCCTTCCGGAAGAATACCGCGACCGGCCGGCGCTGCAGAAGCCGTTCCAGCTCGAGACATTGGCGAAGATGATCGAGAGCGCGCTCAAGGGCGCAACGGTTTAAAGCGAACTGACCAACATCGTCCCGGAGAACGTCGGGACCCCTACGCCGTGTCGCGCGCGTTCGTCCGCCTACTTCAGCGTCGCCGTCAGCGCCTGCGAAAACTCATCGTCGGTGCGGTCGAGTCGCAACGGCGTCACCGAAACATAACGCGCTGCCAGCGCCGCAAGATCGGTGCCCTCGGCCGGCACATCGATCTGCGCCAGCCGTTCGAATCCGATCCAGAAATACGGATTGCCGCGGCCGTCGCGGCGCTGATCGACTTTCAGAAAACCGAGATTGCGCTTGCCCTGCCTCGTCACGCGCACGCCCGCAACATCCTCGGGCGAGCAGGCGGGAAAGTTGACATTGATCACGGTGTTTTTGGGCACGCCGGCGTCGATCACCTTGCGCAGGATTTGCGGCCCGAATTTCAGCGCCGTCTCCCACAGCGGCGCGTTGCGGGTCTCCATGCTGAATTCCTGCGACAGCGCGAACGACGGAATCCCCAAAATGGTGCCTTCCAGCGCGCCGGCGATGGTGCCGGAATAGACCACGTCCTCGGCGACATTACGGCCCTTGTTGACGCCCGACAGCACCAGGTCCGGCATCGTTTCGCCGAGGATGTGGCGCGCGCCCATGATTACGCAATCGGTCGGCGTGCCGCGCACCGCGAAATGGCGCGGGCCGACTTCGCGCAGCCGCAACGGATCGTTCAGCGACAGCGAGTGCGAGACGCCCGACTGATCGAGCTCCGGCGCCACTACCCAGACGTCGTCGGACAATGCGCGGGCGATTTCCTCGACAATCTTCAGGCCGGGGGCATGGATGCCGTCGTCGTTGGTGCAGAGAATTCGCATCCGTTTGAATGGCCTTTTCGATCGATTCCGGGGCGGTCAACGTGCCGTCTTATCCCTCTCACGGCGTTGAGGCAAACCCGGCAAATACAGTCGAAATGCGCTCCCGCCGGCACTATTTGGGCGCCGATGAAGTGATCGAGAGAACAGCGACTGTCGCGGTGTCGCGCCTGGCGAAGCGCACTGGTTAGGATTACTTTGCGCTTCGACCCCTGATTATGTGCCGGGTGCAATATGACGGGTACCACTGTCGCTGCGATCAGCGCGCCACAAAACACAGCGTCGCCGATCGGCCGGCGGCACTGTTCATCGTGGCGAGAAAGCAGAGGCGCGGCGGTCGCCGGGTGTTCAACGGCCGCCACCAAACCCTAGTAGCACGGTGGGTAGGGATAGAGGATGACAGAGTCAAAGCAACGTGGGATTCTGTCGGCAACGGGACCGTAATCTGTCCCGACGATTACCGCCACTGCGGCAGGGCGTGCCGCTGCACCACGATGAATGCCGGCGCCTTTTCGAGACGCGAGGGCGTCAGTTGAAGCAGTCGCAATACACGCGAGGCCGACGACGACGGATGCAGCAAGCGAAATAATGGTTCGACGCGACATGATTGATCCCTTTCTCAGGCTGATCGGTTTGCAGTCTAATCAGAGTCCAACTCAGGATCAATTGGCGGGTTCGACGATGAGGCATCGCGTTGACGCCCGCCCATCCGATGGACCTGCTCGCCGGCGTTACTCTTTGTCGTCGGCGGAATCCCGGTGAACGAACTCGCGATGAATTTCGCGTCCCAGCGCGTTGACCACGGATATCTCGAGGTCCTTGTCGTCGCGGAGGCTCTCGTCGCGGAAGTGCCGGGCAACCACTCTGCTGTGCTCGATCGCCTCACCGTCGCTGCCGAATTCAATTCCGGTCCGGTCTCTCATCGAAACGCCATCTATCATATCGAAGAAGAATGTCTGCATTGCCATTACCTGCTGTCGATCGCTTGACCGCGGAAAACCCTCGATGCAAGCCGACTATCGAAACGGCTTACCGAGGCTGCGCGCCTTGCTTTGAACGACTGATATCGAGCGTTTCAGTATGATCGCGGCGCTCGCGGCGGAGGAACCCGCCTCGATGAGCATCACCAACTGGCTGATGTGAGCCACTGTCCACTTTCTACTGCCGATGCGCACCATGTGGCCCAATCCGGCATGTCAGGATTGGTTCCGAAATGAAACGGGGAACGGAGCCATCGGGGGATTATCGCAGGTCTTTCAACATGTTGGCTTCCCGCCATTCTCTGTCCTTGAACAGGGTGCGGAGCGACAGAGCGACCTGCCGGTGCTGATTGCGTTCGGGGCCGGGCGGGAACGAGCGGGCATATCGCAAAATATTGCGCCGGTGCTCAATAAGTTCCGCGTTGCTATAGAGCGGATGATCTGGCGCCAGTGTGCGAGCAAGAGACGGCATGATGCCACCTGTCTCGATACGCCGTCATCGAAATGCAGATGACCTGCTCAATCTGCAACTCTGCATTCCTGAGTCGCTGGTCAATATCGCTCACTTCCAGGATCTAAGTCGCGGGCCTGGTTGCTTTCCCATCTCCTCGTCCTCTTGAATTTGAGGCTTATCCCGCAAGACGGCGTCCAGCAGCGAACTGTGAACCTCGATTTTTCCGTTGTAGCTGACGAATCCCATTTTTCGAAATTTGTTCATGAAAAAGCTCACCCGCGATCGGGTAGTGCCGATCATTTCCGCCAGGGTTTCTTGACTGAGGGTGATCGCGACCGGCGCCGCGCCGCCGCCCTCCTGACCGAAATTCGCGAGCAGCAGCAGCAGCCGCGCGAGGCGTCTTTCGCTGGAATTGAAGAGCTGGTCGATCAAATCGTCTTCGATCCGGCTGTTTCGGGACAACAGATAGGCCATGAAAAATTCGGAAAACTTCGGCTCGTTACCGAGCGCCGCAAGCATTGCGGTTCTTGTTATCGAGGTGATCAGGCATTCTTCCATCGCCTGGCTGGTCGCGGTGCGCAATTCTGCCCCATCGAGGCATGATTCGCCGAAGAACTGCCCCTCCGCCAATATCCCGACGACCGCTTCCTTGCCGTGCTCGGACAAGACGGTGATCTTGACCTTGCCTTTTTGAATGAAAAAGACCGCGTCGGCGACGTCCCCCTGGCTGAAAATCTTCTGGTTCTTCGCGTATTTCTCGATTGTTTTTCCCGCGTCGGACCGGCCAAGAAAGGCCCGGGGATCAAAGACCCCTGTCGAAGCCTGAATCAGCGTCGTGTTGGGCATGGTGTTGGTCCGTGACCGGGCGGGAGCGCAACACTCTCAGTCACCGCCAAAAGCCGAGCACGCCGCGGTGATGCATCAATAATAATCCGATTATGTCCGGTAGGCGACTCAAATCGAATCCTGGCAGGCCCAACCGGGCCGGAATCCTGGCAAAGAAACGGCCTCAGGCGGGGGGAGCCTGAGGCCGTTGGGTAGTCTGTGTCGGGGGTCGACACCTTCTCCAAAGCGCGAGCCCGGAAATCGTTCCCGAATGTCGTTGCGAGCCGCCGGATCAGTATCTCGCAACAATGACGATTGCAGCGACAAGCAAAGCCGCGATCAGCGAAAGCGCGCGATCCAGTGCTTTCGAACCAGACTTCGCAGTGGCGTCATCGAATGGAGGCATGACACACCTCTCAATGTGTTCACTTATTCTCCGGACTTTCCTGTTTCGCCGCCATGCCGAACCTTACGTCGGCGGCTTTAGTTCGCTGGCAAGCCAGCCGCGCATCTCGGGTGTCATGGGGTCGCTCGCCACGACCGTCGTTTCAACGCGACCGCACCTTTGGCACTCGAATGTACGGTAGTCGAAGCCGGGCGGACCGGTCTCGAGCTTCGACAAAAGCATGCGATTCTGCTGGCACTTCGGGCAGCGGGGCCGCTCGATTGCTGAAACATACACGGAGGACACCGGCTGATATTCGGGCATGACGCGTCCTGTGTTGATGTGGGAGCGTTACCGAACTCGCTATCACCGAACCTGCCAAGAACCGACGGTGATGCCTGATCAGAATGACCTCTCGGGCATCTCATGCCATGGTCAAAATTGCTCACTCTGAAAAACTTTGTCAGTGAGCGTAAACGGATCGAACGCTGACCCGGGAAACTGCCATTCAAATGCTGGCTATCTGTCCTTCGCGACGACCACCAGTGCCTTCACCGCCTGATACGAATGCGCCATTGGGGCACGAATTTTGCGGGCCAGCCCTCAATACGCATATAAAATTCCTGTGCCGCCGGTTTCGGCTCTTCAATGGGACTGCTGTCTTTCAGGACCGAAACACACTCCTCGGGCGGCGCGGCTTTTCGGGACGGCTCCGGAAAATGCTTGCGGGCGACGGAAAGCGCTTTGTCGAAGTCCTCGATATTGAGCCACCTCTCGGCGCGGATGCTTTCCAGCACGCCGTCTTCCCATAACCGGGACGCCTCGATATCGAATTTGCTCTTCTGCTTCTGATCGCACGCCTGGACGCCGTAGCCCGTGACGGCCCATTGTCTGCCCACCCAATAGATGTCGCGATGCAAGGCCATTTGTATTTTCGTTTCCCGAGAGGCTCTCGCCGCAAGCAAAAAACGAAGATACCGGGACGCACCGCCTTCGCAACATCGAACGCGCGCTGTGTCGAATAAATTACGGTAGCTATTTGTCTTTCTCGACCAGCTTCAGCCCGCCCATATAGGGCTGTTGATTTGTCTTTACCCGTCCCTGGGTGTATAAGAAAACCCTTATGTGTCAGTCCTTATGTGCATAATTGTCTCTGGATGTTTCTTGACGTTTACACGTATATATTGGACACCAGTTGGACAGGACGGCTTTTCGGCCCATCGAGGAATGCTTCATGGCGCGGACGATAAAGGACACTACCCTCGATAGTCGAACGGCCCGTGGCCGCCTTAGGGCGCGCGGTAAGCCCTACTACCGATCGTTGGAGCCTGGGCTCCATCTTGGGTATCGAAAGCCCCTCGCCGGCTCCGGCAAGTGGGTGGCGCGGCATTACGTCGGCAACCAGAGCTATGAGGTCGAGTCGCTCGCGACTGCGGACGATCATTCGGATGCGGACGGAGTGGCAATTTTCGACTATCGCCAGGCCCAAGCGAGGGCCCGTGAACGGATGGTCGGGCGCGCCCACGCCGCCGCCGGTAAGACAGGCCCCCTCACCGTCCGCGCTGTCATGGAGGCGTACCTCGAATTTCTCGAAAGCAACCGGAAATCAGGAGGGACTACGCGTTACAGCGCCAACGCTTTCATCCTGCCGGAACTTGGAGACATCGAGGCCGATTCGCTGACCGTCGATCAGCTGCGCAACTGGCATAAGAAGATCGCGAATGCACCAGCGCGACAACGGACCAGGCCGGGCGCAAAGCAAAACTACCGGAAAAACCAAGACGACCCCGATTGGCAACGCAGACGCAAATCGACGGCCAACCGCATTCTAAAAATTCTAAAGGGAGGCCTCAACTACGCATGGAATGACAAGAAGCTGAAATCAGACGACGCTTGGCGGCGCGTGAAACTCTTTAAGGATGTGGAGTCCGCTCGTGTGCGTTATCTCACGATTGATGAGGCGCAGCGCCTGATTAACGCGTCAGCTCCGGACTTTCGGCTACTGGTTGAAGGTGCGCTACAGACTGGGGCTCGATACGGCGAGCTCACGCGGTTCAAGGTTGAAGATTTCAACGCCGATGCTGGCACTCTCGTGGTTCACGAATCCAAAAGCGGCAAGCCGCGACATATCATTTTGACCGACGAGGGCGCGGCCTTCTTCCGCTCAATCTGCGCTGGCCGCGCGCGAACTGAGCCGCTTTTCAAGAGGGCAAACGGGACCGCTTGGATACGCTCAGCGCAGAAAGTCCCGATTAAAGAGGCATCCGAACGCGCGAGCATTTCGCCCGCTATCAATTTTCATTGTTTGCGGCACACTTGGGCGAGCCACGCCGTGATGGGCGGCGTCCCGTTGATGGTAATGGCGAAGAATCTGGGCCACGCGGACACGAAAATGGTCGAGGCTCACTATGGGCACCTAGCGCCCTCTTATGTTGCCGATGCCATTCGGGCCGGAGCGCCGCGGTTCGGGATCAAGGAGCATTCGAATGTCGTCAAACTCTGACCTTCCGAAGCGAGAGTCCACCGGTTGGGCGGCCGCTTCATCTAAGGAAATGATCGAAGCCCACCGGAAGGTACTGCGTGAAAGGGCTAAGAGCGCATTGTCACTTCCTGAAATTCCAGCGGACGAAAAGAAGTTTTTGGAGATTGCCGTCCACGACCTTTTGGGCATCGACCAATTGGTCGCGATAATCGATAAAAATTTGAATGGTGTTAATCGGACTGTTGCCATGTCGAGCCTAGAGAAGGCCATTTCCGCCGCGCTCGTGATCGGAAGTCGCGCTGTAGTAAATCCGATTTCAGAAAAGTTCATTCAGGATGTCAAAAATAAAAAAGCCGCGCATGCTCGGGGCATAGGAAAGGAGCCGCGGTCAAAAAGTATGATCGCTTCAATCCACAAACATGCGAAGAATTTTTGGCTAAAAAAAGCGATACACGTAGGTAACGCCAGCGAAACCGGCAAAACCATTTTGGATGACGTCAATGCGGATCTAATTGCTGGTGGGTACTCACCAGCGACTGAGAAAGCGATTCTACACAAGCTGACTAAGCATCGGATGAAAGAGATAAGTCTAGAAATCGAGAAACTGCAAAATTGCCCGACTGTCCAGTCCGGTACCTAATTTTTGTCTGACTATGCCCGACTGTCCAGTCCGGGAGGAACGTTTCTCTCGCACTCTTCACAAACAATCGCGCATCAATCAATCCTCCAATGTCGTTCATGCATTGGAGGCACCTTCTATGGACACCCAAAGTAACGCCATTGGCCGCGAAGTCTTTTCGGTCGATGAATTTTGTGTCGCGCACAACATCAGTCGCGCCTTTCTCTATAAAATTTGGCGTGATGGGAAGGGGCCGCGGGCGATGTCAGTCGGTTCCCGGAAGCTCATTTCCTACGAGGCCGCCGCCGAATGGCGCCGCGCTTGTGAAGTGGCGGCTGCATAAATCATGCACCTCAAAGAAAGGGGCCGCCGCGAGGGCGACCCGATTCCGAAGGTCTATGTCTGCCAGGACAATTCGGGATCTAACCTATCACCCCTTCATCTGCAAGTAGTGTTTCGCCTGACACAGCGCTGCGCGACTAGCGCCACGATGGCCGCAATCCTTGCCCCGTTTGTATTTAGCGGGGTGTCGCGATGATGAAGCGTCAAGTTCTGCCAAACAGGCGCCGTTCAATCGCCTTCACGTTCGAATTCGAGTCCCACAAATACCGCGCGACCGCGAGCCATTTTGATGACGGTCGCCTGGCCGAAATATTCCTAGATACCGACAAGGCCGGTACGCCGCTGCAGCTAAATGCAGAGACCGCGGCCATTCTATGCAGCCTGTGCCTTCAGCACGGTGTCGACGTCGAGACGATCAAGCATTCGGTCAATGGCCCGATTGCGGTGGTGCTGGATCACTTCACGAAGGTGGAGGTGATCTCGTGAGCGCTGACAAGATCGGAATCGGGCTCAAGGGTCGTAGGAACGGCACTGGCTGGCTGGTTCGCTGTCCGTGTCCGAACCACGGGAAGGGGCGCGGTGATCGGTCACCCTCCCTGTCCATTGCAGATGGCGACGATGGGCGTCTTCTGCTGCGTTGTTTCGCTGGCTGTGAATTTCTTGACATACTTGACGCGCTGAAACGGCTTGGCCTCATCGGGGATTGTCCAAAGCTGGACCGTGCCCGACTAGTTTTAAAGCGGGTTGAGCCAGCACAGCCGATACACGACCCTGACCTGGAAGCGTTGAATCTCTGGGTGAGCTGCAAGCCCGCCCCGGATTCGCTAGTGGAGCAATATCTTAATCGGCAACGGGGCATCGATTTGAAGCCTCCGCCATCATTGCGCTGCGGTTCGACGCTGCACCTTGGTCGGATCGATATGCCGTTGATGGTTGCTGCGGTTCAGCGGCCGGCGGACGGTAAGATCGTGGCCGCGCAATCCCTCATGCTCACCCATGCGGGCAAAAAGGCCTCTGTTTCAAATCCTCGGAAAAATACTGGCGCCCTCGGGTTGGGGGCCGTTCGGCTTGCCGGCGCTGCCGAGGTCATGGGCCTGGCGGAAGGCATCGAAAGCGGCTTGTCGGCGATGCAATTGGCGGGAATTCCAGTCTGGATTTCGCTCGGCGCAACCCGGCTACATCGGGTCGAACTGCCTCCGCTATGCAAGGAACTTCATATTTTCTGCGACAATGACGTTGCCGGGCGAGACGCCGCAAAACGAACGGCGGCCGTTCATATGCAGGCGGGCAGGAAGGTGCTGTTGAGATATCCGCCTGAGCGGTGCGGTGATTGGAACAACTTTTTGCTTGAGCAAGCGGCGGAGCATGCCGCATGAGCACTGCAAAGCTTAAGCAAATCGAGGGCGAGAAGGTCGTCGCTCCGCGCCAGCGGCTCATTCCGATTCCATGGTCCGAAATTCATGGCCTGCCGCGGCGCGAGCCGATCGTGGGCGGTCTTCTAGATCGCGCCGCCATGTCGGTGGTGTATGGCGGCAGCAATACCGGAAAAACGTTCTTCGCACTGGATCTAAGCGCCAACATCGCCCTTGACCGCGAATGGCGCGGCCGGAAGGTTCGCCACGGGGCGGTAGTCTATATCGCCGCTGAGGGCGGCCTGGGCATCGAGGAGCGCCTCACCGCGTATCGGCTACACCACGACGTCCAAGCTGCCGGCGTGCCGCTGTATGTCATCCCTGAACCGATCGATCTATGCAGCTCGGATGCAGATGTGACCCTGCTGCTAAAGCGGCTGGACGATCTGCCAAAGGCCCCGACCATCGAGATGATCGTGGTCGATACGCTCTCGCGTGCCCTTGCCGGCGGCAACGAGAATAGTCCCGACGACATGGGCGCATTTGTCCGGCATTGTGATCGCCTGCGGGCCGAATGCCGGGCGCACGTCATGATCATTCACCATGCCGGCAAGGACGAGGGGCGGGGAGCGCGGGGGCACTCGCTTTTGAGAGCGGCGACCGATACCGAGATTGAGGTCACCAAGAACGAGGCATCGGGGATCGCCACCGCCGAAGTGGTGAAACAACGGGACCGGCCCAGCGGGGATAAATTCAGCTTCGCATTGGAACCGCTCGACGTCGGCCAGGACGACGAGGGCGCTACTGTCACCTCCTGCATCGTGGTCGTCACCGACAGGCCGGCAGAAACGGCAAAGAAAGCTAACCTGCCCAAGGCGGCGGTAATTGCGCTCAAGGCACTTGCCGAGGCCGTCGACGAGCTAGGCAAGCCCAGCACCACGGGCGCGCCTCAAATTCCATCGGGCGTCAAGGTGGTCAGCCAAGACGAATGGCGGCTGCAATCCTACCGCCGCGGGATCAGTTCATCCGAGGAAGCCCGGGCCAAACAGTTAGCCTTCAGGCGAGCATCCGAATACCTGATCGGCGCCGGAAGGGTCGGAAGCTGGGACGGCAACGTATGGCTTGCGGCATGACGAACCCGGTAGGCGAACATACGAACAACTCTCTTAGAGTTTGTTCGTGTTCGTTCGCCCCGTACACCGTGCACAATGTTCGCCAATGTTCGCTGTTCGCCAAGAATGTTCGCTTTAGTGTGTCAGGGGTTGTTCCCGGGGCCCCCCTACGCACAGACGCGCCCCGAAATAAAAATCCGGCCCAGGCATCGGCCTGGTCCAGCCCGCCCGGCCATAGGCGAAGGGGGCCAGCTTCACCTTCATCAGCGCAACGCCAGGTCGGGGCCCATCGCGGCAGGTCAGCCGCCCCGCGCGCGCGCGGGGGGTCCATTTTGATTGCGGCAGACTTTCGGGCTGGAAAATGGGGGATTCATGGCGCATATTAGCCACATGAACAATCCCAGC
>OCZT010006637.1_pt1 | contig 11445 bp, 6 predicted proteins | sample 1539031 | NCBI WGS metagenome assembly OCZT01 (sample SAMEA3539308, study PRJEB22396) | soil metagenome | biome: tundra; feature: field; material: soil | place: USA | collected 2010-05 | depth 0.15 m
GAGCCCGAAGACGCTGGAAAAACTGGCGTCGCTCGAGGTCGATTTGGGGCATCCAAAGGAGGCCGCGGCGACGCTGGATCAGCTCAACTTTATTTATCCGGAAGATGAGGATCTGCATCGGAAGCTGGGCGGGTTATGGCTGGCGCAGGGAAACAATGCGGGCGCGGTTCGGGAGTATTCGGCTGTGCTGGCGATGAAGCCGTTGGATATGGCGACGGCGCAGTTCGATGTGGCCAGAGCATATTATGCGGCGGGTGACAAGGCAAAGGCGGAGGAGAGCGTGCTTGCTTCGCTGGAGGCAGCTCCGGGGTTCAAGCCGGCGCAGAAATTGCTGTTGGAAATTGAGGCGGGGAAGTAGGAGCCGTAGAGAGGAAGGCGTGTCCCGGGGGCTAAAGCCCCGCATTGTGAGAGTTCGTTAATGTCCGGGCTAAAGCCAGGACCTATCTCAGAGACAAGCGCCGGAGCAGAAGCAAGGCAAGAGCGAAGGCCAATGCGGGGATTCTTCGCTGCGCTCAGAATGACGAGCAAAAGCAAGATAAGACAAGATCAGCGCAAGTGCAAGTGCGGGGCAACGACAAGAGAAAAGGCGAGAGCAAAGGCGAATACGGGGGTCCCTCCACTTCGGCAGCAAAGAACGCCACCTCCGGTCGGGATGACGGATGCATGGGGAATCTAGAGTAAGACGAGCAGTGCAGCGCAAGATCGGCAACACGAGATCAATGGAAAGCCAGAGGGAGCAAGCATGAGCGCAATTGCTGGATTGAACCAGGACGCGGCGGAGATGCAGCAACGCATTGAGCGCTTTCAGGCGGTGCGCGACGGGATCCTGGCGCAGGTACGGCAGGTGATCGTGGGGCAGGATGAAGTGCTCGACCAGATATTGATTGCGCTTTTTGTGGGTGGGCACTGCTTGATCACGGGAATGCCGGGGACCGCGAAGACACTGATGGTGAGGACAATTGCGCAGACGCTGGGGCTGACCTTCAAGCGGATTCAGTTCACTCCGGACCTGATGCCTTCGGATATTACCGGCACGGACATCATCGAAGAAGACATCACGACGGGGCATCGCAAGTGGACTTTCGTTGAGGGGCCGATCTTTGGGAACGTTGTGCTGGCGGACGAGATCAACCGCACTCCTCCGAAGACGCAGGCGGCGATGCTGGAGGCGATGCAGGAGCGGTCGTGTACGGTGCGCGGGCATATCTATAAATTGCCGGCGCCGTTCTTTGTGCTGGCGACACAGAACCCGATTGAGTTGGAGGGGACTTACCCGCTGCCGGAGGCCCAACTGGACCGATTCCTGTTCAACGCGGTGCTGGATTATCTAAGTGCGGGCGATGAGTTGAAGGTGGTGGACCTTACGACGGCGACGAAGGATCCGCAGGTGAGCGCGGTGACCAACGCGGAGGAGTTGCTGGAGTTTCAGCAACTGGTGCGGATGGTACCGATCGGCGAGTCGCTGGCGAAGTATGTGGTGAGTTTAGTGCGGGCGACTCGGCATAAGAGCGAGAACGCACCGGACTTTGTAAAGAAGTATGTGAACTATGGGGGGAGCATTCGCGCGGCACAGTTTATTGTGCTGGCTGCGAAGGCGCGGGCGCTGAGCCGGAGACGGTACCACGTGACGTATGAGGACATCACGGCGCTGGCGATTCCAGTGCTGAGGCATCGCATTCTGCTGAACTTTCATGCGGAGTCGGAGCGGATTGATGCGGATGAGATTTTGACGCGGCTGATTGCGCATATGCCACCGCCCAAGGAAGGTTAAGAGCGGCGACCGTTAGCGGCACCAAAGACAAATACGGGGATTCTGGCTGCGCCAGAATGACAGCGTTTCCAGGGAGGGGGGCGGATGCTACAGCGGTTTCTTGATCCGGCGGTGTTACATGGCATATCGAGCCTGGATCTGGTGGCGAAGACGGTGGTGGATGGCTTTGTGGCGGGGTTGCATAAGTCGCCGGACTTCGGCTTCAGCCTGGAGTTCGCGGAGTACCGCGCGTACACGCCGGGAGATGATCTGCGGCATGTGGACTGGAACTTGTTTGCGCGGACGGAGCGGTGTTATCTGAAGCGTTATAGAGGTGAGACCAACAGTCAGTTGACGGTATTGCTGGACGCGAGCAACTCGATGAAATACAGCTCGCACGCGGTGACGAAGATGGATTATGCGCGTTACATGGCGGCGTCGCTGTTGTATCTGTCGATTCATAATCAGCGCGATCCCGCGGGGCTGATTGTGTTTGATGACGAGGTGAGGAACTACATCCGGCCGTCGACACGGCAGGGTCAGTTGTACCGGCTGATGGCAGGGTTGGAGCAGGCGGAGCCCGCCGCGCGCACGGATTTTGGCAAGCCGATGAAGCACTTTCAGGAGTTTTTGCGAAGGCGCGGGATTGTGCTGGTGATCTCGGATTTCTATGAGCAGCCGGAGACGATTGTGAAAGCGATCGAGCCGCTGCGGTTTCATGGGAGCGAGGTGGTGCTGTTCCACGTACTCGATCCGAAGGAAATTTATCCGGAGCTGAAGGGGCCGTCGATTCTTGTGGACCTGGAGACGGATCAGAAACTCGAAGTGATTCCCGACTATGTGAAGACACAATATCGCGCGAAGATGGACGACCATCTCGAGCAGATGAAAGAGCGCACGCAGGCAGCGGGCATGGGGTATCACCTTCTGACTACGGACAAGCCGCTGGACCGGGCGCTGACTGAGTATCTTTCTCTGCGACAGACGCGTGGAGGTAGTTGATGGGTTTTTTTGCGCCATGGTTTCTCGGCGGGTTGCTGGCGGTAGGGCTGCCCGTGTTTGTGCATCTGTTGCGCAAGCAGACCACGGTGCCTCGGCCGGTGAGTTCGCTGATGTTTTTCGAGCAGGGGAAGCAGAGTTCGGTGAGGCACCGCAGGCTTCGGTATCTGGTGCTATTCACCCTGAGAGCGCTGCTCGTGTTGTTGCTGGCGCTGGCATTTGCCAAACCGTTCTTTCGCCACACGAGGGTGCTGGCGAGCGACAAGCTACTGCTGGTTGTGGTGGACGATTCGTTCAGCATGAATGCTGCTGGTTCCGTGGGCGGCGGTACGAGGTTGGATGAGGCGAAGCGTGGGGCGATGGAGGTGCTGGCGAGTAGGGCCGCGGGACAGAAGGCGCAGGTCATCGCGCTGGGCGGGCAGATGCGCTTGCTGACACAGCCGGTTGCGGATGCGGGGGAGTTGCGTGCGGCGGTGGAAGGGATCGGGCCGGGCGATGGCCATGGCAACTTCGGCGAACTGGGGCGCGGAATGCGGGCGATGGCGGAGACGGTGCATACGCCGATGGAGCTTCATCTGTTCAGCGACATGCAGGAATCGAATATGCCGGGGAACTTCGCCGACATGGTGATGCCGGGGAATGTGGCGCTAGTGCTGCATCGAATTGGGGCGGCGGTGCCGAACTGGACGGTTGAGAGCGTGCAGGCGCCGGGGCAGTTGGTGGACACGAAGAAGGCGCGGGTGATCGCGGTGATTGCGGGACATGAGACACCGGCGGCGACACGGACGGTTTCGCTGTTGGTAAATGGAAATGTGGTGGCGACGAAGAAGGTGGATGTGCCGGCGAACGGGCGCGCTACGGTGGCGTTTGAGGGGCTTGATGTGCCCTACGGCGAGAGCCGGTGTGCAGTAAAGATTGATAGTGCGGATGGGTTTGCGGCGGACGATATGAGCGGCTTTGCGGTGAAGCGGGCCGATCCGGAGCGGGTATTGTTTGTGCATCAGGGAAACGATGCGCGATCGCCGCTTTACTTTGGTGCTGCACTGGCAGCCGCGAGTCAGGCGTCGTTTGTGCTGCAGCCGATTACGCCGGAGCAGGCGTCCGATGTTGATCCATTGAAGTATGCGTTTGTTGTGCTGTCGGATGTGACGTCGGTGCCGTCGATTCTGGAGAACGCGCTGCTGCGGAACGTGCAGGACGGTGGCAGCGTGCTGGTGGCTACGGGGATGGCGGATTCGCATCGCGAACATATTCCCGTGTTTGGCGGGAATGTTGCGGACGGGCATTTTTATGCGCGAGGGTCGTCGGTGGCCGGGTTCGCTACGGTGGGGCCTGCGGATGGTTCGCACCCTTCGATGAAGGACGCGAATGGGTGGCGGGGGACGAAGTTCTTCTACGCGTCGGCGGTTGATCCGGGGAGGGCGCGGGTGGTGGCGCGGCTGGCGGATGGAACTCCGCTGCTGGTGGATAAACAGGTGGGCCAAGGTCATGTGCTTTTGTTTGCGTCGGGGTTCGACAACTTGACGAATGACCTGCCCTTGAATCCTGCGTTTGTGGCGTTTGTGGACCAAACCGCGCGGTATTTGTCGGGCGAGGAGCGGGTGGGCGGGGCTCGGGTGGTGGATTCGTTTGTGCAGTTGCGGAATCCGGTGAATCAGGCATCGGCCATCGGGGCGGGAAGCAAGTCGACGGTGGATATTATTGGGCCCGATGGGAAGCGGCCGCTGTCGTTGAAGGAAGCGGCTGCTGCGGAGTCGTTCCAACTGGCGCACGCGGGGTTCTACCAGGTTCGGTTTGCGAATGGGCGGGATGCGCTGATCGCGGTGAATCCGGACCGGCGTGAGTCGGATCTGGCGGCGATTCCGGACGATGTGTTGCAGTTGTGGACTGGCAGCGCGGGTGGGGCAGAGGGGGCGGAGGAGTCGGCGGCCGACGCTAGAAACAACGTGTCGAGCCTGTGGTGGTGGGTTATGCTTTTGTTAGCGATCACTGCAATAGCCGAATCGGCTTTGTCCAGCGGGTACCTGGGCACGCAGCGGGAGGCACTATGAGCAAGCGGCAGCAGCTCAACCTCTACATCCAGCAAGTGCAGCGAAGGCTGCGGCTGGATGCAAGTCTGCGGGGGGCGGCGGTGGTTACGTTTGCCGCGCTTGCCGCGACGGTCGTACTCACACTCATTTTGAATGCGTATGCGTTTCCAGAAGGCGGCCTGACGCCGGCGCGATTGGCGCTGCTTGCGGTTGTCGTGGCGGCGCTATGCTTCGGGTTGGCGTGGCCAATGTGGAGGCTGAATCGGCGGCGTTCGGTGGGGCGTGCGGAGGCTGCGTTTCCTGAGTTTCAGCAGCGGCTGGTTACTTTCTCCGAGAAGGAGAACGCGGCTGAGGATGCACGGGCTGGGCAGAGCGAAGTTTTTCTGGAACTGCTGGCGGCGGACGCGCTGAAGCTGGCGGAGGATGCTCGGCCGGATGGGCTGGCATCGCGGAACAGGCTGCTGGCGCTGCTCGGCGTGGGATTGGTGTGCGCGGGAGTTCTGATGTGGATGATTGCGGCGCGGCCGGGATTCATGGGGTATGGAGCTTCGCTGCTGTGGACGGGGCCGCGCCAGGATGTGCCGCCGATCTACGAAATTCGTGTGATGCCGGGAGACGCAGCGGTGCGACGAAACAGCGACGAGATGGTGACGGCGCAGGTGATTGGGCTCACGACGAGCAAGGTGAATTTGTTTGCGCGGTACGCGAGCGCGTCGAAGTGGGAGACGGTCGCGATGCAGCCGCAGATGGATGGGTCGGGCTACCAATTTCTTTTTGCGGGTCTGCCGGAGAACGTTGAGTACTACGTGCAGGCGGGGGCGGCCGCTTCGAAGCACTTCAAATTTCGCATGGTCGATCTGCCGTCGGTGAAGCAGATGCAGGTGACGTATCACTATCCGAAGTGGACGGGGATGCAGACGGTTTCGGAGGAGCAGGCGGGTGATCTGCGCGCGTTGGAAGGCACGGATGCGGCGTTGACGGTCACGATGACGAGTCCGCTGAAGGACGGAATGCTTGTGCTGGACGGAGGGCAGCCGGTACATCTGGCGGGCGGGGCGGGGAACGTGTATCACGGGACCATCCACATGGATAAGGACGGCGCGTATCACGTCGCGGCGGTGGATGCGGGGCAGCAGGTGCGGCTTTCGGAGGACTACTTCATTTCGACGAACAAGGCCAATCCGCCGAGCATTGCGATCGATAAGCCGGCAGGAGATTACCGGGCGAGTCCGATTGAGGAAGTCACGGTTGGGGTGAAGGCGGGTGCGGATTTTGGGTTGACGCATGTGAGCCTGCACTACTCGGTGAACGGTGGCGCAGAACAGGCGGTGAACATTTTGAAGGAGGCTGGCGCGAAGGATGCGGGCGGAAATGCGACGCTGAGCCTGGAGGATTTCAAACTGCAGCCGGGCGATGTGGTGAGCCTCTACGCGACGGCGAAGGATAATCACGCTGAGGCGAAGACGGACATCAGCTTCATCCAGGTTGATCCGTTTGAGCGGGAATTTTCGCAGTCGCAGCAGAGTGGTGGGGGCGGAGGCGGAGGAGGTGGCGGCGATCAGAATAATCAGACGGACATTGCGCGTCGCGAGAAGGAATTAATTGCAGCGACGTGGAAGCAGGTGAATGCGAAGGGGGTGACCTCGCAGCAGTCGGAGGCGACGGGCAAGCTGCTCTCCGAGGCGCAGGCGACGTTGAAACAGCAGGCCCTGGCGTTGAGCGCGAGGATGCAGAGTCGGGATCTGTCTCAGGCGAATGAGGAGTTCAACAGCTTCGATAAGGACATGGAGATTGCGGCGGCAGGGATGCAGCCTGCAGCCGACAAGCTCAAGGCGATGCAGTGGCAGGAGGCGATGCCCGTTGAGCAGAAGGTGCTTCAAGCGCTGCTGCGGGCGGAGGCGACGTTCCGGAAGATTCAGGTGGCGTTTGGGCAGCGCGGCGGCGGTGGGGCAGGTGGTGGTGGGGGTGGGGGCCGCGATCTGGCGAGCCTCTTTGATCTGGAGATGGACACTGAGAAGAACCAGTACGAGACGGCGCAGACGGCTTCTCCGGCAGAGCAGCAGGCGAAGAAGGTGGATGATGCGCTCGCGAAGCTCGATGCTCTGGCGAAGCGGCAGGAGGAGTTATCGCAGAAGCAGGGAAACCAGGCGCAGAACTTCCAGCAGAGGTGGCAGCAGGAGATGCTGCGGCGTGAAGCGGAGCAGTTGCAGCGCGACATGGAGCAGATGCAAGGGCAGCAGAGCGCGAATGGCCAGCAAGGACAACAGGGGCAGCAGAGTGCGAATGGGCAGCAAGGGCAGCAAGGTCAATCCGGGCAGCAGGGGCAGAGCGGGCAGTCGAGGCCGGGGCAGGCTTCGGGTTCGCAGTCGGCATCGCGGCGAGGAACGGCGGACGGAAATGCTGATCCCCGGGTGACGCAGGCGTTGGAGCGACTGCGCGCGGCGAATGATGCGATGAGCAGGGCGGGTGGGCAACAGGGTCAGGGTGCCCAGAGTGCGGCAGAGGCAAAGAGGGCTGCGGACCGACTGCGCGAGGCTTCGGATTTGCTGGGCGGCGCGAAGAAACAGCAGGCATCGGGCAAGCTGGATTCCCTGGGGCGTGAAGCGGACCGGTTGTCCAGGGAGGAGACTGCGCAAGCGGATCGCGTGCGCAAGCTGGCTGCCTCGAGCGAAGCGATGCAGGCGAAGAGCGGCGCGGGTGGAGCGGCCAGTGCGGGCGATGTTGCAGCGGCGGAGAAGGAGCGGCAGAGTCTGGCGAACGATAGGCAGCAGATGTCCAACGATCTGGAGAAGCTGGAAAAGGGGTTGCGGGACACGGCGCGCGAGTTGGCGCCGACCCAGCCTGGAGCATCGTCCAATCTACGTGACGCGCTGAGCGGAATGGACCAGGTGGATTTAAAAAATCTTGTGCAGCGGACTGCGGATTGGCTACGGCGCGGAATCAATCCGAACTCGAATGGGACGGAGACGCAGATTGCGACTGGGTTGAAGAAGCTGAATGATCAGGTGCGCCAGGCGCAGCAAGCTGCGGGCGGGGAACCGAATGGGCACGGCGGTCAGGCGCCGGGCACGCAGACGGCGGCGCTTGACCACCTGGACCGGCTACGCAATCAGATTCAGAGTCTGGCGGCGGGGCGGGGCTCGCCGAATGGGCGGACTGGGCAACAGTCCGGACAGAAGGGACAGCCGGGGCAGGCCGGTCAGCAGGGGCGCCCAGGACAGCAAGGCCAGGGTCAGGGTCAGGGGCAAGGACAGAATGGACAGGGTGGACAGGGGCAACAGGGTCAGCCGGGCGGAGGTGGGCGGCAGGGAAATCAGGCCGGTCAGGTTGGACGGCAGACCGGACAAGCTGGACAGCGCGGCGGCCAGTTCGGCGGCGATATTGCGAATGGAGAGTTGCGCGGCGGCGGGGGCAGCACAGCGGCCAACTTGAACGTCGACACGGGTGGACAACGGTATAACTCTTCGCGGAATCCGGCGGCGCCGCGGGTAGGGGCGAATCCGGCTGATACGCAGCGGGTGGTCCAACAGGGTCTCGGTGAATTGGACCAGTTACGCCAGCTTGCAAAAGGCGACCCGGCGGCAGAGAAGCAGATTCAGGACCTGGTGAAGGAGATGCAGAAGCTCGATCCATCGCGGTTTCCCGGGAATCCGGCGATGGTGGAGGAGTTGCATACGAAGGTACTGAACGATGTGGACAAACTTGAGTTGCAACTGCGCCGCGATCCGAACGAGCCGCAGTCTGGGCAGGTGAGGACGGCCGCCTCGCCGAGCGTTCCGGCAGGTTATGAGGATGCGGTTGCCGAGTATTACCGGCGGTTGGGCAAAGGCCAGTAGATCGCTCTCGGGGTAAGATGGCTGGGTAGTGGAGAGCGATGAAATTTGGTCAAGATGAGTAGTGAAGTGCATCAGCCGTATCGGCTGGACGGCAAAGTGGCGCTCGTAACGGGTGGCGCGAGTGGGATTGGTGCGGCGACCTCGCGCGAGTTGGCGAGAGCTGGCGCGGAAGTATTAATCGCAGACCTCAATCTGGAGGCGGCGCAGGGGCTCGCAGGAGAGCTGCCGCGTGCGCGGGCGTTGCAGATGGATGTGACCCAGGCAAACTCGATTGGAGCGGCCATGGATCAGATATCGACACTCGATATTCTGGTGAACAATGCAGGGATTGGGCTGGTCGGCGATCTTGCTTCGACCAGCGAAGAAGATTTTGATCGGGTGATGCGAGTGAACGCACACTCGGTCTATCTGGTGACGCGGGCGATGCTTCCACTTCTGTTGATGAGCCATGGATCCATTGTGAATATCGGCTCGGTGGCGGGACAGGTTGGTGTGAAGCAGCGTTTTGCTTATTGTGCGAGCAAGGGCGCGGTGCTGGCGATGACGCGCCAGATCGCGGTCGACTACGCGAAGGAGATTCGCTGCAACTGCATTGCGCCGGGTACGGTGCAGACGCCATTTGTTGAGGGATATCTCGACAAATATCACGCGCATGAGAAGGAGAAAGTGCGCGAAGAACTGCGCGAGCGTCAGCCTGTGGGGCGGTTGGGGACGCCAGAGGATATTGCGGGACTGGTGCGGTATCTGTGCAGCAAAGAGGCTTCGTTTATGCAGGGCGCGGTGGTCGCGATCGATGGCGGGTGGACCGCGGCGTGAAGACAGTTGCGAGTTGCCAGTTGCAGGGTGTTAGTAAAAGCTGAGAGGCGAAGCTTGAGTGAGATTCGGATTACGCGGGCGCGGGTGCTGGATGTGCGTTTTCCGACATCGTTGGCGAGCATCGGGTCGGATGCAGTGAATAAAGACCCGGACTATTCGGCCGCATACTGCATTCTTGAAACGGACGCTGGGCTGGAAGGGCACGGGCTGACGTTTACGCTGGGACGCGGAAACGAGATCTGCGTTGCAGCACTCAAGTATCTTGCTCAGCAGGCGGTGGGGCGCAGCCTTGATTCGATTACCGAGGACTTGTGCGCGTTCTCGCGACTGCTGACGGATGACAGCCAGTTTCGCTGGCTGGGGCCGGAGAAGGGCGTGATCCACATGGCCGCAGGCGCGCTGATAAACGCGGTTTGGGACTTGTATGCGAAGGTGGAGCGCAAACCCCTGTGGCGGCTTCTGGCGGAGATGTCGCCGGAGCAACTGCTGTCGGCAGTTGACTTTCGGTATATCGATGACGCGATCACACGGGAGGAGGCGCTGGAGATATTTGGGCGCAGCCAAAGCGGGATGGCTGAACGGATGAAGTGGGCCGAGGCTGAAGGCTATCCGGCGTACACGACTTCGGCGGGATGGTTTGGGTTCAGCGATGAGAAGGTGCGGCGACTTTGCAGGGAAGGGCTGGCGGAGGGATGGACGCACTTCAAGCTGAAGGTCGGCGGCGAACCCGCAGACGACTTGCGGCGCGCCCTGCTTATGCGGGAAGAGATTGGCTGGGAGAACAAGTTGATGGTCGATGCCAACCAGAAGTGGGGCGTGGGAGAGGCGATCGCGCGGACGCGCATGCTGGCCGATGCGAAGCCTTACTGGATGGAGGAGCCTACCAATCCGGACGATATCCTGGGGCACGCGCGTATTCGGCGCGAGGTGAAGCCGGTGCGCATTGCGACGGGCGAGCATTGCCACAATCGCGTGATGTTCAAGCAATTACTGCAGGCGGGTGCGATCGACGTGTGCCAGATCGATAGCTGCCGGGTTGCGGGCGTGAACGAGAATCTCGCGATTCTGCTGATGGCGGCGAAGTTCGGCGTTGTGGTTTGTCCCCATGCGGGGGGAGTGGGACTTTGCGAGTATGTGCAGCATCTTTCGTTCTTCGATTATTTGCGGGTTTCGTGCAGCATGGAAGGTCGTGTGATCGAGTTCGTCGATCATCTGCATGAACACTTTCTTGATCCGGTGCGGATTGTGCGTGGACGATATCAACTGCCGACGCGGCCGGGATATAGCATTCAAATGAAGCCCGAGTCGCTGGCGGAGTATAACTTTGACGGCGGTTCGGCATGGAAGGAGTTTGCATGAAGCTGGTGACGTTTGTTGAGGGAGACAGGGGACCACGGCCGGGGCTGGTCGTGGATGGCGGGATCATCGATTTGAGTGCGGAGGGTTTCAGGGACGCGATTGCGTTTATGGCGGCTGCACCGAGTGTGCAAGCGGATGTTGCCGCGAAGAAGCCGACCATCGCGATGGACAATCTGAAGCTGACGGCGCCGGTTCCGAACCCGCCGCGCATATTTGGCATCGGGGTGAACTACGCCGAGCACGCGGCTGAATCGAAGACCGAGACGCAGAAGGTTCCCACTGTGTTCATCGTGCTTTCGTCCTCGGTGGTGGGGCCGGGCGACAAGGTGATCCTGCCGAAGGCCAGTGCGATGGTGGACTACGAGGCCGAATTGGCGGTGGTGATTGGCAAGCCGGGTTATCAGATTCCGGCGAGCCACGCGATGGATCACGTCTTCGGCTACACGATCATGAACGACGTGAGCGCGCGCGATGTGCAGCGGGCGACGACGCAGTGGTCGCTGGGCAAAAGTTTTCCGACATTTGCGCCGATGGGGCCGTGGGTTGTGAGCAAGGATGAGGTGGCCGATCCGCATGCGCTGCAGATCAGCCTGACGATTAGCGGGGAGAAGCTGCAGAACTCGAACACGAGCCTGCTGATCTTCAAGATTCCGGC
>OCZT010006640.1_pt1 | contig 11442 bp, 11 predicted proteins | sample 1539031 | NCBI WGS metagenome assembly OCZT01 (sample SAMEA3539308, study PRJEB22396) | soil metagenome | biome: tundra; feature: field; material: soil | place: USA | collected 2010-05 | depth 0.15 m
CTGGGGCAAATTGCGTGATGTTCTCGGATTACGGTGAGATTGGGCCGATTGATGTTCAGGTCAGGAAGGGAGAAGAGGTTGGCGAACGAAGCTCGGTTCTCACTCCCAAACATGCGATGGAATCGCTGCAAGTTCTGGCCTTGCATCACTTCCAGTACGTGTTCAAGGAACTTCGGTTCTCCGAAGAGTTTGGGTTTTCGACGAAAATGGCGGCTGAGATTGCCAAGTCGATGTGTGTGGGCTTGTTTGATCCAATCTACGCCCAAATTGATCCTATGCGCGTGGGCGAATACGACCGAGCAATGCGGATTGCGAGCGAGTACGTGAGTAGATTGGGGAGGGGTAATCTAAAGGAAGGCGCGCTTGAGCGGTTGGTTACGCGTTATCCAGCCCACGGCTTTGTCATCGACAAGAAAGAGGCAAAGGACCTGTTCAATGAAGTTGAAGATCCCACCGAGGATTTGCTCAAACTTGGAGAAGTAACGCGCGAGTGGTGGAATAACGACTACCTGACAGCAGATACACCGTTCGTAGTTTTCTTAACAACGCCGAACGTCCTCACGGACGAAGAGGAGGAGGGCCAGCCAAATGCACCAGCACCAAATACTGACGAAGCCAACCCTGGAGATGCCGGAGGAGCGGCGTAAAGGGAAAGAAGCCGACATTTCACGTCATACCCGCTTGGACAGTAATTCTCAAGAGGCCGAGCGAACCAAATATAAAGATGTCACAATAGGCGATGATTACTTACGGTCGCTAGAGCGACAGGTCAAGAGCGACAAAAAATAGGCTACTCGTCCTTGGCTTTCGCTCTTTCCTTGTCCCAGCGCGCCGTGACCGCCTTTCTTGCACTTTCGCTTCGTTCCTCAGCACTTAGCTTTCCTGCTCTGGCTTTCCCCCCGAGCAGACCGCCTTGGCGACCCATTTTGGCGAAGTAGGTCAGGACATCTGGCGGTAGTTTCTTCTTTGGCATAGCTATATTTATACGTGACCCCGTTAAGAAAGTCAATCATTTTTCGCTTGACATTCGCGAGGGGGTCACGTATGATTCGGGCATGAACAGCCTAACTTTAGACAAGCGGGTGCAAGTTGTTTCGGCGCTGGTCGAGGGAAACTCTCTTCGCTCTATCGTTCGCATGACTGGAGTTTCCCTTAACACCGTCACAAAGTTGCTTGTTGATATGGGCTGCGCCTGTGCCGCGTATCATCACCGCCACGTCCGCAATCTGCGGGTCCGTCGCTTGCAATGTGACGAAATCTGGGAATTTATTGGCGCGAAGAAAAAGAACGTGACGCCAGAGCAAGAGGCGAAGGGCTGGGGCGACTCGTGGACATGGACGGCAATTGATGCCGATACAAAACTGTGTGTTTCATACTACGTCGGCGATAGGGGCAAAATTGCAGCTTACGAGTTCATGCAAGACTGCGCTGAGCGCATCATTGGACGCCCGCAGATCACGACAGACGCGCACAGGCCATACCTGCAGGCCGTGGAAGATGCTTTTGGTGCAGACGTGGATTATGCGCAGTTGCACAAGATATACGGTGCATCCGGCGAGCCGGAGACGCGGTACAGCCCCGCCACCTGCATCGGCTGTGAGATGAAGACTGTCATCGGCGATCCCGATCCCAAGCATGTAAGCACGTCCTACGTCGAGCGCCAGAATCTTACGATGCGCATGTCGATGCGCCGCTTCACCCGTCTGACAAACGGATTCAGCAAGAAACTTGAGAATCACGGTCACATGGTTGCGCTGTACTTTCTGCATTACAACTTCTGCCGGGTTCACAGCACACTGCGAGTCACGCCAGCCATGCAAGCCGGAATCAGCGACCATGTTTGGAGCATCGAGGAAATGTGTTCGTTGCTACCAGAGGCGGAATCGGCAACGAAACGAATCGACAAAAATCTTCTGCTGAAAGCACTCGCCTGGGAGTAATATTCTCGCAGACAAGAACAGCCCGCTGGCAGGCGGGCATCTTGTCGTCCACAAATATCGCGTTGGGCAACTTTTCGCAAAGCGTATCAGTTGGAGTGTGCCCCGTGCAAGCGTTTCTTGATTATCTCCCCGAGGAGCTTGTGGCAATTAGAAATGAAGATTGGCCAGCCATCCACAAGGCCATTGCCGATGCCGTCGCTCCACTCAAGCCAAGAGGCTGGAGGAAGGCCGTATTCATCATCCGGGAACTGGGACCAATCATAGGCACGGTTGCGGTAGTTGTTGCTCTCCTTGCAATTGTAGTTACCCTTGGAATTTTCACCTCAAATGGCATAACAAAGAATGCGGAGTTCCGCACCCATACTGAGGACAGACTAACCACCATCGAGGGTACACTCGCCAAAATAAACGCCACTCTTGACGGAACGAAACTGAAGCAGACTAGCAGCAACCCCGCGAGCCTCGAAAGCATCACGGAAGCCAAAAACGTGCTGACGGCGGCGGTTGCGAATAAAACCAAGATCGATCCGACCATAGTCAAAGATGCTGGGGTCAAGTTTGTGGAGGCGTCACAGAACGCCCCTGCCGCATGGGATGCTGCGCTCGCTTTCCTGAACTACAAGTCATTTCTGAATTCGCTCGCAAGTGGTTCGCCCATTTCAGATAGTGTTGGGCCCATAATGATAGAATCGACGAAATACAACATACCTGAGGCAAATGTTTTAGAGCCATTTCGCGAGCACGGTCAATTAACAGTTCCTTCCAATGCCCCCAATATCCCGCAATTTCGCAGCCTCAGGGCCCCTAATCCCAACGAGAATACTACCGTTGGACCAAGCTTTCTCGTTTTTGAAGGCGGTGTGCTGCTTCTCGATGGCCTCTACCTTAAGCGCATCGTGTTTCGCAATACTCATATTGTCTACCACGGAGAACCGATCACATTGGACAATGTGTTTTTTATCGACTGCACATTTGAAATTGATCTCAAGCCAGGCGGCCTAAATTTTGCCGATACGTTCCTGAAATCCGGCCCCTCTACGACTTTTGCTGCGGGTTAGACCCTGTGGAAATCAAACTGAGGCAGTACCCTGAATTGCTCTTCCTCGCACAAACGCTGCCAGATCTGCTTGGCGGTGTTCCGCTGCTTCTTCGGTCGCGTCTCGTCCTGTTTCACAATCTGATCGATCACTCCAATCCATGGTCCCAGCTTGGGTCGCTGAATCGGTTGCTGCCGTTGGTAGCCCGGCGGCAAGATGAACTTCAACATTTTTCGCACCGTCTGTGGGGAGATTCCAGTTTCTAATGCCATCCGCCCCTGCGAGATACCTCCCCTCAATACCCGTCGGCGAATCCTAGTCCACTGTGCGATGTCTTTGAACATTTACAACCTCCTCACGCCGTCTCGTCCGTGCCGCGCCTTACATCTTCCACGATGACGACTTTCAGAAGCAGGACTAAGGGCGCGACGCAGACCCATGAACTCAAGCCGCCCGGCATTCCAAGAGTCGTCTCACCTCTGCTATCTTGTCGCAGTGTCGCCGAGTGTTCCAAAGCGAACCCATGCCCCTTTTCAGAGCAAGGACCCCTGGCTGTCGACCACACTCTCCCAACGCGATCCGCCCTTCGGTACAGCTGTTTCCTGATGGCGGCGAAAGCGCCACTGACCGTTTCGCCACACTCCGTCGGAAATGTCTGGCCGATAGATTGCTAATTGGGGCTGGTCGGGTCGAGGACTGGCGCCACACTCCGTAGGTTCAGCCTAGCCGTTGCTCCCCGTTTCCTCTGGGAGTTGTGCTACGCAATAATTCCGTCCGACCTGCGATATCCTTGAAAGTGCAGGACTCCGGGTTTCACCGGCTATTTCCAAAATGTGATCGAGGAAGCTGGCGAACTGCAGATGTCCGCGGATTACTGGCGTTACCTTCAACTGCGGATCGACAAAATGGAACGGCAGTGGCTCGAACAAAATCAGGAGACAGGAGGAGCCAGGTTCAACAAGCGGCGGATCGCGCCAATGTTCGGGCGAATCTGATTGGGAGATAGGTCCTTCTCATCATGCCGCTCCCACTGCAAGAGCAAGGCTTCGACCATTTCCTTACCATCCGGATCGCGAACGGCCTCCGTAGGCGTGCGCCCGCCTAACGCAGGGATCTTCTCATGGACCCAGCCTTCGACTTGTTTTTGCAGGGTTGCCTGCAGTTGCTTTCTCACTTCCGGGTCTTGCAACATCGCCTCGAACTCGGCGTCGCGCGATTCTGCCTCCGCGACTTCGTGCTGCGGCAGACTTCTTCGCATCTCTTCCAGCGTTCGGGCGAGTGTGCTTTCGTGAACTGCCTGGGAACCGAGCCGTTTCTCAATCTCTTTCCGCAGCCGTTTGGCCCGATTCTCCGAGTTCACCTCCGCGATCAGGCGTCCCTCGGAAATCTTGATGTGGCCCACGATGGTGTTGTCCCAGGTCTTAAACTTCCGGTTCCCCTTGTGAATCCAATCGAAATCCACGTTGCGCAGCTTTCCATCCTCACTTCGTTCAGCATCGTCAAGCAGTTCCTCTCGGGAGTGTCCGGCAGCTAGCGGTGCCAATGCTTCAAACGCTGCTACCACGGACTCGATGCGAAAGCTCAAGGTATGAAACAGCAGCGGATCGCCGTCGGTGTTACACAATCGCGGTGGGGCGTACAGCGCATCCCGAATGCCCAAGTACGTGGCGCGAATCAGATCCTGGTATCGCAGCAGATCGTGTGGCGTCAGACAGCGATTCTGCTTGGCGATTCTCTTCTTCAGTTGTTTCCGAAGTTCGATGACCTCAACCTTCTTGTCCGGCGGAATGCAGATGGGCGCCGAGCTACCGAACACGGCAAGTTCCGGTTGGTGCCAGATCTGCGCAAAAAGCAAATCTCCCGGCCGCAGAGTTCGCGATCCCGATCGCTCGAAGACTTCCGTTTCCCCGCCGATCAGAACGTCGCGCACCACCATGCGTTCGCCGGGCTCATTCCAAACGACCTCATAAAAACTCAGCGGCTGTGTGGTCGCCTGTTCCAGAAACATCTGTTCCATCGCGGTCAGCTGCTTCGACTTCTCCAGCATGTACAAGCGAGCGACTATGCCGCCCTGCCCGCGCGCGGTTGTGCGCCGAGGGTCCGGATTCCACAGGAACAGGAAATACGGCATGAAGATCTGACGCTCGTCGGAGGCCTCTTCCAGTGGTTTAGGGATGTCACTCATGTTGAAGTCCAGCCACGCCTCATAGATCTGTTCCCCGAACTTACGCGCAGCAAACCTCGTGATTTCTTGCGTCAGATGTGCTGACTCTTCGTGCTGCCGCGCCCAGAGGTGGTCGATGGATGGAGCGTAGCCGGGCAGGCAGCAGTGCTTGTACTTCTTGCCGCTACCGCAGTGACAAGGATCGTTTCTTCCGACCTTCGCGGGTGTATGGAGAGACATAACGTTGTGACCTTACCACGTCGAGCTCGGTTGCGTGGCGCAAAATGCAACATCTATTCGGTGCGACTGGCGACAAAAGCCTGAACGCGCGATTGCAGCACTGAAATCGCATTCGCAACTGCTAGAGCGGTTCCACAATAGATCTTTCCGGTTTGTACGGGTAGAGCGGGACTAGCTTGGTGCTGGCATCTTCCAGTATCCTGGGCAATGCCGCATCGACATGGCATCGTCCCTTACGCAGCGTTATGCCACGTTCCAGCAGTAATCCCCGGATCTGGTTGATGACTGCGGTGCGCCGCATCACCCAGCGCTCGCGCACCCTGTGCAGGGACTGCAGATCCAGTTGGTCATCGCTCTTGATCGGCACGAAACGCATGTTCGGCCTGGTCACAGCCTCAGCGATCGCCTCGGCATCGATATAGTCGCTCTTGTTCGTCTTTACGTAGGGCTTCACATACTGCGCCGGCATGAGCCGCACTTCATGCCCTTGCTCTTGCAGCGCACGGCCAAGAAAGTGTGCTCCTCCGCAGGCTTCCATACCAATCAATTCGACCTGCAGGTTCGCCGTAAACTGCAGCAGTTGCTTGCGCGAAAACTTCTTGCGCACCACAACCTCGCCGCGCCGGTTAAGCCCAACCAAATGAAAGACTGTCTTGCCGAGATCAATGCCGATCGTGTGTAGTTCCATGGGACGCCTCCTTCGTACGCCTCTTATACCCCACTTGGGTGAAGGCGGCGGACCATCCCATTAGTAATCCCAAGGTAAGGGTTGCCGACGATCCGGGAGCTACCCGCGTGGTGGCTCGAATCGGTGTAAGAAGCCGGTCCGCTCGGACTTCAAAATCGGACTTCAAAAATGGAATTGTGGCAACATGTTGTCCACAAGACCCGACACTTGTAGCACAATAGAGCTTCGCACCATCACCTATTCCTTTGGGGGAAGCAATGTCAGTCAACCAAAACCGTGGCATGAATCCACCGTCCTTGGAGCTTCGACCGTTCGACCGCTTGACGCTTGGATTGATTGGGCTGGGCGTGATATTCGCTTCCCTTGGTCTTGGCGAAGCCGTTTATCGGCTCGCATTCTTCGATTTCGATGGCGCAACCGACCGGCTTCCCATCGAAATGTTGTTCGGGCTGGCGTTCGCTTGGATGGCGACGAAGGTGGTTAAGAGAATCTACCAGAACCGCATGGAGGCGTCGGCTCGCATCAACTTGATCTGGGACCGGAACCACAAGATCCGTCACGCGGTCGAAGCCATTCCACCTGTGCCGTATCCCGGCCATCAGCAAGCGATCCGGGTGATTCGCGAGGAGGTGGATCGCATCGAATGGGCTCTGACCGACATCCTGCCGCGATAATCGGACGCCAGAGCGTAGTTTACAGCTGACGCACCCTCATGCAGCCTCCCGATCTTCCGTGGTTGCCGGATAGCCAAGAGGTTCTCCGGGGCCGCGTAATGATCGAAGTTTGTTGACACTCTTTCCGATCATCTCCGAAATGGTGAAGAGCTGCCCCGCTGTGACGCCGGGCAACACTCGATGATGTCCGACCGCGGCCAGACCCATACTTGCAATGCAGCCGCACTGCGAACAGTCAGGAGTGCCGCCGAACTGACCCGGCGTAATGCGTGTCTTCAAGTCCGCCGAAACGGTGAGCGTAGTTCGGGCGAAGATGCAATCCTTTGGCGAAGCTGGCGGATGCTGGAGTTCTTCGATTAGGCCCTTCTTCATATCGATTAAGGGATAGGCAACTCGCAATCGAAGCAGATCCTCCGTGACGCGTCTCCGCTGGTCAAGCGTCAGGATTTCCGGAGCTGCGGCGCCTTCCTGGGGCGTGAAGAGACTGAGCCAGATTCGTTTCGTCTCCTCGCGCTCACTCCAGAATCGAACGAAATCTTCGAGGTAGCCTGGCCGCTCCATCATCTGGCCGGTGACCGTGCAATGAATCGTGACCTTGCTTCCTGCGATGCTCTTCAAGATGCGTTCATAGGTGGCTGGCTTGCGCCGCACAATCATGTTCCGGCTGCAGCCCGTCGACGGACACCACGATGTTTAGAAGGGACAGAGCATTCCATCGCACCGGAATAGGACGGAAGGCGCTAGTCACGAGCTGTACATGAATGCCACGTCGCTCCAACTCGGGCAGTGTTCGGCAGTAGAATGATTTATGCGAAAACGCCTGATTTCCCCGATTCGCAGCACCGGCGCAGTTCTGGAGCGTAGCTGGTTGGAACTGGACCGAGCCGCCGTTGTCGAGGTCACTTCGGAGGCTGCCGCTTATCCGGTTGAAGGAGCACTACTGAACGAAGGAGAGCGGGGCTGGCGTGCTGCTACCCCAGGGGTTCAGACGGTCCGGTTGTTGTTCGACAAACCACAGACAATAAGGCGCATTCGGCTGGTTTTCAAAGAGCAAGAATTTGCCCGCACTCAAGAATTTGTGCTGCGATGGTCTGAGGACGGCGGAAGCTCGTGGAAAGACATCGTGCGCCAACAATGGAACTTCAGTCCGCCCACTACGGTGGATGAGTGTGAGGATTACGGTGTTGAACTCTCTGCCGCTACTGCCCTCGAATTGACGATAAATCCTGACATCGGCCGAAGTGACGCTCGTGCCTCTTTAGAGAGCTTGCAGGTTGCAGCGCAGAGATCCGGGTAGATCCTTATTTCTTGTGATGTGATGTCTCACGCCGTTTTCGAACTCAAGAACGAAATCCCGAATTCATCACGCCGAGAGTCAGGAGGTGATATGACCCAATTTGACCAGCAGGTGGCAGCTGCCAAGCAATGGTTCGCGAGCCCACGGTTCGCCGGTATCGTTCGCCTCTACTCTCCGCGTGAGGTGGCCGAGCAACAGGGTACGATTTCCAGCGACTGCACCGTCGCGCGACGGGCCGCCGAGGAGTTCTATACGCGCCTGCGCGAGCTGTTCGAGCAGCGCAAGCAGATCACGACCTTCGGTCCCTATTCACCGGGCCAGGCGGTTACCCTGAAGCGGATGGGAATAGAAGGCATTTACCTTGGCGGCTGGGCGACCTCCGCCAAGGGTTCGCGCTCAGAGGACCCAGGCCCGGACTTGGCGAGCTACCCGCTCAGCCAGGTGCCGGACGAGGCAGCCGGGCTGGTCCGAGGGCTTCTCACGGCCGACAAAAACCAACACTTCGCGCGCACTCGAATGAGCGAAGAACAGCGTAAGGCGACTCCGGCAGTCGATTATCGACCCTTTATCATCGCCGATGCCGACACCGGCCACGGTGGGGATGCGCACGTGCGCAACCTGATCCGCCGCTTCGTGGAGGTCGGGGTTCCGGGCTACCACATTGAAGACCAGAAGCCCGGAGCCAAGAAATGCGGCCATCAAGGCGGTAAGGTGCTGGTCGCCGAGGACGAGCAGATCAGGCGTCTAAACGCGGCCCGACTGCAGCTTGACATCCTGCGGGTGCCGGGCATTATTGTGGCCCGAACCGATGCCGAATCGGCGACGTTTGTTGAGAATCGCAGCGACGAGCGAGACCAGCCCTTCATCCTCGGCGCAACCAACATCGAGCTGCCAAGTTACCGGGTTGGCTATCTGGCCATTCTGAGAAAGCTATTCGAACTCGGAGTCGAGGAGGTCCGTGGACATCTCTTGTTTGCCGTGTCGGAGACCGAGTACCGGGAGACCTTTGCTTGGCTTGAGCAGGTCGGGCTCATGTCGATGATCACCGAGGCTGCCCCGGGCGTCAGGCACGCGTCGGCAACGGAGCTCGACACGGCGCTGGAGAGGCTCGACACGCGCTATGTGGAAACCTGGCAGGCAGAAGCCGGGCTGAAGACCTATGGGCAGGCGGTTGCCGATGTGATGCAGTTACGCATGGACGAAGGCGAACATTTCGACATGAGTGTCGAGGAATGGCAGGCGTTCTCGAAACGCGCTTCCCTCTACGAGGCGCGCGCGCGGGCGAAATCGATGGATATCCAGATCGTCTGGGATTGCGAGCTGCCCAAGACCCCAGAAGGTTTTTATCAAATCCAGAGCGGGATCGATTATGCCATTGCCAAATCGCTGGCTGTGGCGCCCTTCGCGGACATGCTGTGGATGGAGACGAAGACGGCAGACCTGAAGGACGCCGGGAAATTTGCGCACGCAATCCACGCAGAATATCCCGATAAGATGCTGGCGTACAATTTGTCGCCGTCGTTCAGCTGGGATACCACGGGCATGAGCGAGGAGGAGATGAGGCGGTTTCCGGAGGAGCTCGGAAAGCTCGGGTATGTCTTCAACTTCATCACGTACGGTGGACACCAGATCGATGGTTTGGCCGCCGAGGAGTTCGCGACCGCGTTGAAGCAGGACGGAATGTTGGCGCTGGCGCGCTTGCAGCGCAAGTTCAGGCTGGTGGAGTCTCCCTATCGCACGCCGCAGACGCTGGTGGGAGGACCACGGCTGGACAGCGCATTGATGGCTTCCTCGGGGCGCACTGCGGCAACCAAAGCGATGGGAAAGGGATCGACGCAGTTCCAGCACCTGGTTCAGACCGAGGTCCCCACCAAACTGCTGGAGGAATGGCTCGCAGCGTGGAGGAAGCACTGGCACCATCCGGGGAAGATGCGGGTCGAGCTGCGTCCCCACACGGCCGGTTCCGAACTGTTGGAACTAAGCGTGTTTGGCGAGCCCGATAGTGAAAAGCTGGCCAACGTCATCTTCGCCAATATTCAGGATCGTCGCGGCCGAATCATCCTCTCGGTTCGCGACCAGAACACGGTGGCTCCGCTACGCAAGAAGCGACTGATGACGCTCGTCCAACTATTTCTGATCCACCGCTACAGAGCTAGCTCCGTGCACTACGTTACTCCGACCGAGGATAACGAGCTCCAGGCAGAGAGAATGAAGAATCTGGGGATCTTCTCGGACGTGCATACAGAAATTGGGCAAATCATCGTCGCGCACGTCAGCACGCAGATTGTGGCCGAGCTGCTGAAGCCTGACTGGGCTGCCCTCTTGGAGATGATCCGGAAAACGTCGCCGCAGATCGTGTAATTCCGATCGAGATGGCGTGGGCAAAGCTGAATCAACATCTGCGTGCGCCAAGGCGCTCGTGACTCTGGAGCTAATGCTGCTGTCGCCCGCGCGGACGCAGAGCGAAGATGACATGGAACGACGCGAAGGGCACCACCCAGCGGATGGATGGATGTACGCCGTCGCTCCAGTCCTTGACGTAGTGAAGCGAGGTGTACGTCCAACCCGGACTGCCAGAAGACAGATTGAAAGGCGAAACCGCTCCATAGTCATCGAGTCGTGCAGTAAAGGCTTCCGGCTGTATTCCAGCGTGACGCCGGCGCGGGGCAGACCACTGCCAGGCTCAGTTCTCTCGTGGCAGTTGCCGGAATGACACCAAATGCCAAGTGCTCTCAGGCGTCGACGTTTCCCGACGCAGGATATAGAGATTGCCGTCGTCTGCGCGTACTTTGTAAAAAGCATCCTGGGGGCCGTACCACTGGTCAAGTACCTCCTCGACCATGTACTGGCAATCCTCAAGCCGAAATCGAACCGGCCTTTCGTCCGCCGTCCGGCCGGAGTAGCAATCCACCTCTAGCTTCATCTCCCCCATTGTGACGCATCGCAGCTACACCCGCCAGCGCCGCTGCACCAGCGTGGCCCTGGACTCGGAGACTCCCATGTTGCCTCCGCGCCCTATCGGGCCCCACGCGCGAGAGCGGCGTTCTCTTCCTCATGATGGCCAACTTTATATATTCGGCGCTCGACCGACAACAGGCGATCCACTGGGGTTAACCTGGGACGTTTTCTCGCGGAACGTTGAAGGACGCCGATTTGGTGGCGCAGAGCCAGGTTCTCGAGTTCGAGGGCAGCCCGCGAACGAAAGACCGAGGACACACTGACGAGGAGTGTTGTGAGAAATATGAGCATCGGAAGTGGAGAGAGAATTATGGAAGAAGTATGATTCGTGTCCGCCCAGACATTTCGAGGTTTTCGAGAGCCACGATCGTTTGGCACAAGTGAATTACAGCTACTTATACCAACTTTTGCCCGATTTCTTAGCAGCCCCTTCGAGAAGCGATC
>OCZT010006641.1_pt1 | contig 11442 bp, 10 predicted proteins | sample 1539031 | NCBI WGS metagenome assembly OCZT01 (sample SAMEA3539308, study PRJEB22396) | soil metagenome | biome: tundra; feature: field; material: soil | place: USA | collected 2010-05 | depth 0.15 m
CTTGGCTCCTTTTTGTTGAGTGAAATGTCCCTTTATTTATGCGCGTCTGTATAGCGGGCCTAGCCTGTCTCGCTTCAGCCGCTGACCAGACTTGGACCGGTCAGGTTAGCGACAGCCTGTGCGGCGCCAGTCACGCAAAGATGATCGCCGGACACCCGGGAATGAGCGAGCGCGACTGCGCACTGGCGTGCGTCAAAGGCGGCGGCAAATACGTGTTTGTCAGTGACGGCAAGGTTTATAACATCGCCAACCAGGGCCTGGCGCTGCTGCAAACCCACGCTGGTCACACTGTGCGGCTTACCGGTGAGATGAAGGGCGACACAATCACGGTTTCCGACATAGTCATGCCTGCCAAGAAATAATCAGGCGCCTGCAATAAGTTCTATTTCTTTTTGGACAGCGGATAATCCCGAGTGCTTGACGGATCGCCGCGGGGATCTGCCCACGTCAGTGACGGGTTTACGGAGCATGGCGCAAATCTTTCATCATAGCTCGAATAGCCTAGCGAAAATCAGCATCGTGGCGGTGCTTCTGCTGTTGGGCGGAACCGTATGGGCAGCTTATAAGATCAACGCAGGATCCTTCATCACCGATGTGGGTGTGGCCCGTGAGCAGCCGGTTCCCTTCAGCCACAAGCACCACGTCGGCGATGACGGCATCGATTGCCGCTATTGCCACACCTCGGTCGAGACCTCCTCTTTTGCCGGCCTTCCGCCCACGGAGACGTGCATGGGCTGCCACTCGCAGATTTGGGCGAATGCGGAGCTTCTCGAACCGGTCCGTGCCAGCTTCCGAACGGGGAAGTCCCTTGAGTGGACGCGCATTCACGATCTACCCGATTTCGTCTACTTCAACCACAGCATTCATGTGAACAAGGGCATTGGGTGTGCCACTTGTCATGGCAGAGTAGACCAGATGCCGCTGACATATAAAGTGAACACCCTCTACATGCAGTGGTGCATTGAATGCCACCGCAATCCGGCGCAATTTGTCCGGCCACGGGATCAAGTATTCAGCATGACCTACCAGTACCCAGAGAACCAGTCGGAGCTAGGGGCGCGACTGGTGAAGGAATACAAGATTCAGAGCCTGACGGACTGCGTGACATGCCATCGGTAATTTATGAAGAGTGACGAACCGCTTTATTGGCGCAGTCTGGAAGAGCTTGCTTCCACTGACGACTTTCGCGCCTTTGTCGAAGACGAATTCCCCAACCGCACGCCGGATTGGAACGATCCGGAGTCCCGCCGGGGGTTCCTCCGTGTTATGGGAGCGTCGATCCTGCTCGTCGGAGCCTCCGCCTGTACCAGACAGCCAAAGGAAGTGATTGTCCCCTATGTGCGTCAACCGGAGGAACTCATTCCTGGCAAACCTCTGTTTTATGCGACGGCGATGAGCGTCGCGGGCATCGCCACCGGCGTGCTCGCTGAGAGCCATCTGGGACGGCCCACCAAAATTGAAGGCAACCCGGAACATCCCGCAAGCCTAGGGGCAACGGATGCCGCGATGCAGGCGAGCGTCCTGACGCTTTACGATCCGGACCGGTCGCAGGCGGTTACGCGTAACGGCAGTATCAGTGGTTGGGGGAGTTTCATCACGGCGCTGACGGGCGCGCGCGACGTGGCTGGGCTTAAGAAAGGGCTGGGCTTCCGTATCCTTACCGGGACCGTCACATCGCCTACGCTGGCAACGCAGATTCAGGATTTCCTAGCGGAATTCCCAGCCGCCAAGTGGCACCAGTATGATCCGTGCGGTCGGCATTCGGCCCGCTCTGGAGCGATGGCCGCATTCGGCAAGCCGCTGAACACCATCTACCGCTTCGACCGTGCCGACGTGATCGTTTCGCTCGACGCGGATTTTCTATCCTCGACGGTACCGGGCAGCCTGCGTTACGCCCGCGATTACAGCGCCCGGCGGCGCGCGGCCGCTGAGAATCCAAATGTCGCGCCGCCGCGGCTCTACATTGCCGAGAATGCGCCTTCGGTCACCGGCAGCATGGCCGACCATCACTTCCGCATGACAGCGGGAGGCGTAGCGGGGTTCACTGCCGACCTCGCTCGCGGCAGCACGGGCGCCGCATCCCCGGAGGCGAGGGGGGTGCTCAAAGACCTGGAAGCGCACCGTGGCTCAAGCATCGTGATCGCGGGTGAGCACCAATCACCTCAGGTCCACTCATTCGTCCATGCGATCAATCAAGCACTCGGCAACACTGGCAAGACCGTCATCTACACCGATGCGGTGGAAGCCGATCCAGTTGACGAGATCTCCTCTATCGCCGATCTGGTCAAGGACATGCGTGATGGCGCCGTCGAGACGCTGCTGATTTTGGGTGGAAATCCGGTCTACGATGCGCCGGCCGACCTCAACTTTCTCGACGCGCTCAAAAGAGTTAAGCTACGGGCGCATTTGGGGCTCTATTCGAACGAGACAGCGGCGTGGTGCCACTGGCATGTCCCGGAGGCGCACTATTTAGAATCCTGGAGCGATGGGCGCGCCTACGATGGAACGGCCAGCATCGTCCAGCCGCTGATCATGCCTCTTTATGGCGGCAAGACCGCGCACGAAGTAATGAATGTCCTGGCGAACCAGGCCGACCAATCTGCGCATGACACGGTGCGGGGATACTGGCAGGCAAATCACAAGGGTGATGATTTTGACGATTTCTGGCAAATCTCCCTGCATGACGGAGTCATCGCGGGAACGGCCTTTCCCGAAAAACTTCTGCCCGCCGCGAAAGCCATCGACCCGGCGGCAATCGCGTCCCTTGGCGCCACTGCACCCACGGGGCTTGAAATCGTATTCCGCCCCGATCCGTCCGTCGGCGATGGAACGCTGTCAAACAATGCGTGGCTTCAGGAGATGCCGAAGCCGCAGAACAAAATGACTTGGGACAACGCAGTCTGGATCTCCTCGAAGAGCGCGGAGCACTATGGGGTCACTACGGGCGATGTCGTAGAGATCGAGTTGAAAGGCCGCAAGGTGGCTGGTCCGGTGTGGATTATGCCCGGACAGGCCGATGAATCCCTGACTATCCATTTCGGCTATGGCCGCACCCGCGCTGGAAAAGTTGCCGACGGGATTGGGTTCGATGCTTACGCCCTGCGCGCGACCGGTTCGCTTTGGCAGGATACGGGTGCGAATATCGTCAGGAAATCACGCGGCTACAAATTCGCCAACACTCAACACACTCAGACCATGGAGGAGCGTGATCCGTTCCGCGCCGCCACTTACACCGAATTTCACAAGAACCCGGAATTTGCCCGTCCTGAAGAGAAGCGTGTCGCGAAGGATCTTTCGCTGTTTCCTCTGTGGGAGTACAAGCAACACAAGTGGGGGATGTCGATCGACCTCAACTCCTGCACCGGCTGCAATGCCTGCACCATAGCCTGCCAATCGGAAAACAACATACCTGTGGTGGGAAAAGATGAGGTCGCCAAGGGCCGCCACATGAATTGGCTGCGTGTGGATCGCTACTTCAAAGGTCCTCTCGACGATCCGGAAATGTATTTCCAGCCCGTCCCGTGCATGCACTGCGAGGATGCCCCGTGCGAACTGGTGTGCCCCGTAGCCGCCACCGTGCACAGCGCGGAGGGCTTGAACGAAATGGTATATAACCGCTGCGTGGGTACTCGTTACTGCTCCAATAACTGCCCCTACAAAGTGCGGCGATTCAACTTTTTCCTCTACGCGGATTGGAACACAGAGAGTCTCTTCGGTGTCCGGAATCCGGACGTCAGCGTGCGCAGCCGCGGCGTGATGGAGAAATGCAGCTACTGCGTCCAACGCATCAATAGCGCCAAGATTGACGCAGAAAAACAGGATCAGCCCGTTAAAGACGGTGACATTGTCACGGCCTGCCAACAGGCGTGTCCGGCCCAGGCGATTGTATTTGGAGATCTCAACGATCCCAACAGCAGAGTCGCGAAACTGAAGCGCCAACAGCGTGACTACGGTCTGCTCGAGGAATTGAACACGCGTCCGCGCACCACGTATCTCGCGCGATTGCGCAACCCAAACCCGGATCTGGAAAAGGGGTAATGCACACTTGAAGCCGGAAGATCAAGAATTCACGTCGGTAGCTACACTCGACCCGGGACCGGACAAGGTCATCGGGCCGGGGCATGACTATGGCTCAGTTACCGACGAAATCGGCGGTGTGGTATTCAGGCCGTTCCTGAAGACGCCCCGGCAGATGTTCATTGGGTTTGCATTCGCCTTTCTGCTAGTGAATCTCCTCATGATCGCCGTCACGTGGCTCTTCGTGCGTGGCGTTGGAGTGTGGGGTATTGACATGCCCGTCGCATGGGGATTCGCCATCGTCAATTTCGTATGGTGGATCGGCATCGGGCACGCAGGCACACTGATCTCCGCCATTCTGCTGCTGCTGAAGCAGGACTGGCGCACTTCCATCAATCGCTTTTCGGAAGCGATGACGCTGTTCGCCGTTGCGTGCGCCGGGATGTTCCCCATTCTGCACCTGGGGCGCCCGTGGCTGGCCTACTGGCTCTTGCCGTATCCCAACACGATGTGGATGTGGCCGCAGCCGCGCAGCCCGCTGATCTGGGACGTGTTCGCGGTATCGACTTACGCCACGGTTTCCCTGCTGTTCTGGTTTACGGGATTGATTCCGGATTTCGCCACCATGCGGGATAAGGCCGGCAACCCAACCGCGCGGAAAATATTCGGCACGCTCGCCATGGGCTGGCGCAACTCCGCAAAGCACTGGGCGCGATATCAGAAAGCTTACCTGCTGCTGGCGGGCCGTTCGACGCCGCTCGTGGTTTCTGTGCACTCGGTGGTGAGCTTCGACTATGCTGTCGCCATCGTGCCGGGCTGGCACACCACCATCTTCCCGCCATACTTCGTCGCTGGTGCCATCTACTCGGGCTTCGCCATGGTGCTGACGCTCGCGATTCCGGTGCGCCGGTGGTACCACCTTGAGGACCTGATCACGATGCGCCACATCGAATGCATGTCCAAAGTCATGCTGGGCACGGGTCTGATCGTGGCTTATGGCTACGCGATGGAGGCCTTCATGGCCTGGTACAGCGGCGGCCAGTTTGAACGCTACGCATTCGTCAACCGCATGTGGGCGGGCGGCTACTGGTGGACGTATTGGGTGCTGATCCTATGCAATATCCTGATCCCGCAGGCGCTGTGGTCGCGACGTGTGCGCATGAGCATTCCCGCCGTGTTCGTCATCGCTCTGGTCGTGAATGTAGGGATGTGGCTGGAGCGTTTTGTGATCGTGGTAACCAGTTTGACCCGCGACTATGTCCCATCATCGTGGGGTATGTATTATCCGACGATTTGGGATTGGAGCACATTCCTGGGAACGATCGGCGTGTTCCTGGCATTGATGTTCTTATTCATTCGTGTCCTCCCCGCCATTTCAATTTTTGAGATGCGCGAGGTGGTACATCATACGGGGTCACCCAAGGAGCCAACGCATGCTCTCGGAGACTAGAGTTTCCGAACACGTCGAAAACCTGCACGGCATCATGGCCGAATTCGACGACCCGGAGTCGTTACTCGAGGCCGCCAATCGGGCTCGTCTCGAGGGCTACCGAGACATGGATGCCTATGCCCCGATGCCTGTGGAAGGCCTGGCGGAGGCGATCGGCTTCCGCAGCAATTGGGTGCAGCGCCTGGTCTTCGTAGGCGGTCTCTGCGGGGCCACCGGAGGCTTCATGTTGTGTTGGTGGATTACCGTGGTCGCTTATCCTCACAACGTTGCTGGACGGCCTCTGAACTCCTGGCCAGCCTACGTTCCCATTAGGTTCGAAGTCATGGTGCTGATAGCGTGTATTACCGCTGTGGTTGGAATGCTCCTGCTCAACGGACTGCCGCAGCCGTATCACCCCGTATTCAACGTCGAACGGTTCGCGCGCGCCTCCAGAGACAGATTCTTCTTGTGCATAGAGGCGTCGGATCCAAAGTTCGAGCCAGCCGCCACGCGGCAATTTCTAGAACGCCTGAATCCGCAGGAGGTGATGGATGTCGCGCTCTAGTCGCCTCCTGCTTCTTGCTGGTTCCCTGGCTATGATCGGGTGCCGGCAGGATATGCACAACCAGCCCCGCTACAAACCTCTGGCTGGCACTGACTTTTTCGGGGACGGGCGGTCGGCACGGCCAGTAGTAGAGGGAACCGTCGCACGCGGCCACCTGCGCATCGACAAGGCCCGCTACACGGGCAAAGAGGATGGCATGGACGTTACTGAATTTCCGTTCCCTATCACCAGGGCTGATCTACTCCGTGGACAGGTGCGGTTCAACATCTACTGCTCGCCTTGTCACAGCCGTATCGGCGATGGAAACGGGATGGTGGTGCGGCGTGGCTTCCGCCAGGCAGCGTCCTATCACACCGACAAGTTGATCAAAGCGCCCGTCGGCCACTTTTTCGATGTGATGACCAACGGCTTTGGTGCCATGCCGAGTTACGCTTCACGCGTTGAGCCTGACGATCGGTGGCGCATCGCCGCTTACATCCGCGTTCTGCAACTCAGTGAAAACGCCAAGATCGAGGACGTACCAGCGGACCAGCGTGTTGCGTTGGAGAAAATTCCATGACTTCGACGGATTCCTTCACCGCACAGATCGGCCGATGGCAGAGAAACTCGCTCCTTGTGGGCATTGCCGGAGTACTGCTTGCTGTAGTTGCGTTCTTGCTCGACCGGGAGCAGTTCTTGCGTTCCTATCTCTTTGCCTATCTCTACTGGACTGGCATGGCACTGGGATGCCTGGCCATCTTGCTGATGCATCATGTCGTCGGGGGCAAGTGGGGCATGCTGATTCGACGGCTCTGCGAAGCGGGCGCTCGAACGCTGCCTTTCATGGGCCTACTCCTGGTTCCAATCTTATTCGGCATGGGTACCCTATACGTCTGGGCGCGACCCGCGGCTATGCACGATGCGAATATCCAGAGTAAGGCAGCTTATCTCAACGTCCCGTTTTTCATTGCCCGCGCCGTAATCTATTTCGCCATCTGGTTCTTGTACGCCTACCTGCTGAGTAAGTGGTCCGCGGCGCAGGACCGCAATGGCGACGAGCGGCTCATTGGCAAAATGCGCGCCTTGAGCGCTCCAGGGCTAGTCATCTTTACGCTCACCACCACGTTCGCCTTCATTGACTGGATCATGTCTCTTGAGCCGCATTGGTTTTCGACCATCTATGGCGCAATGTTCATGATTGGCGAGATGCTGGAGTCCTTCGCCTTTGTGATCGCGCTAATGATCATCCTGTCAAGGAAATCGCCGATCAAGGACTATGTCACTCCGCAGCACATCCACGACCTGGGCAATATGATGTTCGCGTTCATGGTGCTTTGGGCCTACTTGTCGTTCTCGCAGTTCATCATCATCTGGTCGGGTAATCTGCCGGAGGAGATTCCGTGGTACGTCAGCCGCCTGCGCGGAGGCTGGGGCTGGGTGGCCATCACGCTCGTCATCTTCCACTTCGCCGTACCATTCGCGCTGCTGCTGATGCGCAGCGTCAAGCGCCGTGCGGACCGCTTGTTCCGCGTGTGCCTACTGATGATTGCCATCCGGCTAGTGGATGTTTACTGGATCACCGAGCCGGCGTTCTACGGACAGCACATCCAGGTTCATTGGATAGATTTTGTAACGCCGCTCGCTGTGGGTGGGCTATGGCTGGCGGTCTTTTTTGGGCAATTGAAATTGCAACCCTTGCTGCCGCTCAAGGACCCGCGCCTGCAAGGGGCTCCTCGGGAGACGGTCGCCTTTTAGAAGGGAAGCATGGAAGAACATTTACCATCCAGTTCGGGTCATGAGACGCGAGATGCCGGCGTTCGACCCATTGTGCTTAATGGCGCTGGGCTCGCCGTCATGATCGTTATCGTCGGTCTTATCGTGTATGGTACCTTCCAATACCTTGCGAGGCATCCCGCAATTAGCCCGCAATCGAACCCGATGTCTGCAGGCGATTCTCAGATTCCGCCCGAGCAGCGTATTGAAGATCATCCGGCGATAGCCATAGAGCAGCTCCATACCCAGGAAGACAAAACGCTATCCACCTACGGCTGGACGGACAGGAAGGCAGGCGCAGTTCGCATCCCCATCGATCGCGCCATGGAACTCCAACTGGGGAGAGGGTTCCCCACGCGAAAGGAGCAAGGACACAGATGAAACGCCTCGCGAATCCGCAACTAGTGAAGCGCTTGGCGGCGGCCACATTACACGCGTGCGTGGCACTGCTGGCATGCACAGGGCTGGCAACCGCCCAGATTTATGGCCCTCCGCAAACGCAGACGTACGCACCTGCGCGCCTACTGCAAAAAGTCGGGATCAACCAGAAGATGGGCGCGCAAATACCCCTCGATCTTCCGTTTGTCGACGAATCCGGCAAGGATGTCACGCTTCGCCAGTATTTTGGGAAACCGGTGATCCTCGCACTCGTGTACTACCAGTGCCCCTCGCTTTGCAACATGGTTTTGAACGGTGTTTTGCGGAGTATTAAGAGCGTGGATATGACGGCCGGAAGGGAGTACGAAGTCATCGCCGTCAGTTTCGATCCTCGTGAAACGCCCAACATGGCTGCAGCCAAGAAGCAAACCTATCTAAAGGATTACAAGCGGCTGGGTGCTGAACAAGGCTGGCATTTCTTAACAGGACCCGAGACGTCGAGCAAGGCTCTGGCCGACGCTGTCGGATTTCGCTACGTCTACGATGCAATGACCAACCAGTACGCGCACAGTAGCGCCATCATGATTCTGACACCAGCCGGACGGATTACACGGTACTTCTACGGCATCGATTATCCGCCGCGCGACGTGCGCTTAGGACTGGTAGAGGCTTCGAGCGAAAGAATTGGCAAACCTACGGACCAGATTCTGCTGTATTGCTTCCACTATGATCCGACCACGGGAAAGTACGCGTTGGTGGTTATGAACGTGCTGCGCCTGGCTGCGCTGATCACGCTAGGTGCGCTCGCCACGTTTCTGATCGTCATGTTCCGGCGCGACTATCGCGCCGCGCACCCGCAGAGAGCGACCACCTGATGGGCGTCTTCTCTATCTTCCCGTCCCGCGCTTCGGTCGCCGCCGGAGAAGTCGACGCGCTCTACACATTTTTGTTAGTAGTGGGCGGCGCGATGACGGCGATCATCTTCGCTTCTGTCTTCTTCTTCGCCGTCAGGTATCGCCGAAAAAGTCCCAATGATCCGGCGCCTAAGGCAATCCACGGGTCTCTTCCCCTCGAAATCGCTTGGACGGTGATCCCGTTTCTGGTGATGCTGGTGATGTTTGCCTGGGGAACCAAACTCTACTTTCAAAACTACACGCCGCCCCTCCACGACACGCTGGACATTTACATTACCGGCAAGCAATGGATGTGGAAAGTACAGTACCCGACGGGGCAGCGCGAAATTAATGAGCTGCACGTGCCAACGGGAAGGTCGGTCAAACTCATTCTGGCAAGCGAGGACGTCATCCATAGCTTCTTCGTCCCGGCACTTCGGCTGAAACATGACGTCGTTCCCGGCAGCTACCAGACCTTTTGGTTCGAACCGAAAGAGCCGGGCCGATATCACATTTTCTGCGCGGAGTACTGCGGCACAGGCCATTCGGATATGGGCGGTTGGATGACCGTGATGACGCCGGCCGACTATGAAAACTGGCTGGCCGGCGGCGCAAACGGCGGGTCGATGGTTGAGCTGGGCGGGAAACTATTCCAACAGTATGGCTGTGTAACCTGCCACGTCACCGATCATGAAGGCCGCTGCCCGTCGCTCCTGAATGTATTCGGTAGACCCGTCGTGCTCGACGACGGCCGCACCGTGATGGCGGATGAGGCCTATGTTCGCGAGTCAATCCTCAATCCGAATGCGAAGGTCGTCAAAGGCTACAAACACGACATCATGCCGGTGTTCGAAGGACAAATCAGCGAAGAAGGCTTGCTGCAGTTGATCGTCTACGTAAAAAGCCTCTCGCCCCCCACGGCATCGCCCGCTAAGCCCGCAGCATCCGCTGCCAAACGGAGTTCAAAATGAATGCGACACTTCCCTTCGCACAAACCGAGACGCCCATCAATTATCTCAACGCGGATTACGGTTGGAAGTCGTGGCTATTTACCACGGACCACAAACGCATCGCGCTGCTCTATCTGTTCTCCATCACCGCTTTCTTTTTCGTCGGCGGCGCTTTCGCAGTAGCGATGCGGATCAATCTGCTGACGCCCGAAGGCATCTTTTCTCACGACACCTACAATAAGCTGTTCACCATGCACGGGATTATCATGGTGTTTTTCTTTTTGGTCCCGTCCATTCCCGCGACGCTGGGTAACTTTCTAGTTCCCATGATGATCGGCGCGCGCGACCTGGCATTTCCCCGGATCAATTTGTTGAGCTGGTATATCTACATCGTCGGCGGCATTCTTACGCTCACCGCGGTCTTCCAGGGCGGTGTTGATACCGGCTGGACCTTTTATGCACCGTTCAGTTCGTCGTATTCGAATACCCACGTAATCCTGGCCGCGCTAGGCATCTTCGTCTCTGGCTTTTCCTCGATCCTCACCGGCCTGAACTTCATCGTCACCATCCACAAGATGCGCGCCCCCGGTATGACTTGGAACCGTCTGCCGCTGTTTATCTGGGGGCATTACGCCACGAGCTTGATCCAGGTCCTGGGCACTCCTGTCATCGCGATCACCATGGTCTTGCTCGGCCTGGAACGCGTGCTTCACGCAGGCATCTTCGACCCGACACTCGGCGGTGACCCCATCCTGTTTCAGCACCTGTTCTGGTTCTACTCGCACCCGGCCGTGTACATCATGATTCTGCCCGGCATGGCAGTCATCAGCGAAATCGTCGCGTGCTTCTCGCGCAAAGCCATCTTCGGATACGGTTTCGTGGCTTATTCGAGCATCGCCATCGCCGTATTCAGCTTCATTGTCTGGGGGCATCACCTGTTTGTCTCAGGCCAGTCCATGTACGCGAGCATGGTGTTCTCCTTCTTCAGCTTCCTGGTGGCCATTCCGTCCGCAATCAAGGTGTTCAATTGGACAGCGACGATGTACAAGGGGTCGATCTCGTATGAGACACCGATGCTCTACGCTTTCGGCTTTATGGGGCTGTTCACGATAGGCGGCTTGACTGGACTGTTCTTGGCGACCATGGCAATCGATGTCCACGTCACCGATACCTACTTTGTGATCGCGCACTTCCACTATGTGATGGTGGGCGGCATGGTGATGGCCTACATGGGAGGAATCCATTTCTGGTTCCCGAAGATTTCCGGCCGCCTGTACCCGGAGGGCTGGGCCAAGTTTGCCGCGCTACTGGTCTTTGCTGGATTCAATTTGACGTTCTTCCCGCAGTTCATTCTTGGATACCAGGGAATGCCGCGGCGCTATGCGCACTACCCCCCTGAATTTCAGGTGTTGAACGTGATGTCGACCGCGGGTGCTTCTATTCTCGCCCTCGGCTACC
>OCZT010006642.1_pt1 | contig 11441 bp, 13 predicted proteins | sample 1539031 | NCBI WGS metagenome assembly OCZT01 (sample SAMEA3539308, study PRJEB22396) | soil metagenome | biome: tundra; feature: field; material: soil | place: USA | collected 2010-05 | depth 0.15 m
GGTTGGAGTCACGTATGGCGTCGCAGTCCTGGTGGCGGCCGGAGGGGTGAAACCATACAAGTGGTAACTCGAAGGCGGCGCGCTCCCACCGGGCCTGGCGTTGTCGACCGGGGGCAGCACCACGGGTAAGCCGACCTCTGGTGGCAACTTCTCGTTCATCGTTCGAGTGGACGATTCGGCCGGCGGGGCGGCAGGCGCACCTACTTCGATCCTCGTATTTCGACAAATCGCCTTCACGGCCACGACGGGGACATGTTCGGGACTCTTCAACGCCGGCGGCGGCGGCTGCATGACGTCGCTGAAGTACACCGGAGGCGCCAGCGCCAGCCCGAAGGTCACTGTCACGCAGAGTCCTAAGTTTCCGCCGCTTCCGACGGGCTCCACCTTCACTGCGAAATCAGGCGTCGTCACTGTCACGATTCGGATTTCTGGATGCGGTACCCCGCCGTACGACGCGATCGTGACCGTGGTCCTAGTGGACCAGAGCCCGTGCGGTTCTGGCTTCATTTGCTCGTCGGGAAAGCTCTCGTTGACGATTCATCTGTCCAACAACTGCTGAACACGACGCTCGACTGACCCCGCCTCCGATACATAAGCGAACCTTTATGGGTTACAATCCCATAAAGCAAACGTTATGTTTCTGCCAAGCCAGCGTCACGAGCTTCCAGACCACTTTTTGGCCTTTGCCAACCCCACCCGCCTGCGCATCCTGCAGCGCTTGGGAGAGGTCGGGGAGGAGAACGTCAACGACCTTGCAAACCACCTCCGCATGAGCCAGCCGCGCATCTCCTGGCACCTGCGGATGCTGCGAGTGGGTGGGGTGATCCGGACGCGGCGCGACGGGCGCCAGATGTACTGCTCGCTGGACGTGGAGAACATAGCCCGCGAGCGCGGGCAGCTTGACGAATTGCTTGGAATCAAAGATCGGATGAAAGTCAGCACGGAGGTAAGGGCATGAAAGACGGCAGCAAGAATGGCCAGAAGAACGGCCACAAGAACGGTAAGGTCCGCGTCGCGATCGTAGGGGTAGGCAACTGCGCCTCCTCCTTTGTCCAGGGCGTCCATTTCTACCGCGACGCCTCCCGCACCGACTTCGTGCCCGGCCTGATGCACGTCGACCTGGGCGGCTATCACATCAGCGACATCGAGTTCGTGGCAGCGTTCGACATCGACAAGAAGAAGGTGGGGCTTGACCTCTCGAAGGCCATCTTCGCCGGCCCGAACAACACCGTGAAGTTCTCGGACGTTCCAAGCCTGAACGTGAAGGTCAATCGCGGCATGACGCACGACGGCATCGGCAAATACCTCGCCGACATCGTCAAGAAGGCCCCCGGCGAAACGGCCGACGTGGTCGGGATCCTGAAGAAGACGAAGGCCGACGTGCTCGTGAGCTACCTGCCCGTCGGATCCGAAGAGGCGACCAAGTGGTACGTGGAGCAGGCGCTCCAGGCCGGCGTCGCCGTCGTCAACTGCATCCCGGTCTTCATCGCGCGCGAGCCTTACTGGCAGAAGCGTTTTGAAGACAGGGGCCTGCCGATCATCGGCGACGACATCAAGTCGCAGGTCGGAGCCACCATCATCCATCGGGTGCTCACGCGCCTTTTCGCCGATCGTGGTGTCAAGCTCGAGCGCACCTACCAGCTGAACTTCGGCGGCAACACCGACTTCCTGAACATGCTCGAGCGCGAGCGTTTGATGTCGAAGAAGATCTCGAAAACGCGCTCGGTCACATCGCAGATGGACTATGACATCGGCGCGGACAACGTCCACATCGGCCCCTCCGATTACGTGCCCTGGCTGCACGACCGCAAGTGGGCGTACATCAGGCTGGAGGGCAGAACCTTCGGCGACGTGCCGCTCAACGTCGAGCTCAAGCTCGAGGTGCACGACTCGCCCAACTCCGCCGGCATCGTCATCGATGCGGTTCGCTGTTGCAAACTGGCCCTCGACCGGGGCATCGGAGGAGCGCTGGAGGGTCCGAGCTCCTACTTCATGAAGTCGCCGCCGGTGCAGTACCACGACAACGAGGCCAAGCGCTTAGTGGAGGAGTTCATCGATGGTGGTAAGGCCGGGCCGAACGGCCGCGTCCGCCGCGTCACAAGGGCGAAGCCCGCGACCACCTCTGCTCGCCGCTAGCTACAAGGCAGGTGCGCGCGTCGTGCGGGCCTTCCCGCCGGCCTTCCGCCACGCGGTCATGGCCCCCGGAGGCGCGGCCTGGTACTGGCTCAACGGCCGGCAGCGAAATGCGGCGCTGGACAACTACGCGGCCGCTCTTGGCCTTGAGCGGTCCGATCCGAAGGTCGCGCGCGTGGCACGACGCGCTTTTCAGAATTACGGGCGCATGGTTCTGGACTTCCTGCTCATGGGCAGCCTCACGAAGGAAGAGCTCATCCAGCGCACCGATATCGATGGGCTGGAGCATCTTGAGGCCGCGCTCGCGCGCGGTCGGGGCGTGATCATGGCACTACCTCACATGGGCTCCTGGGACAACACCGGCTCGTACGGAGGTGCCCTCGGCTATCCCATCACGGCCGTGACCGGGCGCTTCCCGGGCTCCCTCAACGGCGCGGTCGTGGAGACGCGCCAACGCTACGGCCTGCAGGTGCTCCAGGTCGGCCGACCGGCGGTGCGGGAGATCATTCAGGCCCTCAATGCCAACCGCATGGTGGGCCTGGTGTGCGACCAGGAAGAAGGGCCTGGCGTGGAGGTCCGCTTCTTCGGGCATCGCGCCCTCGTCCCCGGCGGACCGGCCGCGCTGGCGCTGAAGACCGGTGCGGCCCTTATACCCGGATACCAGTACATGACTCCGGCAGGCCGGCACCACATCCGCCTCGAGGCCGCCCTCTCGTGGGCCGATGGCGAGACCAAGGAGAACCTGATGCAGCGGATCGTGCATCGCTTCGAGGCCTTCATTCGGGAGCGTCCAGACCAGTGGTACGCGTTCCGGCCGATTTTCAAAGCGATCAGCAAGGCCCCTCCTGATCGCCGCGCCAGCGCGCCCGAGCGAGGGTGAGCCGGTGGCTCCAACGGTGCGGCGCCTGAGTGTGGCGTTACCGCGCATTCATGGCCGTGCAGTCGATGGTCGAGCGACTGCCCCGATCGTGGGCGTACGCCCTGGCGGTGTTTGCGGCTCGGTTCGCATTTTGGTTCTCCCCGCTGGCGCGCCCGCGCCTGGCGTTCAATCTTCGGGTCGCTTGTCCGGAGCTGGACGAGCGCGAGCTGAGGCGAATCACATGGCTCAACTTCCGCAACCACGGGAAGGCTTACGCCGACCTGATGATGCTGCCCCGTGCGCAGGTGGCGGCCATGCGACCGCTGTTGAAGGTGCAGGGCTGGGAGAACCTCGAGGAGGCTCGCGCCCTCGGCAAGGGCGTGATGGCGGTCTCGTGCCACATGGGCTCGTACGAGATTGTCGCTGCGATCTGGGCGGCAACGTTGACACCTGTCAGCTTCTTCGCGGAGGAGATGGAGCCGAGGGCTCTTTTCGAGTGGTACCGGGATACGCGCGCACGCCTCGGCATCAGCGTGCTCACGCTCACGGTCCCCGGCATACGCAAGGTCAACCAGGCCCTGCGCGAGAGGGAGATGGTGATCACCGCGATCGACCGCGATATCACCGGTACGGGCCATGTGATGCCGTTCTTCGGCCGTCCGGCGCCGATTCCACTCGGCACCGCAGCCATCGCCTTGCGACTGGGCACCCCGCTGCTGCCCGTGTGCGTCTACCGGCTGCCGGACGACAGCTACATGGCGGAGGCGGCTCCGCTCGTGCTCGCGGAGAGCACCGGCGACAGGATGGCAGACGAGATTCGGGTGACCCAGGAGCTACTCCGTCATATCGAGGGATTCATCCGACGCCATCCGGAGCAATGGCACGTCCCACATCGCATCTGGGAAGGATCTCCATGAGGAAGAGCGCGGGGGGATCAGGATCCCCTTACGAGACCCCCAGTGAATCCGGCCCGGTTGCCACTCGGAGTCAGAAATGAGAGTTGGGCTCGTTTCGCCCTATGACTTCGCATCGCCGGGAGGCGTGAACGACCACGTTCGCCACCTCGCGCGCCAGCTCCGACGCCTCGGGCACGAAGCCCGTATTTTCGCGCCCTCGAGCCGTGCCGATGTGGATTTCGACACCGCGCGCTTCTATCGGATCGGTACCCCCATCGCGATCCCCGTCAACGATTCCGTGGCGCGGATCACGCTCAGCTTCCACCTCGCCAACCAGGTCGCCGCGATCATCGAGGAGGAGCGTTTCGACATCCTCCATTTCCATGAGCCGCTGATGCCGGCGCTGCCCATGACGATGCTCAAGATGTCGACGACCACGAACGTGGGCACGTTCCACGCGTTCGCCCGATCCAATGTCGGGTACTACTACGGCCGCCGCTGGCTCGAGCCCCACCTGGCCTACCTGCATCGCGGGATCGCCGTCAGCGAGCCGGCGCGCGCATTTCTCCACCAGTACTTTCCCGACTTCCCTTTGCGGGTCATTCCGAACGGCATCGACGTCACCGCCTTCAGGCCTGGCCTGACCCCCATCCGGCATCTGCGCGACGACAGCGTGAACATCCTTTTCGTCGGACGTCTCGAAAAGCGCAAGGGCCTCGGGGACCTTCTTCGCGCGTACGAGTTCATGCGCGCCCGGGTACCCAAGAGCCGGCTGATCGTGGTGGGCGACGGTCCGCTGCGGGGCAAAGTGGAGTCGTTTATCGCCAAGCATCGGCTGCCCGATGTGGTGCTGGCGGGCTTCGTGCCTGACAGCGTGCTGCCGCGCTACTACTGCAGCGCCGACATCTTCTGCGCGCCTGCCACCGGCGCGGAGAGCTTTGGGATCGTGCTTCTCGAAGCGATGGCGTCGGGGCTGCCGGTTGTCGCCACGGAGGTGGCGGGATACATGTCCGTGCTGGAGCCGGGTCGCGACAGCCTGACCGTCCAGCCAAAAGGCTGGGCCGAGTTGGGGTCGGCGTTGATCATCCTCGCGAGGGACGCTGACCTTCGGCGCCGGATGGGCGCCTACGGACAAGAGAAAGCACGTCGCTATGGGTGGGAGACGGTGGCCGCCCAGATCGTCGAAGTCTACGAAGAGGCCCGAACCGCGGCCGCAGGCCGCCCGCAGGAGATCAATGTTCACAACGCGGTTTGAGGCCTGGATCCGCCGCCAGGCGGAACGTTTGATGTCGGTGCTCGGCCGCATCCCGGTCACCCCCAACCAGATCACCGTGGTTGGCGTGGGGCTGACCTTTGTCGCTGCAGTGCTGGCGGCGCTCGGCTACCTGCGCTGGGCCGGGGTGGTCCTGATCTTCGCGGGCACGTTCGACATCCTCGATGGAGCGCTTGCCCGCTCCTCCGGCCGCTCCTATCCGTATGGGGCTTTCCTGGACTCCACGCTCGACCGGTACTCCGAGGGCGCAATCTACATCGGCCTGGCCGCCTACTTCGCAAGCATGGACGGCCCGCTGCAGCGCTGGCTCCTGCTGGCGACCGTGGCGGCGCTCGCCGGCTCCTTCCTGGTGAGCTACGTGCGAGCTCGGGCGCAGAGCCTGGGCTTCACCTGCGAGTCGGGCCTGTTCGCCCGCCCGGAGCGGGTGGTCGCGACCGTGGTGGGCCTCATCTTCGGAGGGGTTGTCCTGTACGTGGTCGTCTTCCTGCTGGCGATCCTCACCAACCTCACTACGCTGCAGCGCATCCGTGAGGTGTGGCTGCAGGGCCGAGCCCAGCGCCTCGCCATGGAGCGCGAGGCGGCTGCCGCCCCGAGGGCGGCACTACCACGGTGACCCCGTGACCAATCCCTTCGAAGGCATGGTTGGGCACACCCAGGCCTTCGACCAGCTGCGCTCACAGCTCGAGTCGGGGCGGCTCGCGCATGCGTACCTGTTCGTCGGCGAGGCGGGTCTCGGAAAGGCGACCGCCGCGCGGACCCTCGCGGCCGAGCTGCTGCCCGAGGCTCGGCTGGACCGCCACCCCGACTACTGGGAGGACGATCGCATCAAGCCTCTGTCGATCAACGAGATCCGGCTGTTGCCAGACAAGCCACCCGAGTTCCACGAGCTCTCGCTGCAGGCGTTCCTGAACCTCAAGCCGGCGGTCGGTACCCGCCGCATCGCGCTGGTCGCCAACGTCGGCCGGCTGCGCGACCAGGATCAGGGTGTCCTTCTCAAGACTCTTGAGGAGCCGCATCCTCACCGCGTGATCATCCTCACGACGCCCAGCCTCAACCCGTTCGTGGTGCTGCCGACCGTGGTCTCCCGGTGCCAGCGTGTGTTCTTCCACCCGGTCCCGGCCCCTGAGATCGAGCGGCTGCTGGGCGCCCACGGTGTGGATCCTGAGCGCGCGCGACTGGTCGCGGGGCTCGCCCGTGGTCGCCCGGGCTGGGCGCTCCGGGTGGCGGGTGACGACGGAGTGATCCAGCTTCACCGCGAGTGGACCCGCCGCCTGGAGGAGGTGTTCGGAGCACCGGCGGACGTGCCGCTGAAGGTGGCGGCCGAGCTCGACGGAAGTCAGATGGCGTGGCGGCGCAGCGAGGGCGATGCCGAAGACCCGGCGCTGTTCGCGATCGCCAGCTGGCAGATCGAGCTGCGGCGCCGAATGCTGTCGAGCCACGGCCCGGAACAGGGTCGCTGGGCGCGGCTGGTCGAGCTCTCGTACGACACGCTCGGCTACCTGGAGCAGAACGTCAGCCCGCGCCTGGCCTTTGAATGCTTCCTCCTCGAGGCCAGTCGGGTGTGAGCGCCAAAGATTCGGCGATCATCGCCCAGCTGGCCTCGTAAATGCCGGAAAGCTTCCTGAAGAAGGCCCTGCGGGGCTTCGAGCCGTACGTGCCGGGCGAGCAGCCCGTCGACGGCGAGGACTGGGTCAAGCTCAACACCAACGAATCGCCGCTGCCTCCGTCGCCCAAGGTCATCGAGGCGATCAGGGCGGCGGCCGGCACCTCGCTGCGCCTGTACCCGAGTCCGACCGCGGTGCCCGCACGGGCGGCCATCGCCGCCCATTTGGCCCTGCGTCCCTCGCAGGTGGCGTTGGGCAACGGGGCAGACGAGCTCATCGAGATGTGCTTCCGGGCCTTCGTCGGCAATGGCGACCATGTCGCCTATCCGACTCCGACCTACTCGCTGTTTGAGCCTCTTTGCCAGATCCACGAGGCGGTTTCCGCACCTCATCCGACCGCGGAGGGCTGGACGTGGACGGACGAGCTCGCCGAGGACCACGCGCCCCTCAAGTTCATCGTCAATCCGAACTCGCCGACCGGCACCTGGTCGGCCGAATCGGCCGTGGAAGACGTCGTCGGCAGGTCGCGAGGCGTGGTCGTGCTCGACGAGGCTTACGTCGACTTCGCTCCCGAGTCCTGCATCGGCCTGCTCGAGAAGCACCGGAACCTTCTGATCCTGCGGACCCTGTCGAAGTCGTATGCGCTGGCCGGGATGCGAATTGGATTCGCGCTCGGCGACCCGGAACTGATCGCGGCCCTGGATGCCGTCAGGGACTCCTACAACATGAACCGCCTGGCAGTCGTGGCCGCTGTGGCTGCGATCCAGGACCAGGACCACCACCGCAAGATCGTCGAGCACGTGGTCGCCGAGCGTGCATGGCTGGTCGAGCAGCTGCGAGAGTCGCGCTTTGAGGTGGCGCCGTCGGCGGCCAACTTCGTCTTCGTTCAACCCCCGCCGGGAAACGCCGCAGGGGCTGTGGTCGATGCGTTGCGCGAGCGGCGGATCTTGATCCGGCATTACGATCGTGAGCCGATCGCCGGCTGGTTTCGGATCACCATCGGCAGCCGCGCCCAGCACGAGAGCCTGCTGGCCGCCCTCAAGGAGATTTTGGCTTGAACCCGACGCGCGACGAGGCCTGGGACCTGATGATCTCGATGACGTCGTCCGACCAGCTTCGCCGCCACATGCGCAGCGTCGAGATGGCGATGCGCGCGTACGCCAGGCGGTTTGGCGAGGATGAGGAGCGCTGGGCGGTGCTTGGAGTCATCCACGACTGGGACTACGAAACCGGCCCGACCCTCGACCTCCATCCAATGCGCGGGATCGCGATGCTGCGCGAGAAGGGCTGGCCCGAGGACATCCTCGACGATATCGCCTCACACGCCCTCTACCTGGACGTCCCGCGCGACCGGCCGATACGCCAGGCGCTGCACGCCGTGGACGAGATGTGCGGCTTCATCATCGCCTGCGCCCTGGTCAAGCCCGACAAGTCTCTGAGTGCAGTCGAGCCGAGCGGGGTGCGCAAGAAGATGAAGGACAAGGCATTCGCCCGCGGGGTGCATCGCGAAGAGCTCATCAGCGGTGCTGAGCTCCTCGGTATACCCTTCGACGAGCACGTGGAGATCGTCCGCGATGCGCTGAAGCCGATAGCGGAGGAGCTCGGACTGAATCCATGAGCACGGGTGGCAAGCCTCGCGTCCTCCTGATGCACCCGATCCTCGACCCCGGGCGCGCCGTCCTGGCCGAGGTGGCTGAGGTCATCGACTACCCGAACGCCCGGCCGCTGGACGAGCCGAGCATCCGGCAGGCGGCCGAAGGCTGCTTCGGCATCGTCACGCTCCTCATGGATCCGATCCGCGAAACGGTGCTGTCGACTCCCGGGCTAAAGATCGTCAGCAACGTCGCTGTCGGCTTCGACAACATCGACGTGCCCGCGGCGACCGCGCATAAGGTGATGGTGACCAACACCCCCGGGGTGCTCGACGAGACCACCGCGGACTTTGCGTTCGCACTGCTGATGGCGGCGGCCCGTCGTGTCGTCGAAGCTGACGTCTTCACCCGTCAGGGCCTCTACAAGGGCTGGGAGATCGATCTGATGCTCGGCACCGACGTCTTTGGCGCGACGCTCGGCATCATCGGGATGGGTCGCATCGGTCGCGGCGTGGCCCACCGGGCGAGGGGCTTCAACATGCGCATGCTGTACTACGACCCGATGCCGCTCACCCCTGAAGTCGAGCGGCAGCTCGGTGTCACCCGGGTCGACCTCGGCCGGCTGGTCGCGGAGTCGGACTTCATCTCGGTGCACGTGCCCCTCACCAAGGACACGCTGCACCTGCTCAGCACCGCGCAGTTCGGGCAGATGAAGCGGTCCGCCATCCTCATCAACACCTCGCGCGGTCCGGTGGTCGACGAGGCGGCGTTGGTGGAGGCTTTGAAGTCGGGCAGGATTGCCGGCGCAGGGCTCGATGTTTACGAGAGGGAGCCGGCCGTTCATCCCGGACTGATCGCCCTGGCCAATGTCGTCCTCGCCCCACACATCGCCAGCGGCACCGTGCGCACCCGATCTGAGATGTCGGCGATGGCCGCCCGCAACATGGCCACGGCCGTTCGCGGCGGTCGCCCGCCCAACCTTCTGAACCCCGAGATAAAGAGGTAACCCTTACCTCTCTGTATCGACTCCTGGCCCTCGACCTCGATGGCACGATTCTCAGCGCCACCCTCCAGCTGGACCCGCGCGACGTGGAAGCGGTGGCTCGCATCATCCGGGCGGGCAGCACCGTCGTGGCCTGCACGGGGCGTCCATTTCCCGGGGCTCTGCCATGGGTGAAGCGCATAGGGCTGGACGGCCCGATCATCTGCTACCAGGGCGCGCAGGTCCGAACGCTGAGCGGCGAAATGCTTCTCGACCAGGGGATCGACCACGACCTGGCGATGGAGGTGATCCGCTTCGCGCGCAAGCGCGACCTCCACATCCAGGCATATGCCGACGACCGGCTGCTGGTCGAGCGGGATCGGCCGGAGGCTCATGAGTATGCGAACCACGCCGGCATGGAGATCAACGTGGTCGGAGACCTCGACCAGGCCATGGGGCCGACCACCCCCAAGCTTGTCATCGTCGCCACCCGAGAGACCCTGGAAGCGCTGCTCCCCGAGGTCCGGCAGCGCTGGGCCGGCAGGTTGAACGCGGCCACCTCGATGCCCACCTACCTGGAGTTCACCACCATCGAGAGCGACAAGGCCAACGCGCTGGCCTTCCTCTGCAAGCGGATGGGCATCCCGCAGGGTCAGTCGGTCGCGGTCGGGGACGGGCGCAACGACGTGTCGATGCTCGCCTGGGCCGGGCTGGGCATCGCCGTCGAGAAATCGGACCCTGAAGTCATCGCGGCCGCGGACCGCACCATCCCTGGACCTGGTCATGGTGGAATCCAGCAGCTCGCCGACCTGTTGATCAAGTGATGGGCACTCTACTTTTGGTTCACGCACACCCGGACGACGAGGCGATCTCGACAGGGGGCGCAATGATGAAGGCGCAGGCGGCCGGGCATCGCGTCGTGCTGGTCACCGCAACCCGGGGCGAGGCCGGCGAGATCCACAACATGGACGAGAAATCGACCCGGCCCCACCTTGGCGATGTCCGCACCAAGGAGCTCGAGGTCGCCGCGCGACTCCTCGGCGTCAACCGGGGCGAGTTCCTCGATTACCGAGACTCGGGCATGGTGGGCACTCCCGAGAACGAAGACCCGCGATCGTTTCATCAAGCGCCGCTGGATGAGGCGGCCGCCAGGCTGGCGTCAATTCTTCGCGAAGAGCGCCCCGATGTCGTCGTGACGTATGACTCGGACGGGACCTATGGGCACCCCGACCACATCAAGGCGCACCACGTGACCACTGGCGCCCTCGATCTGCTTGACAAGGAGGGGTGGCGCCCCCGCAAGCTCTACTACACGGCGATCCCACTCTCGGCCATGAAGGCGTTCATGGAGCAGCTACCCGAGGAGGCGCGCCAACGCCAGGGCGCCGGCATGAGCATCCCGGGGACACCCGACGAGTTGATCACGACCCGCATCGATGTCGGCGAATACGTCGACCGAAAGCGGGAGGCGTTCGCCGCACACGTGAGCCAGAACGACCCCAACTCGTGGTTCGCAACCATGGCCGACCAGATCTACAGGTTGGCTTTCGGCACCGAGCACTACCGGCTGGCGCGCGGCAAGCCGGGCTCGGACCTACCGGAGTCGGACCTGTTCGCGGGGATCGGCTAGGGCTTACACAGCAGCTGCGCGTCGCTCATTTCCCACTCGAACCCGCTCCAGTTCAGTGAGATTGAGCCGGTGCAGGTCTGTCCTTCCCGATACGCCGTCAAGGGGTACGTGACCCGACCGAGCGCCCATTGTGGGGCCCCCAGCTGGTAAGACGACAGGTCCGGTTGAAGCAGCTGGTGCTCGTTGTAGAGGCCTTCCACCACAAGCGCGGGCCGGCCGAAGTAGTCGAAGGCGATCGTGACCAGAAGGGCGGCGACCAACGCCACGCCGAGGACTCTCCCAGCGCTTCGAGCCGGGTGTCGAGTGGCGTAAGGCTCAAGGGCATGCGCGCGATTGATCACCGTCGTCCCGGCGACGAGGTCACCCAGCCGCTGGCTACTGCCGGTCAGCAGGACTACGACGCCGCCAATGAGGTAAAAGCCTGGCAGGATGTCGACGTACCTGAGCACGTTGCGAATCACGATGGACCCAA
>OCZT010006643.1_pt1 | contig 11441 bp, 7 predicted proteins | sample 1539031 | NCBI WGS metagenome assembly OCZT01 (sample SAMEA3539308, study PRJEB22396) | soil metagenome | biome: tundra; feature: field; material: soil | place: USA | collected 2010-05 | depth 0.15 m
TAACAGGTATGGCTTTCCGCGTACCAACTGCTGACGTTTCTGTAGTTGACTTAACAGTACGTTTGGAAAAATCAGCTACTTACGAAGAAATCAAAGCTGCTATCAAAAAAGCTTCAGAAAACGAATTGAAAGGTATCCTTGGATATACTGAAGATTCAGTTGTTTCTTCTGACTTTATCCACGAAACTCGTACTTCTGTATTTGATGCAGGTGCTGGTATCGCATTGAACGGTAACTTCGTAAAATTAGTTAGCTGGTATGACAATGAGTGGGGTTATTCTAACAAAGTGTTAGATTTGATCGCACACATGGATTCAGTAAAATAAGCTGACCTATTATAAAATTTAAAAATCCCTTGCAACAAACGCTGCAAGGGATTTTTTTCTTACCGCTTACTTTCTTACCGCTTGCCTCTGAATTACAGCAAGTCGCTTGCCAGTTCAGACAAATAACTACGTTCTCCTTTTACCAGATTGACATGTGCAAAAATACTTTGTCCGCGCATCCTATCAATCATATATACCAAACCGTTTGATAACATATCAAGATAAGGCGAATCAATCTGCTGAATATCACCGGTAAATACGATTTTCGTTCCCTCACCTGCACGTGTAATAATTGTTTTCACTTCATGAGGTGTGAGGTTTTGCGCTTCATCGATAATAAAAAATGTATCGCTCAAACTGCGTCCTCTAATGTAGGCCAACGCTTCAATCACCAATTGCTCATTATGCTGCATATCTTCAATGAGCTTAATCTCTTTGCCTTGATACGAAAAATTATGTTTTATCACATTTAAGTTATCGAACAAAGGTTGCATGTAAGGTGCTACCTTTTGCTTTTCGTCACCGGGTAAAAAGCCAAGATCTTTATTTCCCAAAGCAACAATTGGACGCGCAAGCAAAATTTGCTTATAAGTCTCATTTTTATGAAGCGCAGCAGCCAAAGCGAGCAAAGTTTTTCCCGTACCTGACTTACCGGTCAATGCTACCAATTTCACATCGTCATCAAGTAACACATTCATTGCAAAAGTCTGCTCTGCATTACGAGGTTCAATTCCAAAACACCGTTCTTTCTCAACCCGTTTCACCATTCCGGTATGTGGATTATATCTGGCCAACACACTCGAACGAATACTCTTCAACACAAAACAGTCTTGCGGTTCAATATCAGAAGCGAAATCAAGATCTTCAAGCGGAATCGTTCCACCATTAGTATATAATCTGTCAATAAGTTCAGGAGCCACATTTTCATAAATTTCATGATTTCGCTCAAAAACATTAAAATCAGTCACTTTGTCATTAATATAATCCTCAGAATCCAAGCCTAACGAAAGCGCCTTCATTCTTAAGTTTATATCCTTACTTACCAAAATACTCTTTTGCTTTGGCTTTGACTCTCGCAAAGTGTATGTTGCAGCCAAAATACGATGATCAGATGTTTTCTCCAAAAACGACTTAGAAATTATATCAGGGTACTCACCTCCGGTCAAAATAAACAATTTCCCTTTCCCCACGCCTAGGTCAGCCCCTTTCTTGAATAGCTTATCATCTGCAATCAAATCCAACTCTCGTGCAAATTCACGAGCATTGAAATTAATTTGTTCATTCCCTTTTTTGAAATGATCAAGCTCTTCTAATACCACAATCGGAATATAAATGTCATTTTCCTCAAAATTGTGAAGACATTTATAATCGTGCAGTATAACATTGGTGTCTAAAATAAAATTTTTTTTCGTTCCCATAATGTATAACTATTTAATAATGAACATTCAACTATTAACAACATACTGTGCAATAAATATACGAATTATATTGAATAAAAGTAACACTTGACAAATAAATTTTTAATAATATATTTTGCAGATAAAATACTATTCCAACTTATCTGACTAACCAAATTGCCGACATCACCTATTAAACGTGAATTTTACAGAACAATAGATTCTGCAATCATTTAGTAAGTGTATTTTTCGACATAACACGCAAATTCTAAACTGTATTTACGAAAAATGAATAGCACTACATTTTATCACAATACTTAAATACATATGAACTTAGAAAACCCGAATAGTCACGCAATGCTATTTAACAAAAATCTTCGACAGAAATTCATTTTTATGTTGTATAACATAAAAATAGATTGTATTTATGTTAATATAATTATTTTGTTGATAACTTGCATTGAATTTACACTATTGGACCCGAAATTATATTATCTTTGCAATCATTCTAAATTTGAAATTCATGGCAGAGATGTTGAAGCCCGAATATATTTTTGAAACGAGTTGGGAAGTGTGTAATATGGTGGGTGGAATATATACTGTGCTATCAACTCGTGCCGCTACATTACAAGAAACAAACCCCGACAAGCTTATTTTTATTGGCCCTGATGTATGGGGTGACAAGCTCAATCCTTATTTCGAAGAATCGCTTGATATATACGCAGACTGGAAGATTTTTACCGAAAAAGAATACAATCTAAATATACGAATTGGCCGTTGGACAATCCCTGGACGCCCTATTTCAGTTCTAGTAGATTTTTCTCCATTAATGGAGAAAAAAGATAAAATCTATGGCGAAATTTGGGAACAAGTAGGCGTAAATTCAATGCCTGCATATGGTGACTACGATGAATCGTCAATGTTTGGTTATTCTACAGGGATAATTATAGAGAGTTTTTACCGCTTTTTCAAACTAAAAAAAGAACAAAATGTAGTTGCACACTTCAACGAATGGATGACAACATTCGGTGCTTTTTATATCAAGAAACATTTGCCTGAAGTAGCTACCTTATTCACTACCCATGCCACTTCTATAGGCCGATCCATAGCTGGCAATCATAAACCACTGTACGATTACATAAATGAATACAATGGCGACCAAATGGCTTACGAGCTGAATATGGTTTCGAAACATTCGACCGAGAAGACTGCATCTCATATAGTTGATTGCTTTACAACAGTAAGTGAAATTACGGGAATTGAATGCGAGCAATTACTTGAAAAAAAACCTGATGTCATTACTCCAAACGGCTTTGAGGACGATTTTGTACCGCAAGGTCGTAAATTTGCAACTGCGAGAAAAGATGCACGCGCAACGTTACGAAATGTGGCAGAAACGCTACTAGGCTACGAGCTATCAGAAGATGCCTTACTTGTAAGCACTGCTGGTCGTTATGAATTTAAAAACAAAGGAATTGATACCTTTATCGAATCTTTGAAATTATTGTCAGAGAATCAGGATTTAAAAAAAGAAATCGTAGTTTTCATCATGGTACCTGCATATATTAAGGGTGTCAGATTAGATTTGGCTACGAGTTTACAGAATCCCGAAATGAGATTTAACTCTTCAAATAGATTTACTACTCACGATTTACATGACTATTATAATGATCCAGTCATGTCGACCATTCATTGGTTCCACTTCACTAACCAGCAAACACAAAAAGTAAAAATCATTTTTGTTCCTTCATATTTGAACGGAACAGATGGTATTTTCAACAAACCATACTACGATTTAGTCATTGGAATGGACCTAACAGTATTTCCATCATACTATGAACCATGGGGTTACACTCCTCTTGAAAGTATTGCCTTTGCAGTCCCGACTATTACAACTGACTTGTCTGGTTTTGGACAGTGGGTATCGCACGAAACTCAAGAAATTGAGAATGGTGTCGGAGTTATTTATCGTTCGGATTATAACGGTTATATCGTTGCTAATAAAATTGCCGAAATGATTGCACAGTTTGCCGCATGTAACAATACGGAAGTAAAAAAAATACGAAAAAATGCGTCTGTAATTGCTGAAAAAGCACTTTGGAAGCATTTTATCCAATATTACGACAAAGCTTACAGCATAGCGCTAACAAATAAAAATAACAGAATCAATCAGTTGTAGCTTAAAAGAAATAAATGCAAACGATTGAAATCTATATTAAAGGTTTTCGAAGCAATTGCAACATTAGTCATTCGTTTTTCCCTATTTTTGTATATAATTTAATTTAAGACATTTCAAATAATTCATTTTCTATTAGTTATAGTAGGTTTTATAAAAGAAAAAAAGCATGAAAATTAAAGTCAATAACGTAAATGAGTCAAACTTAAGAGAGATTAGCGTAAAAACGTTTTTACCAGCTAATTTGAGTAAATTAGAAGAAATTGCTCAAAATATTTGGTGGGTTTGGGACACGAATGCCAAGAATTTGTTTAGACAAATTGACAGAGCAGCATGGATTGAATCGCAATCAAACCCTGTGCTATTACTCAACATCTTAAGTTATGAGAAACTTGTTGCCATGGGTAATGATGTTGAATTCATTAAAAAAGTAGATGCAGTATACGAAGACTTTCAGGCATACATTAATGCACCAAAAGATATTAAAAAACCATCAGTAGCCTATTTCAGCATGGAATATGGTCTGACCGAGGTATTAAAAATCTATTCGGGTGGTTTAGGAGTTTTGGCAGGTGACTATTTGAAAGAAGCCAGCGATTGTAACGTAGACTTAACGGCTGTAGGATTTTTATATCGCTATGGATATTTCACCCAATCTTTATCTGTCGACGGACAGCAAGTAGCTGTTTATGAAGCTCAAAACTTCAACAATCTTCCTATTCAACAAGTAAAAGATGCCAATGATGAGCCAATTTTAATTGAAGTTCCGTATCCTAATCGAATTGTGTATGCATATTTGTGGAAAGTAGCTGTAGGGCGTATTTCGCTTTATTTGTTAGATACAGACAACGATATGAACAGTGAATACGACCGTCCTATTACTCACCAATTGTATGGTGGCGATTGGGAAAACCGTATGAAGCAAGAGTTTTTACTTGGTGTAGGTGGCATTTTGGCTTTGAAAAAACTGGGCATTGAAAAACAAGTTTATCACTGTAACGAAGGGCACGCTGCTCTTATCAATGCACAAAGATTGGCAGACTTAATTGCAGACAAAAACCTTTCATTCAACGAAGCATTAGAGGTTGTTCGTTCAAGTTCATTGTACACTGTTCACACGCCGGTACCTGCAGGTCATGATAGTTTCGAAGAAGGTTTGTTCAGTAAATACATGAGTGAATTCCCTGCTAAATTGCAACTTTCATGGGATGAATTTATTGACATGGGGCGTGAACATCCAGGCGATCATTCTGAAAAATTCAGCATGAGTACTTTTGCTTGTAATACATGTCAGGAAGTAAATGGCGTGAGCTGGTTGCACGGAAAAGTATCGCAAGAAATGTTCCAACCAATATGGAAAGGATATTTTCCTGAAGAACTACATGTTAGCTATGTAACTAATGGCGTTCACCTACCAACATGGACTTCATCCGATTGGAAAGCAGTATACGAAAAATATTTCACAAAAGCATTTTATGCTGATCAATCAAATCTTAAAATTTGGGAAGGAGTATATAAAATTCCAGATCAAGAAATTTGGGATACACGCATGGGATTGAAAAACAAATTGGTAGATTACATCAAAGATCAATTCCGCGAAAACTGGCTGAAGAATCAAGGTGATCCGTCACGTATTGTTTCTGTTTTGGAAGCAATTAATCCGAACGCATTGATTATCGGTTTTGGACGTAGATTTGCTACTTACAAACGTGCTCACTTATTATTCACGGACTTAGAACGTCTAGAACGAATTGTAAATGACCCACTTCGTCCAGTTCAATTCTTATTCACAGGCAAGGCTCACCCTGCCGATGGTGGTGGCCAAGGATTAATAAAACGTATCATCGAAATTTCACGCATGCCTCAATTTCTCGGAAAAGTAATTTTCCTTGAAAATTACGACATGCGATTAGCTAAACGATTGATTTCTGGAGTAGACATCTGGTTAAACACACCAACTCGTCCACTAGAAGCATCTGGAACATCCGGAGAAAAGGCACAAATGAATGGCGTATTAAACTTCTCTGTACTTGATGGTTGGTGGTTAGAAGGCTACGTAAAAGGTGCAGGTTGGGCTTTGACAGAAAAACGCACATACGAAAATGATTTACATCAAGATCAACTGGATGCTGCAACCATTTACAGCATGCTTGAAAACGAAATCATTCCATTATATTACGCTAAAAACACAAAAGGCTATTCACCGGAATGGATTCAGGTAATCAAAAATTCTATAGCTCAAATTACTCCTCGTTTTACAACGAAACGTATGATTGATGACTATGTTGCCAAGTTTTACACAAAACTTTCAACTCGTTCAGCGCTACTAAAAGCAAATGATTTTGCTAAGGCCAAAGAAATTGCAACTTGGAAAGAAAAAGTCGCAAAAGGTTGGGATAATATAGAGGTAGTATCAGTAGATGTACCAGAAAAAATGATTCATAATCCACAAGTTGGTGAAGTTTACGATATTAATATTATAATCGACACAAAAGCAATAAATGACAAAGGACTAGGAATAGAGCTAGTTGCTACAAATATAGACAAAAATAATGTCGATTCATTGTACAGTGTCGAAGAACTTAAGATAATGAAAACTGAGGGCACGAAATTATACTTCAATCTTGAAAAACGGTTGAATATGGCAGGTACATTCAAATATGGTTTCCGTATGTTCCCTAAAAATGAGGATTTGCCTCACCGTCAAGATTTCTGTTTTGTACGTTGGATCTAGAAATTAATGAAGAAATTCATATAAAAAAAAACGATGATTCGGTCTTTTTATTATATGAATTATCCACGAAAAAATCGCCATAACGAATAGTTATGGCGATTTTTTATTTTATTAGTCAAGTCTTATTTTTCAGATAAATAGCTTGAAATTCCTTCTTGAGTTGGCTTGAGTGATTTATCACCTTTTTTCCAGTTTGCAGGGCAAACTTCTCCATATTTTTCAGTAAACTGAAGTGCATCAATAAGTCTGAGCACTTCGTCTACATTACGTCCGAGTGGCAAATCATTTACCAGTTGATGACGAACAATACCTTGTTTATCTATCAAGAATAAGCCACGGTAAGCTTTAGGCTCTCCAACAAATGATTCATTTCCATCTTCATCATACTCATCATAACCAATCAGCACATCATAATTCTTTGAAATAGTCAAATTTTGATCTACAACTAAAGGATATGTTACTCCTTGAATTCCACCTTGATTTTGTGGAGTTTGAAGCCATTTCCAGTGTGAAAACTCCGAATCTGTTGAAGCACCAATCAAAACTGTATCGAGAGCAGCAAACTCAGCAGCTTTGTCTTGGAAAGCAAGTAATTCAGTTGGACATACAAAAGTAAAATCTGCAGGGTAGAAAAAGAATACTACATACTTTTCACCTACAAACTGTTCTAACGAAAAATTTTCTACAATTTCGCCACCATTTACAACAGCCTTGCTGTTAAATATTGGAGCTTTTTTTCCTACTAATACTGACATGTTTTTATTTTTTATGTTTGATTATTATGATGCAAAAATACACACAAGCACATTAGTTCTACCATAAAATTCGATAGAGTTTTTTTATATGAATATAGAAAAAATCTTATTCTGAAAAGTAAAACAACCAATCCGAACTTATTGTTTAAAAATCAACACACTAACATAAGCAGAAATTCCCTCTTTTCGTCCAACGAAGCCCAGCCTCTCTGATGTGGTTGCTTTTATTGAAACAGAATCAAGGTCTACACCCATTACTTCTGATAAACAAGCTTGCATTCTGGGAATATGCGGATTAAGCTTTGGTTCTTCGGCACAAACTGTACAATCTGCATTACCAAACTCGTAACCTTTATTCCGAACCAACTCAATTGTATCTCTCAATAGTATTTTACTGTCAATATTTTTAAAATCTTTTGAAGTATCTGGGAAATGGTAACCAATATCACGTAAGTTGGCTGCACCCAACAAAGCATCACACAAGGCATGAATTAATACATCTGCATCTGAGTGACCCAATAGACCAACAGTGTGTTCAATTTTCATCCCACCTAACCATAACTGCCGCTCGTTAGCAAAAGCATGGACATCGTAACCAAAACCAATTCGTATAGCTTTCATTATTCAAAATTTAAATTTGTAGTTAAAAGCAAAAACGGCTGAACCAACCGAAAGGTAGTGAACAACCGTTTTGTAATTAAGTATTCTATTTATTATACACTTGAAACCAATCGTCAAGTAACAGTATTATTTTACGAGATTCTTCAACCCAAATATATCAAAACCTAATGTAAACCTTAGAGTTTGATCAAGCGGATTGGTTTGTGAAGTAGAAATAACATACGCTGCATCCAATTGGAAAACATTTAATTTAAAACCAAAACCAGCAGTAAAGTATTTACGATTTCCCTTATACTGATTTTCGTTGTAATATCCCCCACGGACAAACATCTGGTTATTATATGCATACTCTGCACCTAGCGACCAAGATATTTCACGCAATTCTTCGGAGAAACCACCTGGTGCGTCACCAAATGATTTAAAGATACCTGTTAAAGGCGACATATCATTATACGCTTGTAAATCTTCGGTAGTTGGATTCAACTTTGGAGTTGGTACAAGTAACTTATTTATATCAGCACTCACAGATATGCGATTAAATTGATCTATAGGATAGTCAAAAGAGGCTCCCAAACGCATATTTGTAGGAATAAAATTACTTGTCTGTTTTTTATCGTACGATATTTTAGAACCAATATTTGAGATATTCGCACCCAACGATAGGGTTCCATCTGCATTTTTAAGTGAAATAGGAGTTCTGTAATATGCTGCTACATCAGCTGCCACAGCACTTCCTGGATAAATTTCTTGTTGAGCAATACCATTTCCGAGATCAGAACGAATGTAACGAAAAGCCACAGATCCCGAAAACTTGTCTGACAGTAACCTCGAATAAGCAACATCTATGGCTATTTCATTAGGGTGAGAAGAACCTTGAGGATAACCAAACTCATCCATCAAAGTAATATCACCCAGCGAAAAATAACGCAACGACATACTCACCGCCTGCCTGTTATCGAATTTCCAATATCCTGCCAAATAAGCCAAATCAATATCGCTTACCAACTTACGCAACCATGGAGTATATGAAACAGAAATACCTGCATCACTTTCCATAAAAACATATTTTGCAGGATTCCAATACTGCGAATTGACATCCGGCGAAGTAGCAGCACCGACATCACCCATACCTCCTCCTCGAGCATCTGGAGCAATTGAAAGTGATGGAACTGCAGTTACAATAGGATTGTTTTCTTGGGCTACTACACCCATTGAAAACACAACAACAAGACTTAGAGTTAAAAGTTTACTTTTCATTGGCATAATATTTATATACATTTTATTACAGTCTACAAAAATACTTAAAGATAACGTAAAATTATCATTTTATTGTTCAACAATTATCATTTTATTTGTTTTAGAATATAAATCGCTATTTATTGTTTTTATACTGACACGATAAAGGTACACTCCTGATTTAATCTTTACACCTGAAACAGATGATAAATCCCAAGATATATCATCGGCTGAAGGTTCATCGAAACTCCATATTTTTTTTCCAACAATATCAAATATCTCGACAGTCGTTTTGAGAATTGTCTCGGGTCTATCATGAATTACACTAATCCGGGTACTTTTCTTAAACGGATTTGGATAATTTGCCACTGAAAAAATAGTTGGAGTTAATCCTTTTTTGACCTCAAATTCTATGCTCGTTGTCGATGAATTATTCAGTAAATCGTAAGCTCTGAAAGTTATTGTATGCTTCCCATTATCTAGTTGAGGTAACTTGTATTTTATTGTACCAGCAGAGTAACTATTAACTAAAGCCTGAAAATTATCGTTGAGAATAAACGATTGCATTGGGTCTTTATCAATTATCAACAACAAATCGTGTCCAATTCCACTCCCAACTGTATTAATACCACTGACATCATTAATATTAGCAATAAAAAGAGGAGTCTCATTTACCTTATCACCCGATACAAAATTTTCGGTATTCAGATACATCAAAACCTCAGGACCTGAAGTATCATTTATCAAATTATTAGTAGTACCTCCCACTATAAAGCTTTCGAATACACCCTGTGCCTCATAATCATGCAAATCATCCTCGGCGTAATAATTCATTCTACCACTTCCATAATTGTATTTTATATCCTTCGGCAACATAAACGAAAAAGAATATTCTCCGTCTTTTACAATCGCATCTCCCGAGAATAAAGTATTTGGACGATCGGAATAAGTGATCGCACCATCTCCATGATTATTCAAAGTAGTGATTTTTTGAATCTTGTCGTATATAACCACGTGTAAGTTTCCATTAAAATCGGCAATTTTAGTTCCATCATCATCTGCAATACATCCTTTGATTGTGGCTACCGAGAGAGCGCGCAATGTATCATTGCCCAGAACGAACCTATCATTTATTTTAGTGGTGACAACTTTATATTTAGTGGGGTAATTAAGCTTCACAGCCGGATCGCCCATATAGACATACGACAACTTGTTGATTTCAGCACCAACATTATTTTTAGCGAACTTAAGCACATCTCCAATGCGTTGCTGCTTCCCTCCAACTTTCTTAAACAGATTATCACAAAACAGTTTGTTCAAGGTGAAATTTTCTGAAGCATAAACCGGACGGGCTGCTGACAAAATTCCAATACCTCCACCAGCCGAATTTAACAGCATTTGCTCACCACCCGAAATACTTTTGATATCAAATTGCAAAAAATCACAGGTAGCCCCTACAAATAATGGTAAATGTTTGCTCGATAAATCCATTATATCTGCTGTTGTCAGAATCTGCTCATTGGTCCAGGATGAGGGTCCTGCGTGACCAGTAAAATCAACTAAGAGCATTCCTGAACGCAGCAAGTCTTGAAAACGATTTTTAGCCAAAGGGTAAGATTCGCCACTGGCTGTAATTTCCTGAGAATAGGCATCAAGATAAATTTTATCTACCTGAAAGGCTGGATTTGATCTGGCCACTGAAACGGCCACACTATCAGCTTGGGTCATGTGCAAAGCAGCATCCCCATCATCGGCTAGAAAACAAATCTGATTTTTCCAACTTCCCTTATCCTTGTTCTGCATATAGCCAATCGTTTTATTCACAACGTCATTGGCCTGATCGACAGTTGAAACGGGGAATCGGCCGATACCAATATCAAGCAAGTCTGAAGGCACCTGAGCTCCCTCATTATCACCCAACAATCCAAAATAATCATCCGTCACATACGACAAAGTTGTAACGAATGAATTTTCAGCCTGATAGGTCAGAATTAAATTATCGCCCGAGTTGGGCAGAATTTTTCTATTATCGAAAGAGCCTCTGCCCAAAAGTAATAGATACTTAGGCATATCTTCAGTATTGTTTGTAGCTATTGCCCTATCATATAACATTTTCATCATCCAACGATAGGCAGTGGCATCGGGAGTTCCGGAAGAAAATTCATTGTAAACCTGCTCTGTAGTAACGACTGCAAC
>OCZT010006644.1_pt1 | contig 11441 bp, 8 predicted proteins | sample 1539031 | NCBI WGS metagenome assembly OCZT01 (sample SAMEA3539308, study PRJEB22396) | soil metagenome | biome: tundra; feature: field; material: soil | place: USA | collected 2010-05 | depth 0.15 m
AAAAGCGGACATATCATTCGCTAATTCAACCGGACATATGATGTGCTACCTACACGATTAAAACATTTTGATTGCGTGCGCATTTCCTTTGGGTATATAATCCGCGCGAAAACGATTCAATTTTTTTCGCTGTTTCTGATTCCCTCTCACGGTTTCTTTTTCAAGGAGGTTGCTATGGCACAAGCGCGGCGAACACTCGATATCAACGAAGACAAAATGAATGCTTTCCTCGGCAAGGTAGTGGGGGATTTTGGAGCCTCGCTCAGCTCGGTCCTGGCATATATTGGAACTAAACTCGGATTTTATGAGGCTTTGGCCGATTCGGACGGTCTCACTCCGGCGGAACTCGCGGCCGCGACTGGTACTACCGAACGATATGTCCGTGAATGGCTTGTCAACCAGCCCGCGGGCGAATATGTCTACTACAATTCGTCGACGGGCAAATATTCGTTACTGCCTGAGCAAGCCGTCGCCCTGACCGATGAAACCAGTCCGTTCTATGTCGGTGGCGGTTTCTATGTAATCAAGGCGATGATGAATGCCCAGTCGCGAATTTCCGAAGCTTTCAAAAACGGGGACGGAATGCTCTGGGGCGAACATGATCCGGACCTGTTCATAGGAACCGAGAAATTCTTCCGTCCCGGTTATTCGGCTCATTTGATAAACAGATGGATACCTGCCCTTACAGGGATCGAAGATAAATTGCGAAATGGCGCAAAGGTCGCCGACGTGGGCTGTGGCCACGGGGCTTCGACCATTATTATGGCAAGTGCGTATCCGCGGTCAGAGTTTTATGGATACGATAATCACGAGGCTTCGATCGCCAACGCGCGTCAAAAAGCGAGGGACGCACGCCTCGACGAGCGCGTGCATTTCGACGCAGTATGAGCCAACGATTATCCGAATCAACATTATGATCTGATCTGTTTCTTTGATTGTCTTCACGATATGGGGGACCCCGAGGGTGCCATGAAGCATGCTCAGGAGTCATTGGCTGTAAGTGGAAGTTGTATGATAGTCGAGCCGATGGCCGGCAATTCGGTCGAAGAGAATTTTAACGTCATCGGAAGGACCTTCTCTGCCGCGTCGACGTTGTGCTGCACCGCAAATTCGCTCGCCCTCGGAAGGCCGGCCCTGGGTGCGGTCGCCAGCGAAGACGACATCAGGAAGGTGGTGCTCGCGGGGGGATTTTCGGAATTTCGACGAGCGACCGAGACGCCGTTCAATCGGATCTTCGAAGCCCGGAAATAGCGGCGCGATACCGATAGCGGCATCTGTGCCTGTCGGTACGTGTGACAGTAATCACAGCGAGCCGTTTGATTCTCGGCGATGATGCTGTCTGGCTCTACTCTCGTTCATGGAAAACGAATTTCCGAGGCCGGCGGCAGAAAGGCGTACGGCTTATTGAGATTCGTGGTAGTAAGGAGAGTCTGAAGATGTTAAATCGTTTTTACGTAGTCGTTCCAGTAGTTTCGATCTTCGTCATGATGGCGGGGTTTGTGCTGTCGGAGGCAGGTTCAGCGTCCGTTATCCAAAATTCGTATAGTTCGGTCGCCCTACCCACGCCCGAGAACGGTGACAAACCAGCGTACTCTGCCTATCGAGGTATCGGGATAGGCGTTTCTATGGAGGAAGCCAGATTGAAACTAGGTTCGCCGAAAGACAAATCCGAGGTGCTGGACTTTTTTGTCTTCTCGGATAACGAATCGGCACAGGTCCTATATGACAAGGACCACAAAGTTTATGCGATCTCCGTAACCTATGTCGGCAAGATGGATTCGGTACCGGCTCCAAAAATTGTTTTTGGCGAGGACGTGGACAAAACCCCCGACGGCGGTGTCCATAAGTTGGTCCGCTATCCGAAGGCAGGTTACTGGATATCGTACACGCGAACGGCGGGTGATGATCCGCTCGTGATAATCGCGATGCAGAAGATGTAGCAGATTCCGATAAGGATGAAAGCTATTCCGCTCGTTGCCGGGGCGCGCTATTAAAGGTACGCGTTTGCCCCAGGGAAACTACATCTTATAGAATTTATTAGACTTAATCTCCTTTGCAGTGTGATATTGCGCCTTAACATTTATGACCAGAATAGGAATTCCTAAAGAAATACACCCGGGTGAAAAGCGCGTGGCCGCAACCCCGCAAACCATCCTGAAACTCAAGAAACTTGGCTTCGAGGTTGCCGTCGAATCCGGTGCGGGGCACGGCATTAACGCCTCTAACGGTGAATATCGCGAAGCCGGTGCGTTAGTTATCGACGATACCCGTGAATTGTGGTCGACATCGGACCTGATATTAAAGGTAAGGCCGCCCGAAGAGAATAAAGAGCTCCACGTTAACGAAGCCGACCTTTTCAAAGAAGGTGGTTGGCTCGTCGGATTTGTTTGGCCGGCACAAAATCGTGAGCTTCTCGACCGTCTGGCCGCGAGACACGCAACCGTGTTTGGCATGGATTGCATTCCCCGCATTACGCGGGCCCAAAAGATGGATACGCTGTCGGCAATGGCTAACATTGCCGGCTACCGGGCGATCATTGAGGCGGCAAATAACTTTCCGCGGTTTTTTAGCGGCCAGATAACGGCCGCCGGTCGAATCGATCCCGCCAAGGTACTTGTGATCGGGGCAGGCGTTGCCGGTCTCTCCGCGATCGGGGCTGCTCGATCTCTTGGCGCCATCGTAAGAGCATTCGATCCGCGTTCGGCCACGAAGGACCAGGTCGCGAGCATGGGAGCGGAATTTCTTGAGGTTAACATTAAGGAAGAGGGCGAGGGCAAAGGCGGTTATGCAAAACAGATGTCCGACGCCTTTCTTAAGGCCGAGATGGCTCTTTTCGCGGCCCAGGCAATGAAAGTCGACATAATCGTTACGACCGCACTGATCCCCGGCAAACCGGCTCCAAAACTGATCACGCAGGGAATGGTCGAATCGATGAAACCCGGGTCGGTGATCGTCGATCTTGCGGCCGAGCAGGGCGGCAACTGCGCGTTGACCGAACCGGGCAAGATCGTTCACCACAAGGGCGTAGCGATCGTCGGGTATGCCGATCTTCCGAGTCGAATGGCGAGTATGTCCAGCCAGTTGTACGGTGCAACCATCGTTGCCCTGCTCGAGGAGCTTACGGATGAGAACGGCCTTCATGTCGATCTCGAGGACGAGGTAATTCGTGGTGCAATTGTTCTGCATGAGGGCAAGATGATGTGGCCGCCGCCGACACCCCCCGCACCACCCGAACCCGGCGTTCCGACAAAAAGCACGGCAAGCACGGCAATTGCCAAGCCGGCGCACAATGGGGCCGCTCAAGAATCGAAGGGCGTCAGCCCATGGGTGCTTGTTTTTGTCGGACTTGTACTTTTGGGATTGGGCTTCATTGCTCCCGACAAAGCGCTTTCGCATTTTACGGTATTTATCCTGGCGTGTTTTGTCGGCTGGCAGGTTGTTTGGAACGTTAAGCCGGCGCTTCATACGCCGCTCATGAGCGTGACCAACGCCATCAGCGGGATCATTTTGATCGGCGGCGTTCTGCAGCTCGCGAGCACGAACATGAACTTGACGACGATCCTTGGCGCCATCGCCGTACTGATCGCCGCGATCAACATCTCGGGCGGATTCCTCGTAACAAACCGTATGTTGGCGATGTTTAGAAGATAAAGGCCTTTTCAAGATCCGCGTCCCAGTAGGGACGCCATGTGAATAGCCCAGTGATTTATCACTGGGTCAGAATCAGAAAACGGAACAAGTCCCGTAGGGACGAATGAAAAAAGCAGCCGTCCCTTTCGGGACTTCATCACAGATCGCTACCGTTACCCAGCGATAAATCGCTGGGCTATTAACAACCGTCCGCTTTGCGGACTAAAATTCTAATGCAAACCAGTCTCATCACAATCGCATATATCGCAGCCAGTGTGCTGTTCATTCTTAGTCTTGGCGGCCTCTCTCAGCAGGAGACGGCTCGCCGTGGAAACCTTTACGGCATCGTCGGCATGATAATCGCCCTTGTCGCAACGGCGGCCGGGATGGCGTATGGCGGTCTGCCGATACTCGCAGCAGCGCTGGCACCGGGTCTCATTGTCGGCGCTATTGTTGCATCGCGCGTACAGATGACGTCGATGCCGCAGCTCGTCGCGATGCTGCACAGTTTTGTCGGAATGGCGGCCGTGCTTGTCGGATTTGCAACATATCTGGGTCCGCATGAGCAGATCGCCGCAGGGCCCGAGTATAACCTTCACCTGGCCGAGATATTTATCGGCATATGTATCGGATCGATCACCTTTTCAGGCTCGGTGATCGCATTTCTTAAGCTCCAGGGGACCATCGGCGGCAAACCGTTGACCCTTCCCGCACGCCACCTTCTAAACCTGGTAATGCTCGCCGTGACGATCTTTCTCGGCGTCTGGTTTTTCCGCGCACCGGGTATCGAGGGCGAAATGCCGATGATCGTCGCGACAGTCATTACGGGCATCCTCGGTCTCCATCTTGTTATGGCGATCGGCGGCGCTGATATGCCGGTTGTCGTCTCGATGCTCAACAGTTATTCCGGATGGGCAGCGGCCGCCGCGGGTTTCATGCTTAACAACGACCTGCTGATCATTACCGGTGCTCTCGTTGGATCAAGCGGTGCCATCCTCAGCTATATCATGTGCCGCGGAATGAACCGATCATTTATCAGCGTCATTTTGGGCGGCTTTGGAGTCGAGGGAGGAACCGCACCGGCAGCCGGAGCGCAGCAGGGTGAGGTGCATACGATCGAAGCACCAGGCGCGGCCGAGCTGCTCCAGCAAGCTCGGAAGATCATCATTATTCCCGGCTACGGTCTTGCTGTTGCGCAGGCACAGCATTCGCTTGCCGAGGTCGTCAAGATCCTCAGGGACAAAGGCATCGACGTGTCATTCGCGATCCACCCCGTTGCGGGCCGTTTGCCTGGTCATATGAATGTGCTCCTTGCCGAAGCAAATATCCCTTACGACATCGTATTTGAAATGGACGAGGTCAATGATCAGTTCCCTCAAACCGATGTCGCATGGGTGATAGGTGCCAATGACATTGTTAACCCGTCGGCCATGGACGATCCCACCTCACCGATCGCCGGCATGCCGGTCCTCCACGTTTGGGAAGCTCACGACGTTATTGTTATGAAGCGCTCGATGGCCAGCGGCTACGCGGGTGTCGATAACCCGCTCTTTTATAAGGACAATACACTGATGCTCTTTGGCGACGCCAAGAAGGTCGTCGACGAGATACTTACCAACATGCGAGCGTCATAAACGCCCGCCGCTCCTTTCGATTCGCGTCCTTTTTTCGACTGATACACAGGAACCGCCGTTCAGCACGGCGGTTCCTGGTTTTCGATGGACAACAGTTCTTTTCCTCTTTTTCCCTTTTTCCCCATTTTCACTCCCCTCTTTTCGGCTGCGCCGCTCTATGTGCGGAAAAGCTGTGCTTTTCCGTTAAGCTCCAAAATCTCCGTCGCGGCTACGCCGCCGCGCCTCGATAGGCCGTGTAAATATCTAACCAAATCTCGGGGGTTGGCCCGGAAGAGCGGCGGCGTAGCCGCGATCAAGAGGTAGACTAGGCCGGAAAAGCAAATCTTTTCCGCACATAGATGGGCACAGCCCACTTTTTCACTCTTACACTCTTACACTTTTTCACTTTTTCACTTTTTCACTTTGCACCTTTGCCCTTTGTGTCTTTGCGTTAAGAAAGGCTTTCACTTTTCACCTTTCAGCTTTCACCCCTTTAGGTCCCATAATCTGACAAAACCGTCCCATAATCTGACAAAACCATCCCATAATCTGACAACTTGGGCCCAAACCATGACAACTTGGGCCCATAATCTGACAAAATGGTCCCATAATGTGACAACTTGGGACCATTCTATGAGAAAGTGGGACCATTCTGTGACATTTTGGGCCCATGTTGCGACATTATGGGCCCATTCTGTGACATTATGGGCCCGTTTTGCCGTGTGATCAGTCGCGCATATTTCCGTTCGGACGCATGTAAGTCCAATCTTATCAAGACTTCAAACGCAAAGTCGCAAGGACCGCAAAGATCCCTCTTCCACTTTTTCACTTTTTCACTTTTTCACTTTTTCCCTGTTCCTTTTCTTTTCAATAGATTTGAGGGAAAATGACGCTGTAATACCATCTCGTAAAAATTTCATCCACCCGCTTCCTCGGGTGTGGTCATAACAGGAGCGACATGCGATTCAGGGCGTTTATTCTCGTTGGTTTCGTTTTGGCGGTTTCGACCGCTTCGTCTTTTGCACAGACCCAACCCGGCGACGAGATCGCCAAATACATTCGGGACAATTACACAAAGATGGAGGTAATGATCCCGATGCGTGACGGGGTCAAACTGTTCACTTCGATCTATCTGCCCGAGAAGAAGTCCGAGAAGTACCCGATACTTCTTGACCGCACACCATACACCGTAGCCCCTTACGGCAAGGACAAGAATGGCAAAGACCAGTTCAAAACGAGCCTTGGTCCTGACGCGTTGTTTGCGAAGGAAGGCTACATCTTCGCATATCAGGATGTTCGCGGCCGCTGGATGAGCGAGGGAACGTATCAGGATGTTCGCCCCGACATCCAAAACAACACGCCGCAACAGATCGACGAATCAACCGACACATATGACACTATCGACTGGCTAATAAAGAATTTACCGAACAACAACGGGCGGGTTGGCATTTACGGTATCTCCTATCCGGGATTTTATACCTCGGCGGGATCTATTGATTCACACCCGGCGCTAAAGGCTTGTTCGCCGCAGGCCCCTGTCAGCGACTGGTTCCATGGTGACGATATGCATCACAACGGTGCTTTGTTTCTCGTTCAGAACTTCCTCTTCTTTATCGGTTTTGGTCAGGATCGGCCTTCTCCGACGTCGACAGCCGATTACCTAAAACCGTGGAAGGGCCGTGACACAAATGACAGCTATGATTTCTTCCTGAAACTTGGGGGGCTTAAAGAGGTCGAAGATTACTACCAAACGGCGTTGGGAACGCACATCAAGTTTTGGGATGAGATGATGCAGCATCCGAATTATGATCAATATTGGAAGGACCGCAACATTCTCACACATCTCAATAATGTCCGCTGTGCAACCATGACCGTCGGGGGGTGGTACGATAACGAAGACCTCTATGGTGCACTCCAGACCTACCAGCACATCGAGAAACAGAATCCCGGTATTTTTAATATTCTGGTTGTGGGCCCGTGGGCCCATGGCGGCTGGGCGAGAGAGACGGGCGATTGGCTCGGTACAGCGTATTTTGGTACCGCGACGGGCGATTATTATCGCCAGAACATGGAGCTTCCATTTTTTAATCACTTTTTGAAAGACAAAGGCGATATCTCAAACCTGAAAGAAGTCAACCTTTTCGACACCGGCTCGCACGAGTGGAAGTCGTTTGACACGTGGAACCCGAAGACGGGGATCGCAGATACCAAGATCTACCTGCAGCCGAACGGAAGACTTTCATTCAATGAGACAAAGAAAGCAGGTTATGACGAATATGTGTCGGACCCAATGAATCCTGTTCCCTATACGCAAAAGATCACGCGAAACTACCCGCGCGACTTTATGACGGAGGACCAGCGGTTTGCATCAACGAGGCCGGACGTCCTCGTTTATGAATCTGATCCGCTGGATCAGGATACAACAGTTGCCGGCGACCTTCATCCCGAGCTATGGATATCTTCGAGCGGGACCGATTCTGATTTTATCGTCAAGTTGATCGACGTCTTTCCGGATGATTATGACTATCCGGAAATTGGAAAACTGCCGAATGGTCAGCCGGATCGTCTACGACCACCGATGAGCTCGGCGTGGACGGTTTTTCAGCCTGGCGGATACGAGATGCTGCTTCGCGGTGAGCCATTTCCGGCGCGATTCCGAAACAGTTTTGAAAAGCCTGCTCCGCTTGTAGCGAATGTTCCCGCAAAGATCCGGTACGAGATGCCGGGAATCGTTCACACTTTCAAAAAGGGACATCGTATAATGGTTCAGATCCAGAGCACCTGGTTCCCGCTCGTTGCAAGAAACCCGCAGCGATTCGTGCCGAATTATCAGATGGGAACTGCCGGCGATTTTCAAAAGGCAACCGAGCGTGTGTATTACGGGCCGGGCAAACCATCGGCGATCGAATTACCGATAGTTAAATGACAATATATTAATCGGGCTCAGACCCTCTTGGAGAAAACATGATGAGACACTTTCGCTTTTTAGTCTTATTAAGCTTTATTTCATTTCTTTTCGCTTTGTCTGCATCGGCCCAGGATGCGACGACGATCTTTGAGCGCGGCCGCTCACAATACGCCAATAAACAGTATGACGCCGCTATTGCTACGTTTAAGGAATACCTGACAAAGGTCCCGAATGACCCGGCCGCATACTACAATATCGGTCTTGCTTACTACAATCTCGAACGATATGACCAAGCGGTCTCACCGCTCACGGATGCGATCAGGTACAAAGCCGATGACGCGAGATACCACTATTATCTTGCCGGGTCATATTATGAATTAGAGCGGTATGACGAGTCTGTTGCATCTTACAAAGAAGCTATTCGTCTCAAACCGGATTACGTCGATGCCTATATCTATCTTGGCAACGCACTCGACTATTTAAAGCGTTATAACGAGGCGATAGCGGCGTATGTAAAAGCTATAGAGATCGATCCAAAAAATGCGCACGCATACTATGAGTTGGCCGTTGCCCATTTCACACAGAAAAACTACGCGGCGGCAGCGGAAGCTGATGAAAAAGCCATTGGTCTCGATCCCCAGTACAAAGCGGCTTTCAATAACCTCGGAAACGCTTATGAAAAGCTAAATCGCAAAGACGATGCGATAACGATGTATCAAAAGTCTATCAAGATCGATAAAGACTATGAGCGAGCCCATGCCAATCTTGCTTTCCTGCTCAACGATCTCAAGCGATACGATGAAGCCGGGACCGAGTTTCGCGAGGTTATCAGGATCAATCCAAAAGCGTACCGGGCGCATACCGAGCTTGGTTACATCTATGACCGCAACAAACAGCGAAACGAGGCAATGGCAGAGTTTAACGAGGCCATAAAGATACAACCTGATTACGCATCGGCACATTTAGGTCTCGGAAATGTTTACTACAACACCGATCGGTTTGCCGAATCGATATCCTCATATAAACGGGCTGCTGATCTCGATCCGCAATGGCTAACGGCGCACTTGTACCTGGGTGATGCGTATTTTGCGACCAAGCAATATGACATGGCCCTCGCCGCGTACAATTCCGCGGTCGGTATCGATCCTAAGAGTGCAGAGGCGGTAAACGGGCTCGGCCTGGTTTATATCGCGCAAAATAATTTGCCGCTGGCTCGCAAGCAATACGACGCACTGCTGCCGCTAAATAGGGATATGGCCGACAAGCTGTTAGCAAAGATCGACGCAGCGCCGAAGAATCCATAGATCTCGTTCTCGACCTTTCGCGAAGCGTTTAGGCGTTTTTGAATGGAGCCCGAGGACCGCGAAAGTTCTTTTAGTTAGAAAAAGGAAACTATGCCCCAGACATCAATGTTTTGTGGAGTCGTGCTGATAATGATCGGCGCGGCTGGCTATATTTATGGCAGATCTATCGGGGCAGCAAGCCCCACGGCTCTTATACCGGCGGCACTCGGTATTCTTTTGCTATTGCTCGGGATCATTGCGGCAATGCGGGAGAGTCTTCGCAAGCATTTGATGCACGCGGCCGCCGCTCTGGCCCTGATAGGATTCCTGGTCTGTGTTTATCGCCTGGTATCAAATATGAGTGCGATCAGTTTATCAGCCGCGACTATTTCGTTGATATCGATGGCTGTTGTCTGCCTGATCTTCGTTTTGGCGGCGGTCAATTCATTTGCCGCCGTGCGACGCTCGCGGAGCGACTCTTAGCACAGGTTTCTTCCCCCATAGGTAAGCCTTTTTCTTTGTCGCATCGTGACATTTGATTGTAGCCGTAGCGTTTCAACCCACGGTATGTATCACGACGAAGAATCACGTCGCGGGAGCGACGGTTGAACCAAATCAATTTGGCCAAGGCAGATTCCCGTGGCCGAGAGGCTTTGTCAAACTAAGTTTCTGATCAGTTGCCCCTGGCTTTAGCCAGGGGTTAGTGACAACATCAAACCCGGCTTCAGCCAAATTTAGAAAAGCAATATTCCTTCATGCTTCAGCAAAAATGGGGCTAAAGCCCAAAAACTTTTGGATGCATTGAACCTCCAGCTAAAGCTGAAGGCAACTGATATAGCTCCATTCAGGAACCGTAGCCGTAGTATTGACACTGCCTCTTAATGCCACGGCCAGATCACACCGCTACGCTGTAACATCCCTCTGATTCAACGTTATCTCTATCTGCAGTCCGTCGGCGGTGTTTCGGGCGGCAATAGTTCCCTTGTGAGCTGTGATGGCCCGTTCGGCGATCGCTAATCCTAATCCAATTCCCCCGGTACTTCGCTCTCGAGCTTCCCCTACCCTGTAGAATGGACGGAAGAGGTTGCTAAGTTCATCCTCGGGAACACCGCCGCCATGATCGGTTACCCGAACCACGGCGTGTCCATTGTTTTTTAAGAGCTTAACATCGACGGCTGTCCCTTCCGGTGTATAACGAACGGCGTTTCTGAGAACGTTCTCGATCGCGCTTCGCAGCAGGTTCTCGCTCCCGATCACGGTACAAGGAGTATCTGATGATACCTTCACTGAACGACCCTTTGCAGTCGCTTCGAAATCGGCGTCTTCCGCCACTTCGTTGACAAGCTCCGAGAGATCGATCCTGACTGGTTCGATCGTCTCACTGCCGCCTTCGAGTTTGGCAAGTATCAGGAGCCGCGAGATCATTTCGTTGAGACGATTTGATTCAGTCTCGATGCGATCCAGCGCCGGCTCAGTTGCGGAAGTCGATTTTTGCTTGGCGATCTCGAGGGCAACGTTCATACGCGCAAGCGGCGATCTGAGTTCGTGCGATATGTCACGCGTCAGTCGCTGCTGCGAAGTAATGAGCGATTCTATCCGTTCGGCCATCACGTCAAAATCGCGGGCAAGGTCGGCCAATTCATCACGACGCCATCCGACCGATTTTGCAACGCGGGTCGCGAGGTCGCCCTGGGCAAGCCGTCTCGTTGCGGCGCGTATCTTAGCTATCGGTGAGGTCAGGTATAACGCCAAAAGGTAACACACCAGCAAACCCGTCAAAAGCAATCCGCCGAGCCGGAGATATCCCAGCGTGGAGCCCCAGAACAAAGACGAAGGCGGCTGCCTTTCGGATTGAATTACAAGAACGAACCGCCGTCCATCGGGAAAGGTCACCGGTGCCGCACCGAGTGATCGTTCCTCGGACGAAAAATCGGTCTCAGCCAAACCGCTCGACAAGGTATGGCCGACGATGTCATTTGAATCGACGATATCTTCGGCATTGCCAAA
>OCZT010006646.1_pt1 | contig 11438 bp, 7 predicted proteins | sample 1539031 | NCBI WGS metagenome assembly OCZT01 (sample SAMEA3539308, study PRJEB22396) | soil metagenome | biome: tundra; feature: field; material: soil | place: USA | collected 2010-05 | depth 0.15 m
AATGATCTCTGGAATATCGTGCCTCCCAACCCGCCGGTTTCCCTGGCGGAACTGACGGGGCGGGAGATGTGGAAAATGATGGAGGAAAATCTCGAACACACCCTCGCGACCGATCCCTACAAGCAGATGGGCGGCTACGTGAAGCACGGTGGCCTTCATCACGACGCAGGGCGTGCCGAAAAAATACGGGAGCAATCGCCGTGAGTTACCCATGTGAGCTTCTTCCCCTGCCGCGGCCGTGCTCGCCATCGCAGTATTTTGGGCCAGCGCGCTCCGGGCCGTGGAACGGCCAAGGCTCGCGCCTTCCGCACTGCCATTGTTGATTTCACCGGCGTTTCGTAGTTCCCACCGCGCACCGGCCGGCCCATGAGTGATCCGCTCTTCTGGCACCGTCTCCAGTTCGGCTTCACGGTCACCTTCCACTACATCTTCCCGCAGCTCACGATGGGGCTCGCGCTCCTCATCGTGATCATCAAGGCGGTCGCCCTTCGCACGGGACGGGCGGAGTGGGCCGATGCAGCGCGATTCTGGACGCGGGTCTTCGGACTCTCCTTCGCCATGGGCGTGGCCACGGGCGTTCCGATGGAGTTCCAGTTCGGCACGAACTGGGCCGCGTTCTCGGCGCGCGCGGGCGGCGTCATCGGCCAGACGCTCGCGATGGAGGGGATCTTCGCGTTCTTCCTCGAGTCGAGCTTTCTCGCCCTTCTGCTCTGGGGCGAGCGGCGCCTGGGCCCGCGCCGCCATTTCGCGGCGGCGGTCGCCCTCTTCGCGGGAAGCTGGCTTTCGGGCTGGTTCATCATTGCCACCAACGCGTTCATGCAGTTCCCGGTCGGTCACGAGATCGCGAGCGACGGCACGCTCCAGATCTCGCACCTCGCGGCGATGGTGTTCAGCCCTTGGACCATCACCGAGTTCTTCCACAACCAGATGGCGTCGGTGGTGACGGGCGCGTTCGTCATGACTGCGGTGGGTGCGTACTGGATACTGCGCGGCGAACACCAGGCTTCGGCGCGCGTCTCGCTGCGCACGGGTGTCCCGGCAGCGCTCGTCGCCGCGGCACTCGTCGCATTTCCGACGGGACACTTTCAGGGCAGGATGGTCGCCGCGCACCAGCCGGTGTCGCTCGCGGCGATGGAAGGGCGATTCGAGAGCGGGCCGCGAGCGCCGCTGGCGATGATCGGCCAGCCGAACGTGGCGGAGCGAAAGCTGGACAATCCCATCGCACTTCCGGCCCTGCTCTCATGGATCGCGTACGGCGATTTCTCCGCCAACGTGCGCGGGCTCTCGGCCTTTCCCGAGCACGACTGGCCTACCAATATCGAGTTGCTGTACTACTCGTTCCACATCATGGTCGGGCTCGGCACGATCTTCATTCCATTGATGGGACTCGCGGCGCTCCTCCTCTGGCGCCGGCGACTCGAGTCGTCGCGATGGATGCTCTGGCCGCTGGCGCTCGCGTTTCCGTTTCCGTTCATCGCGACGACCGCCGGGTGGATGACGGCGGAGATGGGGCGACAGCCCTGGCTGGTCTACGGCATCATGCGCACGGCCGAGGGCGGCTCCCCCACGGTGCATGCCGGCGAGACGCTCTTCACCACGCTCGGCTTCGCGGGGCTCTACTTCGTGCTCGGCGTGCTCTTCCTCGGGCTCGTGGCACGTGAGGTGTCGCAGGGGCCACACGCTGCCGATCACGGCGACGCTCGCGCCGCGGAGGGCTGACCGATGCAAACGCTCTGGTTCGCGCTCGCGGCGGTGATGGTCGCGATCTACGTCGTGATGGACGGCTTCGACTTCGGCGCCGGCGCGCTGCATCTGTGGGTGGCGCGCGGCGACGCCGAGAGGCGGCAGGTGCTGGGAGCGATCGGCCCGTTCTGGGACGGCAACGAGGTCTGGCTGCTCGCCGCGGGCGGCGTGCTCTTCCTTGCCTTCCCGAAGGTGCTCGGCTCGGGGCTCTCCGGGCTTTATCTCGCGATCATGATGGTGCTCTGGGTGCTGATCCTGCGCGGCGTCGCGATCGAGTTCCGCTCACACCTCGCCGACGCACTCTGGCGGCAGTTCTTCGACGGCGCGTTCGCGCTCGCGTCGACGCTTGCGCCGGTGCTCTTCGGCGCCGCGCTCGGCAACCTGGTGCGCGGCGTGCCGCTACAGGCGGACGGGTGGTTCTCGCTCCCGCTGTTCGAGTCGTTCTCTCCAACCGGCGCGCTGGGAATCCTCGACTGGTTCACCGTGCTCGCCGGATTGCTCGCGCTCGCGGCGCTCGCGCATCACGGCGCGCTCTTCCTGGCGTGGAAGACCGACGGCCCGGTCCGGACGCGGAGCCTCGCGGCGGCGCGTCGCCTTTATTGGGTGGTGCTCGCCCTCTGGGTGATCGCCACGGTGGCGACGGCGCGACTCGTGCCGGAGATCTTCGGCGCGCTGGCCGCGCGGCCGCTGGCCTGGCTCGCGACCGCGCTGTTTCTCGCCGGACTGGTGACGAGCGGCCTCTTCAGGCGGCGCGGCCGGGACCTCGCGGCGTTCGTTGCGTCGGGGGCGTTCATTCTCGGGCTCCTCGCCGCAACGGCGGCCTGCGTCTATCCCACGATGATCCGTTCCGCGGGCGACCCCGCCTTCTCGCTCACCGCGCTCAACGCGTCGGCGAGCGAACACGCTCTCGCGACCGGCCTGAGGTGGTGGCCGTTCGGCTTCGTGATCGCGCTGGGATACCTGGCATTTCTCTTTCGTCTGCATCGCGGCAAGAGGCGAGTCGCGGAGGACCCGGGGTATTGAGTGAGTGCCGTCTCCGCAACTCGCCTCTCCTGCGTTCCACCGATACTCTGCGTGCACCCGAACCGCCCAGAACGAGAGACCCCTATGCCGCGCTGCCTCCTCGCCCTCCTCCTCCTCCCCGCCGCCCTCGCCGCCCAACAGCGCCCGGACGCACTCCAGCTCGACATCGACCGGCGCGCCGCCGCCATCGTCGGCAAACTGACCGCCTGGCGGCACGACATCCACCAGCATCCCGAACTCTCGTTCCAGGAAGTCCGCACAGCCAAACTTGTCGCCGACCATCTGCGATCGCTCGGACTCGAGGTGCGCACGAACGTCGGCGGCAACGGTGTCGTAGGCATTTTGCGCGGCGGACGCCCGGGTCCGGTCGTCGCGCTCCGCGCCGAGATGGATGCGCTCCCCGTCACCGAGCTCGTGGACTTGCCCTACAAGAGCACCGTCCGCGCGACATACAACGGCGTCGAGACCGGCGTGATGCACGCCTGTGGCCACGACATGCACGTCGCCATCCTGATGGGCACGGCCGAGGTGCTCGCGGGCATGAAGGCCGACCTGCCGGGCACGGTCGTCTTTCTCTTTCAGCCGGCCGAGGAGGCTCCGCCGGTCGGAGGCGCGGGCCCGATGGTCGCGGACGGGGCGATGGACAATCCCAAAGTCGAGGCCGTGTTCGGGTTGCATGTCGGTCCGGGACCGCTCGGCGCGGTGAACGCGGTCATCGGCTCGGCGACGTCCGCCGCCGACGGGTTTCGCATCGTGGTGCACGGCCGCCAGACGCACGGTGCGCTTCCGGCGGCCGGCGTGGATCCGATCGTCATCGGCTCGCAGATCGTGCTCGGCCTGCAGACCGTTATCAGCCGCCAGGTGAATCTCAATACGGCGCCCGCGGTGCTCACCGTCGGCGCGTTCCACGGCGGGCTTCGCGAGAACATCATCCCCGACAGCGTCTGGATGATCGGCACCATACGCACGCTCGACGAAGGGATGCGCAAGACGATCCACGAACGGGTTACGCGGACGGTCCAGGGGATCGCGCAGTCGGGAGGCGCCACCGCCGACGTCACGATCACGCGCGGCTACGACATCACGCGCAACGACACGCTGCTCACCGACAAGATGCTGCCGACGCTGCGCCGCGTCGCCGGCGCGAACATGGTTTCCTCGGGGCTGGCGAGCCCGGCCGGCGAGGACTTCTCCATCTTCGCGAGGAAGGCGCCCGGCCTGTTCATCTTCCTGAGCGCCACGCCGCCGGAGCTCGACTGGCACACGGCCGCGGTCAATCACTCACCGCTCTTCCAGGCCGACGACCGGGCGATGCCGATCGGCGTGCGACTCATGGCCGGCATGGCGGTCGATTACATGCGGATGAACCGCGTGCAGTAGCCGGGCTCCTCGGCATCGATCGCTCGCTGCTCGAATCCGCAACCACACGATCGGCACCTTCAACCAGCGCGGCGCGACGGGCATCGGCTATTGGATTCAGATGGACTCGTCGCTGGCGAAGGCGACGCTCATCGCCGTGCCGCGGCGCCGGCGCGATGCGTCGCGCCATACTCCCCGATCCCGATTGAAACTCCTATCGCCTGGGCCACGTGAAGCGCGCTACATTCTATAATGCCGGCGTCAGCCCCGACGACGTTAATACGCGTTCCGTTGCTATCGACGCTGCCTTCGCGGAGGCTATACCGTGACTAGCCGCAAGCACTTCGCCGAACCTTGACCCAGTCGATGACGACTAGACGGCGAGTCTTCGTCCCGATCCTGCTCGTCGTGTTCGGCGTCGAGGTGGTCATCAGGATCGTATTGAGAACATGGCTGCCGCTGTCGGTCCTGGCCGAAGCGTCCGTGGGTGCGTTGGCGCTCACCATTGTCTCAGGCCCGTTGCTCTGGCTCATCGTCGTCAAGAGGATCGCCCTCAACGCGGAGGCGGAGAAGTTCCGTGCCGACGCACGGGTGGCGAGCATCCTCGCGGCGTCGATCGATGGCATCATAACGATCGACGCAGCAGGCACGGTCACGCACTTCAATGCCGGCGCCGAGAAGATCTTTGGCTACCCGGCGAGTGAGATCATCAACCGGAACATCAGCGTCCTCATTCCGGAGCATTTCCACTCGGCGCACGAGCAGCACGTCGACCGGTTCGCCACCGGTGCGATTTGCTCACGAGCGATGGGCGAGATCCTCGCCACCGAAGGGCGACGCAAGAGCGGCGAACAGTTTCTGGTCGACGTTTCCATCTCGAGGCTGGCGGTTGACGGCAAGGTGATGCTCACCGCCGTCGTGCGCGACGTCACCGAACGCCAGCGGGCCGAGACCGCGTTACGCCAAGCGGAGTCGCGATTGCGTGCAGTCCTGAACAGTGCGCCGCTCACTATTTTTGCCACGGATGCCAGCGGCGTATTCACGTTGTCGGATGGACAGGGGCTGCAACGCGTTGGGCTGAAGCCCGGTGAAAATGTTGGCGTCTCGGCGATAGAGCTTTTTGGGTCGTTGCCATTCGTGGACGATTCAGGCGCCGTGACGGCAGGAGCGGACGTCGTGCGCCGGGTGCTTCTCGGCGAAACGATCGCCGCCAAGAGCCAACTCGGCGACATCACGTTCGAGAATCGCATTGTGCCGATGCGGGATGGGGAAGGCAAGATCGTCGGCATTGTGGGTGTCTCTACCGACGTCACCGACTCGGTGGCGTCCGAAGCGGGGCTTCGAGACCGCGAGGCGCGCCTCGCCGCTATCTTCGACCACGCTTCGGACGCGATGCTCCTGCTCTCCGTGGACGCCGACGGCAAGGTGCGCGTCGCGGACGCGAACCGCAGCTTCATCACCCGGATCAGGGTCGTCCGGGAGGTCACCAAGGCGGACCTGCTCGGCCTCTCGTTCGAGGAACTCGCGCTGGGCATTTACAAGCGCCCCCCCGAGGTCCTCGCCCAGTATCAGGAATCGCTCCGACGCGTCATCGACACGCGAGCCCCGCTCACCTTCGAACATATGGCGATCTTCGCTACTGGACCGTTCTTCGCGGAGGTGATGCTCGTCCCCATCCTCGATGGCGCGGGGGCGTGCGTCCAAATCCTGTGGAGCTCGCACGACGTCACCGACGCCGTACGGGCGCGGCAGCAGCTGGTGGAATCAACGAAGGAACTGCGGGCTCTCGCAGCCCACTTGGATACCGTGCGGGAAGATGAGCGGGCCCAGCTCGCGCGGAACCTGCATGACGATCTCGGCCAGAACCTGACGGCGCTCAAGCTCGATCTGCGGACCGTGCGCCGGCGCGTCGCCGAGGGCGCGAAGATCCCGCCAGCCAGTCTCGATGCCATGGACGAGTTGATCGACGGCCTGATCGCGACGAGCCGCAATGTCGGATCCGAGCTTCACGCCCCCATCCTGGAGGGTTATGGGCTTCGCGATTCCGTCGAGTCGCAGGCAGCCGAGTTCTCCAAGCACACCGGCATCCCGTGCGCGGTCACGTGCACCCCGATCGACCCGCACGTGGAAGACCGCACGGCGCTCGTCCTCTATCGGATTGTTCAAGAGTCGCTCACCAACGTCACGCGGCACGCCGCGGCCACGGCCGTCACCATCGCGATTCGCGCTGCCGGTGACGACCTGCGCCTGCTGGTCGAGGATAACGGACGAGGGTTCACGGCCCAGCACCTGCCCGGCGGACGGTTCGGGATCATCGGCATGCGGGAGCGCGCGCTCGCCTTGGGCGGCAAGTTCGCGATTGGCGCCGGCGTGAATGGAGGCACCGCGGTCGAGATCGTGGTCCCGCTCAGGACCCGCGCACTGGCGGAGGGCGGGGCATGATCAGGCTGCTCGTCGCTGACGACCATCCGCTCGTTCGCCAGGGAATCAAGTCCATCATCATGGAGAACGGGGACATGCAGGTTGTTGCCGAGGCGGCGGACGGAGACGCCGTGCTCGCGCAGGTAGCCGCGACCCCGCTGGACGCGGTCCTGCTCGACATCTCGATGCCGGGGCCCGGATTTCCGGAGGTGGTCCGCGGGATCCGCGAGCGGCGTCCCGATCTGCCGATCCTGGTGTTGAGTGTTCACGCCGAGCACGATCATGCAGTGCGGGCACTGAAGCTTGGCGCCGCGGGCTTCCTGCAGAAGGACTGCTCGCCGGAGGAGCTTGCCAAGGCGATTCGCCTCGTGGCCGGCGGCCGCCGCTACGTCAGCGCGGCGCTGGCCGAGCTGCTCGCGGTGGTCGTCGGCGGAAGCGATCAGGCGGTGCACCAGGCCCTGTCGGCCAGGGAACTTCGCGTGCTGGGCATGGCCGCGTCGGGCAAGTCCGTGAAGCAGATCGCTGCCGAGCTGTCGCTCAGTCCTAAGACGGTGAGCACGTTCCGCAGCAGAATCCTCAAGAAACTCGGCGTCCGGACCAATGCCGAGGCGATCCGCTACGCCCTCCTGCACGGCTTGTCGGAGTAGGGATCCCAGATCCCGCCTGCCGCTGCGTAGGACAGCGGCCTACAAACGCGGCACGAAGCCGCACGCGTGGCGCTGACCCGCGCTGATACCACTCCGTCGCCCGCCCATCCATTCTCCCATCATGTCGTCGTCGCGAACGCGAAACGCGCCACTCGGTGACCCTCCCCACATGTGTGATCGAGGCCGCGTGATCACTTCAGCGAAGGTCCCAGTGGCAACCGTGAGAGTGCTCGTGGTGGACGATTCGGTCGTGGTGCGCGACCGGCTGGTCGCGCTGCTCTCCTCCTTGGCGGGTGTCGAGGTGGTGGGCATGGCAGGCGATGTCGCCGAGGCCGTGGCGGCTGCCCGGCGGCTCGTCCCCGAGGCGGTGACGCTCGACATCAAAATGCCGGGCGGAGATGGCGTCGCGGTGCTGGAGGATATCAAGGCCCGCTCGCCCGCCACCGTGGTCGTGGTACTGACCAACTACACCGGCGATCATCATCGCGCGAGGTGCCTGCAGGCCGGCGCGGACCACTTCCTCGACAAATCGGCAGACCTGGAGCGGCTGGTGGAGATCTTCGAAGGTCTCGCATCGGCGGCTCGGCCCCTGCCATGACGCGGAAGTCCTCCCCCAAGCCGAAGCGAGTCAAGCGCCGCCAAGACGGTACCGAGACGATGGAACGCACGCGGGCCGAACAGGAGCTCCAGGAGAGCGAACAGCGCTATCGGTCGCTGTTTTCAAACATGCTCGATGGGTTCGCGTATTGCAGGATGCTGTACGATGAACACGACCGCCCAGTGGATTTTGTGTATCTCAGCGTCAATGAAGCCTTCGGGCGGCTCACGGGGCTGACCGATGTAGTGGGGAAGGCCGTCAGCGAGGTGATTCCCGGAATCAGGGAGCTGAGTCCGGAGGTGTTCGAGATATACGGTCGAGTCGCCTCAACCGGCATTCCCGAGACCTTCGAATTCGATTTCAAGTCGCAGGATCAGCGGTTGAGCATTTCCGTTTACAGTCCTGAGAAGGGAAGCTTCGTCGCGGTCTTTGATGACATCACCGAGCGCAAGCAGTCGGAACAGGTGATGCGGGACAGCGTGGAACGTTTCCAGCTGGCGAGCCGCGCGACGTACAACGCCATCTGGGATCTTGACTTGCGGACCAACAAGATGTGGCGAAACGAGGGATTCCAGGCGCTGTTCGGCTATGAAGCGGCGGAGATCGAGCCGGACCTGGAGTTCGGGAGTGATCGCCTCCATCCCGAAGACTTCCAACGCGCGAAGGAGAGCCTCAACGCGGCCCTCAATTCCGAGTCTGAATCCTGGTCCGGCGAGTATCGCTTTCGTCGCAAGGATGGTTCGTATGCTACGGTCGAAGACCGGGGCTACATCATCCGGGACGCTCAAGGCCGCGCGGTTCGGATGCTTGGCGCCATGCAGGACATCACCGTCCGAAAAGAAGCGGAGCGAAGGCTCGCCGACGCGTTGCGCTACAACGAAACGGTCATGGAGGCTTCTCCGGTAGGCATCATCACCTACAAGGCGTCCGGTGAGGCGGTGGCCAGCAACCTCGCCGCCGCGCACCTGATCGGCGCCACCCGCGAGCAGATGGAGAAACAGAATTTCCGCCGTCTCGAATCCTGGCGGCGATCAGGCCTTCTGGCCGCAGCGGACGACGCGCTGGCGAGCCATGAACCGCGAAAGGTGGAAATCCACACCACGAGTACGTTCGGGAAGGAGGTGCGGCTCAACTGCCGGTTCATCCCCTTTACATATGAGAATGAACCCCATCTCCTGGTGCTTTCGTCAGACATCAGCGAGCGCAAGCGGACGGAAGAAGCCGAGGCCCGACTTGTCGCGATCCTGGAAGCCACGCCCGATCTTGTGAGCATTTCCGACCCGGAGGGGCGGTTGATCTACTTGAACCGCTCGGGTCGGAAGATGCTCGGCATGGACGAGCGGGCGGATCTCACCGGTTTCAACCTTGAGGAGTTTCACGACGCTACCAACGCCCACGTTAGCCTGACCGAGGGCATTCCGATAGCGACGCGAGAGGGTTCCTGGAGCGGCGAAACGGAATTGGTGGCACTGGACGGGCACGCAATTTCCGTCTCACAAGTCATCGTGGCCCACAAGGCGCCGAACGGGACAGTGACGTTCCTGTCCACAACCGCGCGCGACATCAGCGACCGCAAGCGGGCAGAGGAAACGAGGCGGGAAAGCGAGGCGCGGAATCGATCCATCCTCAGCACCTCACCCGACGCCATCGCGATCGCGGATCTCGAGGGTCGCATGCTCCTGGCTTCGCCGGCGGCCCTGAAGATGTTCGGTTGCGCACGGGAAGAGGATCTGGTGGGTCATCTGCTCTTCGAGTTCATGGTCCCCGGGGAACGGGATCGCGCGGCGTCCAGTTTTGCCAACACGCTCCGTGGCTTCGCGCCGGAGCTGGCTGAATACCGAGGACTGCACTCCGATGGAAGCACCTTCGACATCGAAGTGAATTCCGACCTCGTCCGGGGTGCTGACGGGCAGCCCACCGCCGTAGTCATCGTCGGCCGCGAAATCACCGAACGCAAGCAGGCCGAAAAGGTGCTGCGCCTGCAAGCCGCCGCACTGCTCGCTGCCGCTGATGCCATCGTGATCACCGATCGCGAAGGCGCCATCGAATGGGTCAATCCGTCGTTCACCCAGCTCACCGGCTACACCGCGGAAGAAGCCCTCGGCAAGAATCTGCGGGACCTGGTGAAGTCGGGCAAGCAGGACCCGGCGGTCTACAAGTACTTGTGGGACACCATCCTCGCCGGACGAACATGGCACGGCGAGATGATCAATCGCCGCAAAGACGGCAGCCTGTATTCCGATGGTCAGACCGTGACCCCGATCGTGGATGCGTCCGGGGCCATCACGCACTTCGTCGCGATCAAGGAAGACATCACCGAACGCCTGCGGCTGCAGGCGCAGTTGCTCCAGGCCCAGAAGATGGAGTCGGTGGGCAGCCTTGCCGGTGGTGTAGCGCACGACTTCAACAACCTGCTCTCCGTGATCCTCGGCTGGACGGGAATGGCGCTGGAGGATCTGCCCGTGGGCAACCCGGTCAGGGCGTCGCTGGAGGAGGTCCTGCGTGCCGGAGAGCGGGCCGCGGCGCTCACGAAACAGCTGCTGACGTTCGCGAGGAAGCAGGTAGTGAAACCCACGCTCTTCAATGCCAATGCTCTGATCCTGGAGACGGACAAGATGTTGAGGCGGCTCCTGGGCGAGGACGTAGAGGTGGTCATCAGGACGGATCCGGAACTCGGGAACGTGAAGATGGACCGGGGGCAGCTCGAGCAGGTGCTCATGAATCTCGCGGTCAACGCGCGCGATGCGATGCCGATGGGCGGGAAACTCACCATCGAGACAACGAACGTCGCCCTGGATGACGTGTATCCGCGGAGAGACGAGAACGTGGCGCCCGGAGATTACGTCATGTTGTCGCTGAGCGATTCGGGTATCGGCATGAGCCGAGAGGTCATGGCGCAGATCTTCGAGCCATTCTTCACGACGAAGCCGGCCGGCAAGGGAACCGGCTTGGGGCTCTCGACGAGCTACGGCATCGTAAAGCAGGCCGGCGGCCAGATCGTCGTGTACAGCGAAGAAGGACTTGGCACCACCATGAAAGTGTATCTGCCGCGCGCACGCGCGGATTCGGACGCAGCGGTGGACGACCGGCAGAACACACCGGCAGGCGGCACGGAGACGATTCTCGTGGTGGAGGACGACGCTGCCGTGCGCCGGGTGAGCACGCAGATGCTCGAGAGGGTGGGATACCGTGTGGTGAGCGTCGGCAGTGGAGAGGAGGCGCTCCAGGTGATCGGGGAAGCGCGCGAGCCCCTGCATCTCGTACTGACGGATGTCGTCCTGGGGGCCGGGATCAGCGGGCCCGTGCTGGCGGACCGCGTCCGTGCGTCGAGACCCGACCTCAAGATGCTGTTCGTCTCGGGCTACTCGGGTGACGTGACCATCCAGCACGGCTTACGGGAGTCGGGCATTGCGCTCGTGCAGAAGCCATTCACCGCGGAGTTGCTGGCCCGCAAGGTGCGGGAGGTGCTTGATGCCGAATGAAGATCTCACTTGCTGCTGGAGGACGCATGCCGACATCGCCCCAGCATGGCGCCGTCAGCGATGGACGAAACGGGGATGCCCCTGATCTCCTCTTCCTCCCGAGTGAACGGTCAGGCCGTCATGTCAGGCGGCGCCTCGCCGAGCGCCGTCGCAAGATCGATCTGG
>OCZT010006647.1_pt1 | contig 11438 bp, 4 predicted proteins | sample 1539031 | NCBI WGS metagenome assembly OCZT01 (sample SAMEA3539308, study PRJEB22396) | soil metagenome | biome: tundra; feature: field; material: soil | place: USA | collected 2010-05 | depth 0.15 m
GGGCGGAGGCGAGGAACTGGAGATTGAAGTGCGACTCGTTGGCGAGCGACCAGACGATGACGCTGGGGTGGCTGTGGTGGTAATCCACCATCGCGGACGTGGGCGTAAGCGTGCGAAAGAGATTGGTTGGGTTGTCGAGCGCGCCGCCGACCCAACAGAAGGGCGCCTCCACCTCTACATACATGCCCAACCGGTCGGCGGCGTCCAGCAGCTCGGCGTTGGGCGGGTAGTGCGAGGTGCGGATGTAGTTGAGGTTCGCTTCCTTGAGCAGGCGGACATCCGTCTCGGCGTGGCGCGCGGTGCCAGCCCGCCCGGTGAGCGGGTCAAACTCATGGTGGCAGGCACCCGCGAATTTGACGCGCTGGCCGTTAACATAGACCTGTCGGCCACGGATCTCGATGTTGCGGAAGCCGACGTTCCGCTCGATGCGTTCCAGAGTCTTGCCGCCCCGGCGCAGCTCGACCGTCAGCCGGTAGAGATGGGGCTTCTCCGCGCTCCACTGCAAGGGCTCGGCGACGTGTGCCACCACATCGACGGCTTGCGTGCCCGCGAAAGGCTCGACCGCAACCTGGAACAGCGCGTCACGCCCGGCCCCACCCATTGTAGGAGCCGACGTGAGGAGGCTCTGTTTAACCAGCTTCCCTGCCGGGTCCTGCAACTTGAGGGCGAGCGACAAGTCCTTCTCCGCCACGTTGCCGCTGTCCAGCATCACGCTCAACCGCAACTCGCCATCCCGGTAATCCTTGTCGAGCCCTGCATTGACGTGCAACTGACGCACATGCGTCGGTGGCAACGCAAACACCCGCACCGAACGGTCAATGCCGCCGAGATTGTGGAATGCATAAGTCGTCATGCACGACAAGGCGTCCGACGCGGTTGCCACCTTCATATCGAGGTCGAGCCGATTAATCTGGCCGGGTAGTGTGGCTTCGGTGATGTCCCATTCCACAGGGGTGAACAGGTTCTCGCTGTAGCCTAATTCGTGGCCGTTAAGCCAGTAGCGCGTGCCGGCGTGGATAGCGTCGAAGCGTAGGATGATGCGGTCTCCGGTCCAAGCCTTGGGAACTACGAACTCCCTGGCCATGGCGACGGCCTTCTCCAGCGGCACGTCAAAGCCCTGCTGCAGCCATTGGCCGGGAACCTTGAGGGTCGCCCAGCCGGGGTCGTTCAACGAACGAGCGCGGGGTGAGTTTGTCGGCGCGGGGTTGATGGCCCATGTGCCGTCGAGCAGGAGGCAGTTCTTGTCCAGCCCCGCGGTTTGCGCAGGCAGCGGACGGTAATGCACGGGCTCGAAGAACAGGTTGGTGGCGCTAATACTGCCCCGGCCGGTCTGCCCATTATGAAGAGCGGTCAACACATATCGGCCTTTGGATACAAACGGCTCAATCTCCTTACGGCTGAGGCTAAAGATTCCCTCGGGGCCAGTAGTTGTGGCCGGGGTATTCGTAGTGTCGGCAGCCAAGACCCTGACTCGCGCGCCAACGACCGGGTCAAAGGCCGCGTCGAGCACCTGGCCTTGCAGACCCGCCGGCAGACCGGTAATGGAGCCAAACCGCAGGCCGCCGGTCGCTGGCTTGTTTGCCCACAGCTCAATGATTGACACTGTGGCATTCACCTCGCCGTGAATCTTCCAGGATAGTGTCATCCTGCCTTCGCGCGTGACCTCCGGTGGCACTTCCACGATGACACGCGTGGCTTTGGCTTTGGGCAGAGCATAAGGCCCGTGCAGCTCAATGCCGTTGGCTTCGAGACTCTGAACGCGTTTATAGACGTGGTCGCTGGCATAGGTGAGCGCCAGAACATAAGAGGCGTCGGCATCAAGGTGGTCATAGACGGCCTGGATGCCCTTGTAGCTGAACACGGCGGAGCGCTCCTTTGGCCCGGCGTCCGTGTCGCTGGTGGCGAAGGTGAAGAGGTAGCAATCCTTCATCAGCACATGTGGCTGCCGGCCCTCCACGCCGCAATCGTCGTATTCCTGGAGGTAGTAACCTTCGGGAACGGCTGGCAGGAACTGGTTGGTGCCTGTATCGGTCGCGACGGCCAACCTAGCTCCCAATACGAACAGAATGAAGAAGATAGTGCGCATGGTTTCTGAGTGCTTTCCGCTGCCGCGACCTTAACCGAAGTCCAACCCGGAGAGCAAGGGATCAACCGCCGCCGACCCACTTCTTCCGTTGCACACAACTCGAATCGCCAGCATCCAGTGTCTCCAGCACTGGTTAACCCGAGGCCAAGGGTTCGCGGCGGACTGCCCGCCCCCCAGTGCCGAGCTTGCTGCAAACCTGAGGGGAATGCCAACGATCCTGCCCCTCTATTACCCTTGTGCGACGCAAGAACCTCCATTTGCCTTGTCTCCGAGCCTCCCGCTCGATCCACCCATTCTCACCCCCCAATCGAGTGGCTTTTCGCCCTTAGCGGTCAGAAGACCGAGAAATCCATATGGCGCGACGCGACTGACGCCGTTGCCCTGGCAAGGCAACCCCTGCCCGCCGTTCCGGCGTCGGCGCGACCCAAGTCGCCTTGGCCTCGTCAGTGCCAGCCTTGCCGCTTGGAAGCTGCACCAGCAGAAGTCCATTCGCCAGGTCAAGAAACGGCAATGGGGCAACGCGAAGTCCAATTGGATAAGCCAGCCCTCTTCAGTACGGATTAGGAAAAGCCAGGAATTCAATAACTCCAAATATACATAACCGCGAATTCACAGGTCCAGCGCGGTTCAAGCTGGGAGGGTATGGCATGGGCGTTCCAGACCGGATATGCCGCCAACTGGCATCCCCTCACCTGGCTTTCGCACATGCTCGATGTTCAACTGCTCGGGCTGAACGCCGACGCTCAAGGATGACTTTCCGTTGCGGAGCTTTTCAGCACGAACTCCTTGATCACCTCAGCCGCCAGGGCATGAGCCCGGACATTAGGGTGAGCGTCATGCGCATTGACCGTCAGCGTCTCGTGGCGGTGCGCCTCGTAGAGGTCCAGGAGATCAAGATGTGGCACTCCCAAGTCCTGCCAGAATTTGCCCAGCTTCGCGTGGACCGCATGGAACTCATAGCCCGGCCCCAGATGTTGGAGAAAGGGAAATGTCACCACCAGGAAACGTCCGCCATGGTTCTCCACCAGGTTGCGCAGTTGCTTAAGCCGCTTTTGCTGCTGGTCCCAGAGCCGACCGTCGTAATATTGAAGCATGGACTGGCAATAGTTGGAAATATCGGGGTTGAGCCGCGCTTTCAACCGATAATAGCACGTGTCCAGGAAAAAGCTGTGGCGGATGAGAAAGGGCGGAGGCGGGGCGGAATGAATTTCCTCGTTCATCGCTTTCCAATCGGGTGCAAGATCGCCAATGTCATTCAAATTGTACACGAGCACCACCAGATCGAATTCGTAACCCTGTGCGATTAGGCCCTGCACCAGCTCAAGCTGATGCCCCGTGTCATAGCCCAGATCGGCCCAGACATGCACTTCATCCTCCCGTTGGTTGCGGATGAGGTTGGCGAAGCGCTCCTCCATATCCGTTACGCCGTGACCGGCCGTGAAGGAATCTCCCAGGAACGTGATCCGCCGCTTCCCCGGAGCCCGCCGGAGAGGGTAGAAGGTCACGCTGTCGCGGTAGCCCATTTGGTTCAACTTCCAGTGCCGCTGGAACCAGCGTTGGTTGATCCGCGTGCGGCCGAACGAATCGGTCGTATCCACCGCAAACCGATAGTAGGTTTCCGCGCCAGCCAGGACGAGCGAGGTCAGGAAAACAAAGCATACGAGACGGGCCGAGATCACAAGGGAGCCTTTCTTCGGCCGGCCAGCGCGCGCCCAGGAGCGGACCAGGGCAAGCAGCAAGCCCCCGCTCACGGCTGGAAGGAGCAGGAATACCATGTAGGTGATGTTGTCGGCCCAATTCACGGCGTCTTTCATGCCAGCAAGCGCAGCCTACCTGCGTGCCCGAAGAGGTCAAATCCAATGTAGTGAGCGGCTTCACGAATGCCCTCACCCCGGTCGGGCCATAAGTCAGGAAAACAGAAGCAGATTAAGTGACTGCCGGTACTGCGCGACATCTCGGAGGATGGGTACCACCACGTCGAACCTTGCTCGCCCAGGTTGCAGATCAAAGACCTCTATTTCTTTCTTGAAGTTCTCCGCAAATCGCGTCAGAATCTATACGCTAAAAAGCAATCGCAGCAATGTTAGAAGTGTTAAGTACCGCATCGAGAGCAGCAAAGAGGTGGCTGGCCTTCACCCTCATCGAGCTGCTGGTTGTGATCGCCATCATCGCCATCCTCGCAGCCCTCCTGCTGCCAGCCTTGGTCAAGGCCAAACAAAAGGCCGACCGGGTGGCTTGCACCAGCAATCTGAAACAGACTGCCTACGCGATATCGATGTACACCCAGGACAACAACGACTACCTGCCCGGGCCCTGCTGGCTGGGTATGTTCTTCACCTATATTTCGACTGGTTGGGGAACCGACCCGTACAACGGCTCTCTGGCAGGTTACCTCACACCTTACCTCGGGTACCCGCCGGCATCATCTATAATACAGACTGCCCAGGTCGTCATTTGTCCGGCTTCGATGAAGATGCTGCCCAACAAGTATCCACCTGTTCCCCTCGAACTGCGACTTCCTGTCAGCTATCTTTCCCAAGAGTATATCACCAACGACTCGGGGGTCGGCCTTGATGTGATACATTACCCATTTGGCCGACCTGGGGGAGTTGCCGCTGCGAAGCAGGTTGGCCTGATCAAGAAGCCTTCGGACACCTGGACTATGACCGACTGCGACAAGCAGTTAATGGATTGGCTGCAGTACTCGGCCACCTACTACGACTACGTCCCACTTTCCCCGGTGCATGGCACCAGGATCCCCGCCTTTCGCAATTACCTCTATTATGACTTCCATGTCGCCCCCCGGAAGACTTCCCGCTAGACCCTGAGCCTCTCCCCCGCCACCGGCGCCGCAACGCCGCTGGACTCGGATTGCAAAACCGGAACCGGGACGGCCTGCCGCCATCAGCATTTCAGGAACGCACGTCCTCCCCTTCCATTCACGCCTTGCACAAAGCATCCCAGCCTTGCATGATGCGGTGGCGTGATTATAGCAAGCAGGAATAAAGCTTGAACTGTATCGTTCCGGACATGCTTACCACTGCCCCTGAAGTCAGTTCCCTGCGGGCGAAGCTGTGGATCTGCCTCGCGCTGGCGGTTGTCATCTTGGCGGTCTATTGGCCGGTCAGTCGGCACGAGTTCATCAACTACGACGACCGCACCTACGTTACCGATAATCAACATGTCTTATCGGGTTTGACCTGGGGAGGAATAGGCTGGGCGTTCGGCCGGCTCCACGGCGAGCGGACCTACTGGCATCCGCTGACGTGGATTTCGCACATGGTGGATTGCCAGGTATTCGGACTGAAGCCGGCAGGCCATCATCTCATGAACGTGTTGTTCCACATGCTCAACACCATGCTGGTCTTCCTGGTTTTCCTGCGGATGACCGGGGCATTCCGGCGGTGCGCGGTGGTGGCGGGACTCTTCGCGCTCCACCCGCTGCAAGTGGACACAGTGGCGTGGGTGGCGGAGCGCAAGAATCTGCTAAGCACGCTCTTCGGGTTGCTCGCGATCTGGGCCTACGCGCAATATATGAGGAAGTCTCAAGTCCAAAGTCTAAAGTCCAAAGTCCAGGGCCCGAACTCTGGGGTCAGCGGGCAGTGGTCCGTAGTCGGTGGTTCTTTTTCCATCCTCCATCCTACATCCTCTTTTCTCTACGTCCTGTCGCTGGGGCTGTTCGCGCTCGGTCTGATGTGCAAACCGGTGCTGGTCACGCTGCCCTTCGTGTTGCTGCTCCTCGATTACTGGCCGCTGCGCCGCTTCCAACTCAAACCTCGAGACTCAAGACTGAAGACTCTGTTCCCCTTCTTTCTGGAGAAGCTGCCGTTCCTCTTGCTGGCGGCCACCTCGAGCATAATCACGATCCTGGCCCACCGCAGCCTGGGAATGCTGGATCCCGGCTTAATGCCGCCGCTGGGATTTCGCCTCGAAAACGCTTTGGTATCCTATGCGCGTTATCTGGGGAACACACTTTGGCCGTCGAAGCTCGCAATCTTCTACCCGCTCCCGGCCGCGTGGCCGCTAGGGGCCGTGGCCGTTTCCGGTGTGCTGGTCCTTGCGGTAACGGCGCTGGCGATTGGAACCGTACGAAGTCGTCCCTATCTGTTCGTCGGCTGGTTTTGGTTTGCCGGGGTGCTGGTGCCCTGTATCGGGCTGATCCAGGCTGGCGCGCAAGCCCTGGCGGATCGCTTTGCTTATCTGCCACTGGTGGGATTGTTCCTCGGCCTTGTCTGGACCGTCGCCGATTGGTCCAGCCGATGGCCGCATCGGTCCAGGGTTTTGTCGTTCGGGGTCGTCATCCTCCTGCTCCTTTGCGCCAGCCTCAGCCGGCGGCAAGTCGCGCATTGGCAGAACACGGAGACGGTGTTCCGACACGCGCTCGCTGTGACGGAGGGCAATTTTCTCGCGCATGGCAAACTGGGTGAGGCGCTGGCCGCCAGCGGCAAGTTGCGGGAAGCCGAGGCTGAGTTTGGTGAGGCCATCAAGATCAACCAGGCCTACTTCCCGGTCATGTGCTCCCTGGCCATCCAGCTAAGAGCGAACGGCCACTCCGAAGCCGCCCTGAGCCTGTTCAACCAAGCGGTCCAGTTGCTCCCGCAGGACGCTACGGCTCACTACAACCTGGCGATCGGTCTGGCGGATCAGCAAAGAGTCGGCGAGGCCGTTGCGCATTACAAAGAAGCGCTCCGCCTCGGCCCTAACCTCGCGCCGGCCCACAACAACCTGGCCAGCCTCCTCCTTGTTCAGGGCAACGCCGCCGATGCGCTGCCGCATGCTCTCGCCGCCCTCCGCCTTGAGCCGAATTACCCCCAGGCTCACTTGAACGCCGGCAATGCGTTGTTCCTTCAGGGGAAATTCGCCGACGCCACGGCCCATTACGCCGCGGCCGCCAAGCTCGATCCAGGGAATGCTGAAGCCCGATTGAACCGGGGCAAAGCACTAATCAATCTCGACAAGCCGCAAGAAGCCGAAGCCGACCTGAAGGAAGCCGCCCGGCTGCAGCCCGGGAATGCAGAGCCACATCAGATCCTTGCGGGCATCTACGCGACGGCGAAACGGGCCAGGGAGGCAGCCAAAGAATACGCAACCGCCGTAAGTTTGGACCAGAACTGGATAGAAGGCCTCAACGCTCTTGCCTGGATTCTCGCGACCCATACCGATTCGGGAATACGGGACGGAGCGCAGGCCGTGCAACTGGCGATGCGTGCTTGTAATCTGACCGGCAGCACCAATGCGGCCTTCTTAGAAACCCTCGCCGCGGCCTATGCCGAAGCCGGAATGTTCGCCGAGGCTGCCAGCTATCAGCAAATTGCCCATGAGATCCTGACGGCCCAGGGCCAGGGCGGCCAGGCATCTTTCGCGCGACAACGGCTCGATCTTTACCGCTCCCAAAGACCCTTCCGCGAACCTTAGCGATGCCCGCCCTAGAACAGCCAATGCCGGCCAAGAAGGCGCCCGCACCTGCGCGGGTCTGGTCCTGGCAGGACAGGGCCCGCTCGCCCGTCTGCATCTCCATGCTGCTGGCACTTACCACGCTGGCGGTGTATTGGCCGGTCCGGCACTTCGACTTCATTGACTACGATGACCCGGCTTACGTTGTCGGGAACCCACAGGTCCAGTCGGGCTTGACATGGGACGGTATGCGTTGGGCGTTCGGGCGCCTGCATGGGGAGCAAACTTACTGGCATCCGGTGACGTGGGTGTCGCACATGCTGGATTGCCAGGTATTCGGACTGGCACCGGCTGGCCATCATCTCATGAACGTGTTGTTCCACCTGCTTAACACCCTGCTGGTCTTCCTGATCTTCCTGCGAATGACCGGGGCATTCTGGCGCTGCGCGGTGCTGGCAGGACTTTTTGCGCTCCACCCGATCCAGGTGGGTACGGTGGCTTGGGTCGCGGAGCGCAAGAACCTGCTGGCCACCCTTTTCGGATTGTTGGCGATCTGGGCCTACGCCCGCTACGCGAACAAGTCTAAAGTCCAAAGTCTAAAGCCTAAAGTCACGAGAGGTTCGGCCACGCAGTGCGCCGCACGTTTCACGTTTCACGTTTCACTCTTCTACCTCCTGTCGCTCGCGCTGTTCGCCTTGAGTCTAATGAGCAAGCCGACGATGGTGACGCTGCCCTGCCTCTTGCTGCTATTGGACTACTGGCCCCTGAACCGCCTCACACTTCCTCAAGCCCATTATTCCATTACTCCTTCACCCCAGTCCCCTTCCCACTCCATCACTCTGTTACTCCGTTTGGTTCTTGAAAAGCTGCCCTTCTTCGTCCTCTCGGCAGCCTCCAGCGCCATCACTATCCTGGCCCACCGCGGCCTGGGAATGCTGGAGGCCACTGCGGGGTTACCGCTGGGCTTTCGGCTCGAGAACGCTTTGGTATCCTACGCAAGCTATTTGGCGAACGCGTTTTGGCCGTCAAAGCTCGCAGTCCATTACCCGCTGCCGCCCGCGTGGCCAACAGGGACCGTGGCCCTCGCTGGCGTGCTGCTGTTGGGGATGTCGTCGCTGGCGATTGGGAAGATGCGAAGTCGTCCCTATGTGCTCGTGGGCTGGTTTTGGTTCGTGGGCACGCTGGTTCCGTTCATCGGGCTCATACAGGTCGGGGCACAGGCGAGGGCGGATCGGTTCGCCTACTTGCCCTTGGTCGGACTGTTTCTGGCCCTGGTTTGGACGGTGGCCGAATTAACGCAGCGCCGGGCCCATAGGTCAAGGATCCTGCCGTGCGTGGTGATTCTGCTGCTGCTTGCGTGCGCACTGCTCAGCCGGCGGCAGGCCGGGTACTGGCGAGACAGTATTACGCTGTTTGAGCGGGCGCTGGTGGTGACTACGGACAATGCCATGGCCCATGCCAGCCTCGGTACGGCATTCGTGAATCAGAACCGCGAGGCAGACGCCCTGACCGAGTTCTCGCGCGCCTTGACCCTCAAACCCGCTTTCAGTAAACACCTGTCGGATATGGCCCAAGACTTTTGCGCCGAAGGACGACTGGACCTGGCTGCCGCCGTGTTCAGAAAGATGCTGGAAATGACTCCAGATGATGCGGCGAACCACTGCCGGCTAGGCTCGGTGGTGGCAAGGCAAGGCAAGTGGGACGAGGCGATTCAGCAGTACGAGGTCGCCCTCCGTTTGGATCCTCAGTATGGGCCAGCGCGGACGAACCTCGAGGCGGCTCTGGCCCGCCGCCAGTTAAAATAGGATCCGCGTGGTCATGCCTGCCATTGTTCCTGAAGTCTCGTCCCGGCGGGTGAAGCTGTGGATTTGCCTCGCGCTGGTGGCGGCCACTCTGGCGGTCTATTGGCCGGTGATGCGCTTTGCATTCATCAACTTCGACGACCCGGAGTACATCACTGAAAACCCATATGTCCTGTCGGGGTTGACCTGGCACGGGGTGGTCTGGGCGTTGCAGACGGGGCACTCAGCCAACTGGCACCCGCTAACCTGGCTGTCCCACATGCTGGACGTCCAACTCCTCGGGCCGCAGCCCGGCTCGCATCACCTGGTAAACCTGCTGTTTCATACCGCCAACACCATCCTCCTGTTCCTGCTGTTCCAGAGAATGACCGGGGCGGTGTGGCGAAGCGCATTCGTGGCGGTGCTCTTTGCGGTGCATCCGTTGCATGTGGAATCGGTCGCCTGGGTGGCCGAGCGGAAGGATGTGCTCAGCACGTTCTTCGGGTTGCTTGCCATCGGGGCATATGTGCGGTATGCGGAGGAGTCCAAAGTCCAGGGTCCAAAGTCCAAAGTCGCGGGCGGAGCGGCGACACAATCCGCAACACACAACACGTTTAACGTTTCACGTTTCTACCTCTTGTCGCTGTTTCTCTTTGCCTGCGGCCTCATGTCCAAACCCATGCTCGTTACCCTCCCCTTTCTCCTGCTACTGCTCGACTACTGGCCCCTCCACCGCTTTCAACCGAACACTGAAAACTCAATACTCAAAACTCTCCTCCCCTTCTTCCGGGAGAAGCTGCCTTTTCTCGCACTTTCCGTCGTTTCATGTGTCGTTACCGTTCTGGCCCAAAAAACCGGCCGCGCACTCTTGACGATTGATGCCCTGCCGCTCTGGCCCCGGGTTGCCAACGCCCTGGTGTCCTATATTCGCTATCTCGGCAAGATGGTCTGGCCCAGCCACCTGGCCCTGCCGTATCCGTATCCGGGCGCCTGGGCAGCGGGCACGGTGCTGCTGGCGGCGTTGATGTTGGCGGGGGTATCGGTGCTGGCCTTGCGGTGGGCGCGGAGCCGGCCGTATGTGACGGTGGGCTGGTTCTGGTTTGTGGGAACGCTGGTGCCGGTGATAGGTCTGGTGCAAGTCGGACCGCAAGCCTTGGCGGATCGTTACAACTACATTCCGTTGATCGGCTTGTTTGTGCTGGTGGCCTGGCTGGTGGAGGATTGGCTGAAGCGTTGGCGGCATGGCCGCGTCGCGTTGGCCGCGGCAGGCGCGGTTCTGGTTCTGTCGTGCGTGGGGTTGGCACGGGTACAGGCCGGCTACTGGAAAGACAGCGAGACGCTATTTCGGCACTCGCTGACGGTGACCACCAACAATTACGTGGCACACGACAACCTGGGCGACGCGCTGGCTGACCAGGGCAAGCGCGAAGAAGCCCGCGCGGAATTCGCCGCCGCCATCAAGATCAAGCCCGGATTCGCTCACCCCTATTCCAACATGGCGAAACTCGCTTACGGCGAAGGAAACTTTGCCGCCGCCGCCGACTGGTTCAAGAAGGCGCTCGAGCGGGGTCCCCATGATCCCGAAATCCACTCCAACCTGGCGGCGGCTCTCGCGAGCCAAAACCAGCCGGACGAGGCCATCGCCCACTACCTGGAAGCCATTCGCCTCCAACCTGAACGGTTTCAGGCGCATCGCGATCTGGCTCGCCTGCTGCTGGCGCAAGGCAAGTTGCAACCGGCAGTGGAACGCGGCGTGGCGGCGCTGCGCCTCAAACCGGACTCGGCGGAGACCCATTTTGTCGTCGGCGATGCTTTGTTCCTCCAAGGCAAACTTGAACCCGCTACGGTTCATTATCGCGCCGCGTTGAGGTCCGCGCCGAACTCAGCCGCGGTTCGGCTCAGTCTGGGCAAGGCCCTTGCCGGCCTGAGGGAATTCGCGGAAGCCGAGGCGCAGGTGACCGAGGCTCTGCGACTGCAATCCGACAGCCCCGACGCGCACCAGGTGCTGGCCGCGATCTACAAGGGACAGAACCGCTTCCGCGAAGCCCGCTCGCAGTACGAGGCGGCACTCCGCCTGGCTCCGGACTGGCCGGAAGTGCTGAACAACCTGGCCTGGCTGCTGGCCACCCACCCCAGCGCCGAACTGCGGGACGGAGCCCGGGCCGTGACCCTCGCCG
>OCZT010006648.1_pt1 | contig 11438 bp, 12 predicted proteins | sample 1539031 | NCBI WGS metagenome assembly OCZT01 (sample SAMEA3539308, study PRJEB22396) | soil metagenome | biome: tundra; feature: field; material: soil | place: USA | collected 2010-05 | depth 0.15 m
CCGGCAAGGGCGAGGACGGCCGCGCCCGCACCCGCGAGGTCAAGCTCGCCGTCTTCTTCACCCAGGACAGGCTGGACAAGGACGGCTACCCGGTCCGCGACCGGAACTCCGCCAGCGTCATCGCCACCTTCGAGCCCGCCGCAGTCTTCGGCGGCCTCGTGAAGGCCGAGGGCGCCGCGGACCACGTCCGCCAGCTCACCATCCTCGGCGACGGCGCAGCCTGGATCTGGGGAATCGCCACCGCCAAGTTCCCGGAGGCCACCCAGATCGTCGACCTGTTCCATGCCCGCGAGCACCTGCACGACCTCGCCCGCAGACTCGAGTTCATGCTGCTGGACCGGAAAGAGGAATGGCTCACCGCCCGGCTGGAGGACCCCGGCAACGGCTACATCGACGGCATCACCGCCGCCGCCCGCCAGTACCCCCTCGAAGGAGCCAGGAAAGACGAGATCGACACCGCCCTCGGCTACTTCGAGAACAACGCCCCCCGCATGCGCTACCACTGGCTCCGCCAGTGCGGCCTGTTCACCGGCTCCGGCGTCGTCGAGGCCAGCTGCAAGACCGTCCCTGTTGACTGAACTACCTGGGGGCGTTTCCCTGTTCGGGTAACGGGCCGGGAGGGGCGGGCCTACGGTCCTGGCCCGTGAGCGATTCAGGCGAGGGGCGGGACCTGGCGGCGTTGGCTGTGCCTCAGGCGGGGGGGCTGCGGGCGACGGGCCTGCCGTTCGAGCCGTATCAGCTGATGAGCCCTTGCGGTGATGTCGTCGGGCCGGTGACGGCGTACTTGAATGATCTTCAGGGGCGCGGGCTGCCGGAGACCACGCAGCGGTCGTATGGGCTGGCGTTGCTGCGCTGGTTCCGGTTTGTCTGGGCTGCGGGGGTGGGCTGGGATCAGGCGACCCGGGCCGAGGCCCGTGATTTCATGCGCTGGCTGCAGGTCGCGGGCAAGCCGGCCCGGGTGCACTGGCGGACCGGGAGGCTGCCCGCCGTGGGCGCGGGCGTGCTGGCGCCGGGGACGGTGAACCCGGTGACGGGGAAGGCCTCGCCGGGCCGGGGTTATTCGCCGGCGACGGTGGCGCACTGCGAGACGGTGCTCCGGGCGTTTTATGACTATCACCTGCAGACCGGGACCGGGCCGATGGTCAACCCGTTCCCGCTGGCCAGGGCGGGACGAGCGCATGCGCACCACAATCCGATGGAGCCGTTCGGCAGGCAGCGGGCGGGGCTATACCGGCCGCGGCTGGCGCAGCGGCTACCCCGGCGGATCCCGGACGGCCTGTTCGATGAGCTGTTCGCCGGCCTGGGGTCACACCGGGACCGGGCGCTGGCCGCGTTGTGGATATCTACTGGCGCGCGGGCCTCGGAGCTGCTCGGGGTCAGGTGCGGTGATGCCGATCCTGGCAGCCAGCTCGTCACGGTGGTCCGCAAGGGAAGCCGGGCGATGCAGCCGCTGCCGGCCTCGGCGGACGCGTTCGTGTGGCTGCGGCTGTATCAGCAGCAGATGCACGGCCTGGTGCAGGCTAGCCCTGATGATCCGTTGTGGTGGACGCTGCGGCGGCCGTTCCGGCCGCTGGCCTATCACGCCGCGCGGGCCATGTTTACCAGGGCGAGCGCGTCGCTGGGCGCTAACTGGTCGCTGCATGACCTGCGGCATTCGGCTGCCTACCGGATGGCGCGGGATCCGCAGATGCCGCTGACCGACGTGCAGTGGGTGCTCGGCCATGCGCACCTGTCGACTACCCAGATTTACGTGAGCCCGGCGCCTGAGGACGTGGTGGCAAGCGTCCTGGCCCATCACCGGCGGCAGGCTGCCGGCGCCAGCACGCCGCCCGCGCCGTCACCGGGCTATAAGCCTGAGACGCTGGACGTGCTGTTCGGCAGGCAGCCATGACCAGCCGGCCAGGCACGGCCGTGCGGGCACGGATGCCGTCGCGGCCCCGGATGCGCGCCGGGGCGGCTGCCGACATGCGGGCACGGTTCCCTGCGCGGATCGTCCCCGGCCGGTGGGAGGCCACCACCTGGGATCGCGACACCGTTACCGCCCGGCTGCTCTCGCCCCCGTTCTCCACGGGAGTTCCCGCCAACATGAACCGGCGGCGGATCGGGCTGGCCAGGTTCCTGGACTGGCTGCAGCGCCATCCCGGTGACACGTGGCAGCAGCGGTGGGCGGCCAGCGGGATCGCCGCCGACGGGCGGCTGGACTGGCGGCCTCAGGTAGCCGGGTGGCTGATCCAGTCCGGGCGCGCATCCGCGGGAACCGGCGGGCTCCAGGCGAGCGTCACCTCCGGGCTGGGCCAGCTGATCTACGCCGATGTCGTGCGCCCGAGCCTGGCCTGGCTGCTGGCCAGCCCCATCCGCTTCCCGCTCGGCCGTGAGATGCCCCGGGTCCGCGACAGCGGCGGATACGCCGCCCTGGAGGGCTGCGCCGCCGAGGCCGGGATCGCCTTCGACAGCCGGCGCCGGGCGGTGGAGCAGATCTCGGTCATCCTGGCGGCCAAGGGCGGCGTCATCGCCGATATCACCGCCGGTGACTGCCTGGAGCTTATGGAGATCCGTGACACGCTGGCCGGCAGCCTGGATGGCGGCAAGGGAGCCGGCTTCTACCAGCTCCTGCACGCGATGGGGATCTTCCCGCCGGGCGCGCCGGCCACCCTGCGGATGCTGGACCCGCGCTTCCAGGGCCAGCTCAGCACCGGGGAGCTGATCGGCCAGTACGCGCTCACCTGCCAGCCGGTCCGCGACCTGCTCGTGGACTACCTGAACGAACGCCGGCCGGCAGTGGACTACGCCACGCTGAAAACACTGGCCTACCTGCTGGGCAAGCTGTTCTGGCAGGACCTCGAAACCCGCAACCCCGGCATCAGCTCACTGCGCCTGCCACCCGATGTCGCCGCGGCGTGGAAGCTGCGCCTGACCATCAAGACCGTATCGGCGCGCGACGAGGCCGGCCGCATCACCCAGACCACGGCCACCCGGCTGGACTCGCTCTCGTGCCTGACCACGGTCCGCGCGTTCTACCTTGACATCGCCCAGTGGGCGGCCGACGACCCGGCGCGCTGGGGACCGTGGGCGGTGCCCTGCCCGATCCGCCGCTACGACATCAGCCCCGCCAAGAGAAATACCCGCCGCAAGTCCCGGATGGACCAGCGGACCCGGGAACGCCTGCCGGTCCTGCCCACCCTGCTCGCCACCGCCGGCCATAACCGCAGGAACACCGCCGCCCTGCTATCCGCCGCGGCCGCCGTCTCGCCCGGCGAGGCCTTCACCGCCGGCGAAGTGACCCTGCGCCGGTCGGTGCTGAGCGTTCCCAGTCACAGGATCTGGGCGGAAGACCCCGCCGGCGGGGACCGGCGTGACCTCACCCGCGAAGAGGAAGCGGCGTTCTGGGCCTGGGCCGCCATCGAAGTGCTCCGCTCAACAGGCATCCGCATCGAAGAACTGACCGAATTGTCCCACCACAGCCTGGTGCAGCACCGGCTGCCGGACACCGGGCACCTCATCCCGCTGCTGCACATCACGCCGTCCAAGACCGACGTGGAGCGGCTGCTGGTCATCTCGCCCGAGGTCGCCGACGTGCTCGCCGCGATCATCTACCGCGTCCGCGGCACCGGCGGCGCCGTCCCGCTCGTCATCGCCTACGACGTCCACGAATGCGAGTTCACCCCCGCCATGCCAGTGCTCTTCCAGCGGCACGTCGGCGCCGACAACCGCCCCATCAGCGCCGCCACCATCCGCCGGTGGATCACCGGCGCCCTCGACGGCGCCGGGCTCACCGACGCCTCAGGGCGGCCCCTGAGATTCACCCCCCACGACTTCCGCAGGATCTTCGCCACCGAGGCAATCATGAACGGGCTGCCACCGCACATCTGCCAGCTGATCATGGGCCACAAGAACATCAACACCACCATGGGCTACAAGGCCGTCTACCCCGAGGAGGTCATCAGCAGCCACCGGGCGTTCATCGCCCGCCGCCGCGAGCTTCGCCCCTGTGCCGAATACCGTGCCCCCACCGAGTCCGAATGGGCCGAGTTCCTCGGCCACTTCGAACGCCGCAAGGTCTCACTCGGCGACTGCGGCCGGGCCTACGGCACCGGCTGCATCCACGAGCACACCTGCGTCAGGTGCCCCCTCCTGCGGGTGGACCCAGCCCAGCAGGCTCGGCTGGCCGGCATCCGCGACAACCTGATCGCCCGGATCAGCGAAGCCGAACGCGAAGGCTGGGCGGGCGAGGCCGAAGGACTCAAAGTCAGCCTCGCCGCCGCCAGCAACAAGCTCGCCCAGATAGAAGTCACCACCGCCCGCCGTCACGAGGCGGTCAGCCTGGGCATGCCCGCCTTCCGCGAAGTCGCCACCCAGACGCTCACCCCTCAAGCCCGACCACGCCAGCAGACGAAGATCCATGATCATTCTTAGTTCAGAGAATCATCGGCCAGCGGCTCAAGCAGTCCGGAATGCACTGGACCGTCAACGGCGCCGACGCCATCATCGCCCTCCGCTGCCGCGAGGCCAGCAGCACCTGGGAAACCATCTGCAACACCCCGCACACTCAGACGCGCACCGCCTGACCAGGAGCCTCCCGGAGATGATCTTGGTTACCTACAAAATTGACGCGCACCCCCGGGCATCGCGCGGGTCCTGTGACTGTCAGGGGGCCTGGCTATGCTGGCCGGCATGACCGTGCAGCACCATGAGACTCCGGTAACAGGCCGCCCGGCGGAGACGCCGGCGGCGATCAGGGCTGTGCTGGCGGCGAGCGCCGCCCCCGAGGTGGTTGCGCAGTACGAGACCGAGCTGGATGCCGCGTTTGCGCGGGCTCGTGAGACTGGCGACCTGACGGTCCTGACGATCGCGGTGCGGCGGTGGTGGATCGAGGCGCTCGAGTGGCAGCGTGATCCAGCCGGGCAGCGTGACTTCCTGGCGCGGATGGAGCAGTATCTCGCTGATGGGCCGCCTGGTCCTGAGCACCTGATCACCCGTGAGGAGTTCCGCGCGCAGCTCGGTGCCTGAGCTTTGTTCAGGTGGGAGCTAGAGGACCTGGCCCGCGAGCAGCTCGCCGGAATGCCACCGCATGTGCAGCTCGCGCTGTTCGACCTTATGGACGCCGTCGTGATTGTCGACCCGGCGGAGTACCAGCGACGGCCAGGTGAGCCAGAGCGGCCGCTGCGGACCCTGCCGTTCGGCCAGGCTGGCCTGGTGACTTTCCTGGTGTACGAGCCTGACGATCTCGTGCTGGTCACGCGGGTCATCTGGACAGGCTGACATACGCCTGCCCAGTCCATGGAGATCCTGCACGGTGGCCGCACTCTTCAGCCGAGCGCGGAGGCGAGTCAGCGGGCAATTCAGCGTGCGCTCGACAAGCAAGCACCGTTTCACCGCTCGAAAAACAGCGTCGCCGACGCGCTCATTCTCAAGATGTACGTCGAGGTGTGCGCCGCCGACGTGAGCGGCCGTGACGATCACTGCTTCGTCACGACGAACGTCAAAGACTTCTCTTTGGCCACGGTGACACACGGTGACACCCGGCTGCCACACGCCGACATCGGTGGGCTGCTTCACGACGCCGAAGTCGCAGTACTTCACAAGTCTCGCAACGGCTATCACCGCTTACTTTGTAGACGACGTTGATGAGCTCATGGCGGACCTCGTCTACTACAACGAGCCCCGCAGCCTCAGTGAGATTCAGCCCGTCATCGCCAAGCTGTTGGACCAGATCTGGTACAACCGTCACAAGAACCTGGCGTACAAGATCGAGGCCGGCGACGTCACGCTCGTCGATGAGTACAGACCGAAAGACCACCAGCACACCGTCGTACGCAGCGTCTGGGACGGCGCACTCGCCGCAGCGCGACGGATGGAGGAGTGGTGGCCCAGTGAGCTCGGTCCGTGTCGCCCGATCTGGTAACGACAAGCAAAGAGGACGAGGAGGCAGGGACTCATGCCCTCCCTGAACGACAGCGTGGTGCTCCTGACCGGCGGGGCCACAGGTATCGGGCGGGCCATCGCCCTCGACATGGCGGCGGCCGGCGCGGCCGTGGCCATCGGCGACACGAACATCGATGACGGGCGGCGAACAGTTGAGGAGATCCTGAGCGCAGGCGGCAAGGCGTCCTTCAGGTCATGCGACGTGGCCGAAGCCGAGCAGGTGACCGCCCTGGTCAACGGCGCCGTCGCCGACTTCGGGCAACTCGACGTGCTGGTCAACGACGCCGGCATCTCCGGCGGGTCGCGTCGCCTCCATGAGCTCGACATCGACGCATGGGACCGGACGATCGCCGTCAACCTGCGCGGGACCTTCCTCTGCGCCAGGGCAGCGATCCCCCACCTCCTGCGGCGCCCGCGGAGCGCCATGGTCAACATTGCCTCCACCTACGGCATCATCGGCGCGCCGATGGCACCGTCGTACTGTGCCTCCAAGGGCGGCATCGTCAACCTCACCCGGCAGCTGGCCGTCGACTACAGTCCCGGCGGTCTTCGCGTCAACGCCATCTGCCCCGGGTACATCGACACGGACATGGGCGGCCGAAGGGCATCCCTCCCGCCGATGGAGCGTGCCGCCGCGCAGGCGCGGCGGGAAGCGAACGCCGCCTTGCAACCCATCGGCCGCCAGGCGCAGGCACGGGAAGTGGCCCGCGTCGCGACGTTCCTCGCATCTGACGAGGCGTCATTCATGACCGGTTCAATCGTGACTGTCGACGGCGGATGCACGGCCACCTACCGCCACGGATCCTGACGGTTCCCGCTAACTCCCGCGCGAGCCGATAGCCATCACTGGCCATCAGCCCAGCCAAGCCTCGGCGGGCTCTGTTGCGCTGGTCGATCGCAGGGAGGGAACTGGCCTGAAGCTCGCCGCCTACCGGTGGCCCGGTCGTCACCCGGGTGCTGCCTGAACCCGAGCGATCAGGAGTTGGCCAGGGCGTCCTCGTTCAGGCGCCGCGCGTCGTCGTACTGGCCCATCAGGTGATGAGCTGTAGCGAGGCTGTTTGCTGCCCGAAGCGTGTGATGGTCATCGCTGCCCAGTTGCTGCTGCCAGCGCCCGGGTGGCGTCGGCTCGTTCTGGGGTAATGCGGTCGCGCACTATGGCCTGGGTCAGGCGGTGCAGCTGCATTTCCTGCCGGTCGACCCGGGCCAGGGAGCTTCGGCTCAGCGCGGCCAGGAGTTTCCGCCAGGCCAGCACGTCGGCGGCCGCGGTTCCTAGTGGCTGCGGGAGCCTGCCGGCGGCAGCGGGGAACAGGGCAAGCGGGATCGGCTCGGGTGCCAGGAAGGCGCACACTTCGGCGAGCTGGCGCGCGCCGTCGTGGTCGCGCACCAGCCGCTCCATGGCCAGCGCGGTGGCTCCGGCCAGGGAGGTGGGGTAGGACAGCACTGGTCCCTGGTCCAGCATGTGCGCAGCGCGGGTCCGCAGCAGGGCGAGGTACTGTGCGGCGGGCATGGCGGAGTCGGCCAGGTAGCTGGCCGACTGTGCGATGCCCGGCGGCAGGTCGCCGAGTTCCGCCGCGAGCTGCCCCGCATCGGCTCCGGACAGCGCCGGCACCCGGCCGCAGAGGATCGCGGCCGATTCGGCCCGGTCGAAGACGCCCACCTCGATCGGGGCCGCGGCGATCTCGGTCCAGCCGCTGGCGGGGGTGGTGATCAGCAAGTGCCCGCTGCTGCCGCCGGGAAGCCACGGCGCCGGGTCCGCGGGTGCCTCGGCGTTGTCGAACACCAGCAGCCAGCGGCCTCGGGCGCGCAGCTCGGCGATCGCCGCCTGCGCCGCAACGGGCGCGGGCGCGTCTGGCTCCGCGCACCGCAGCGCGACGGCCAGGCCCGCGATCTGCTCCAGGATCAGGCCGGCCTGATCAGCGGCGACCCACCAGATGATGTCGTAGTCGCCGGCGAACCGGTGCGCGTACTCGATCGCCAGCTGGGTCTTGCCCACGCCGCCCATGCCGCGCAGGGCCTGCACCACCGCCCGGTCCCCGCTCAGCAGTCTCTCCCGCAGCGTCACCAGCAGCATGTCCCGCCCGGTGAACCCCAGGTTGCGGGCAGGCGCATTCCATGTCCGCGGCAACGTCCCCGGCAGTCGCGGATCCTGGGCACCCGCGCTGGCCGGCGGCGAGGCTCGCTGCCCGGGAGGCCGCTGCCCTGCGGGTCCCTGCCCGGGGGCTCCCTGCCCGGGGTAGGCAGGTTTCCCGCCGGGCCCGGCCAGGCCGGAAACGGCTTCCAGGAGTACCCGGCGGGCCTCGTCTTCCTCAAGGCCGAACAGGTCCCGGTACAGCATCGGCCGCAAGATCGCCGGCACCTGGCCGGCGGGCACATCCTCGATCCGCACCGGCACCAGCCGGCCTCCCGGCCATCCGTCAGCACAGCCGACCATTCATGCGTCGTATACCGCGCCGGGCTGAAGTACTCCGCCGACCACAGCGCCACCACCCGGTCGGCCCGGCCCAGGGTTTCGCTGATCTTGGTAATGCAGTTCTGGCCCGCGATCCAGTCCCGCACATCCAGTTCAACCGAGTGGCCCGCTTCCGTGAGCTGGGAGGCCACCCACTCCGCCCAGGCGCGGTCAGCCCCCGCATGGCTGATGAAGAAATCGACCCGGCCTGCGCTCACATCGCCAGCATCCCCCACAGCAGCCCCCGGCTCCGTCGCGCCCGCATTGATGACATGGTGCCTGCCAGCGGCCGCGCCGTCGACGCCACACATCAGTGCCTCGGTACCCGTGCCCGCGGGCACGGGATGCGGCCAGCGACTAGGTCATGACGGGGAGTCGATCACCTGCTCCTGCATCCCCTCGTACCAGTTGGTGGCCTCACCCAGCGTCACGCGGCGGACCTCGCCAATATGCATCCTGAGCTGATCCATGGTCGTAGCGGAACTTATTGAGGCTTTGATTCCCCGGAGCTCTTCGGTCATCCGGTGAAACCGCATATAGTGATAATTGTGGCGCTGCTGACCAGCGTATCCGCTAAAGGCTGCCGCGACACTCGTCAGAGTAATGGCAGCTACGGACAGGCATTTCAGAAGCAAGTCCCTTTTGCCAGTTCCTCCAGGAGGAACTCCTGAGCAGGCCGCCGATCTCTGCGGCGTCCGACAAGCGCCGCGTGTGCCTCGGATGACGACAGGTCAACGGCACCGCGTAGCTCGCCTGCGCCTGTCGCAGAACCGGTCAGGAGCCGGGGCACAGCGGAATGATCAAGGGCCACCGTGGCTGGCTCGGAGGGCGGCTGTCTCGCGACCGGGATCCAGACGACCGGAATCCCGCGCTGCAGCGCAAACCGCACCACGGCGGAAGTTCCGCTCTGCTGCCCGCTGTCAAGGCCATCCCAGAGCGCGAACAGCAGATCACAGTGGTCAACGACATATTTCCCGACATCGCGATACCAGGCATCGCGCTGTGGCTGGCTCACGGGAGCGCGGAGGTGCAGTGGGCGCGTCCACAGGGCCGCGGACCGCAGGCGATCAAACTCGGCCTGCGATGGCGAAGTGGAGCAATCGCTTCCCGGCTGACCGTCGTGCCCCCGGTAATAATCGAGCTGGAATGGCAACGGCACGACAAGCTCGCGCGTGCGAGAGGACAGCCGGGCGTCAGGACTTAGTACCAGGCCGGCCACGACACGGTCACCCCCTTCAGCGAGGGGTGACACAAGCCGGTAACCGAGCGTCGTGACGGACGGAGTTGCTGACCGCGACATGCCCACTGGCCATGTCGCCGTCTCCAGCACGGTCAGCACACGGCAGAGTGCCTCTGTCGCCAACCTGCAGCCCTCCTGCGGATCAGCCAGATCGCGATGGCCCGTGACACCGACGCGAACAAGCGGCTGCAGAGCTGCCGAATAACCCCGGTAAAGGCCGTCACCGTTGCCATCGCCGACCGGATCCGCTGGCCTTTCTGATGCCATATTCTCCCCGCAACGCCGGTAACTGGCACCCCTTGCCAGCGTGAAGTGCCAGGCAGGTTGTCATGAGGCTGGGACCGCCTGAGCCTTGAGTCAGCATGGTGGTCCCCGTCCTGCTGGTCAACCAGCACGCCGACGCGACTGCGGATGCGCCGGCCGCTGATGGGCGATGAGATCGGAGGTCGTGACCTGCTCGTCGCGGGGGGTGGCTGTGCCCGCCGTGCTCGTTCATGCTCGATCCTCTGGGCGATGATAGTGACGGCCGTTGTGGTGCCTATAGCGCCCGTGCTGGCACGGCTGGCACCATGTCATCCCTGCGGGCACGACAGTGCGGGGGATGCTGGATGCAGGATTCCGGTGACGTCGGCGCGGGCCGGGTCGATTTCTTCATCAGCCATGCGGGCGCTGATCGGGCCTGGGCAGAGTGGGTGGCTTCCCAGCTGAGGGACGCGGGCCACTCGGTTGAACTGGACGTGCGGGACTGGACCGCAGGCGCGAACTTCATTACCAAGATCAGCGAGACGCTGGACCGGGCCGACCGGGTGGTTGCGCTGTGGTCGGCGGAGTACTTCAGGCCGTCCCGGTACACCACCCATGAGTGGTCGGCTGTGCTGGCAGATGGCCGCGAGGGCCGGCTGGTGCCGGTGCGGATCGAGGATGTGCCAGCGGGCCAGGTGCCGCCGATCTTGCGTCCGATGGTGTACCGGGACCTGTTCGGCATGGACGAGGACGAGGCCCGCCGGGTGCTTCTCGAAGCGGTTTCCAGCTCGGCCGGGCGTGGCCAGAATCCGGCCTATCCGGGGCAGGGCGCCGCTGGCCAGCCTGACAGCAGCGGCCCGTCGGGTCGACGGCTGCCGGGGACATTGCGGCCGGGCCTGTGCGGTGCCGACGTGTGCCTGGTAGGTGAGCCGCGGCGATACCCAGGGGTCCAGCCCGTAGAGACGGCAGACGGCCCTTGCCGCGTACGGCCGTGCCACGCAGCGTGACCGTGGCGGCGCCCTGGATCCTCTGGCTGCGCTTCGGCTGACATTATGATCGTTCGGTGACGTCGCCTCATTACCTCCGCTTTCCGCATGTTCATCACGACCTCCTTACCTTTGTCGCCGAGGACGACGTATGGCTCGCCGACGCCGCCGGCGGCCGGGCCTGGCGGCTGTCAGCGGACGACAGGCAGGCCAGCTGGCCGCGGCTGTCCCGTGACGGCACCCAGGTCGCGTGGGCCAGCCTGAAGGACGGCGCCGCGGAGGTGTACCTGGCTGACGCCGCCGGCGGGTGGCTCGGCGGGGCAAGCCGCCGTCTGACCTACTGGGGCGACCCGCTGGCGAAGGTCTGCGGCTGGACCCCGGCGGGTGAGGTAATCGCCTTGACTGCGGCCGGCCAGCCCTTTGTCCGCCAGACCTGGGCGCACGCGATCAGCGCCGATGCCGGCCAGCCGGGCTCGCGGCTGCTGCCGTTCGGGCCGATTTCCGACCTGGCAGTTGAGCCGGCCGGCGTCGCGCTGCTGACCGCCGGCGGCATGACTGATCCGGCCTGGCGCAAGCGGTACCGGGGCGGATCAGTCAT
>OCZT010006649.1_pt1 | contig 11434 bp, 10 predicted proteins | sample 1539031 | NCBI WGS metagenome assembly OCZT01 (sample SAMEA3539308, study PRJEB22396) | soil metagenome | biome: tundra; feature: field; material: soil | place: USA | collected 2010-05 | depth 0.15 m
ATCCTTCTCCACCGGAGAAGGGCAGTGATGAGGCATCATAGTGTATCTTTACGGACAATCATTTTAAATTTTTACTGATTATATTTTGCTCATGTTGCTACACTCAACAGCGCATTTGTGACATACTTCTGCGCATTTTTTGCAATGTTCTATGTGCGAATGCTTTTCACATTCAACTGCACAGGTATTACAAATTTCTGCACAGAGTTTGCAGATTTGTTTTGCAAACTCACTCCCTCCTGCCATTGCTTCCATTGCTAAAAGACAGATGGCTGCACAGTCATGGTCTAACCTTTATGCAACGAGTTAACATTTTAATGTCCTGCTCATTTAAGCATTCACTTTCGCAATGCGCACATTCTACTGCACATTCTGAACATGCAGCGATACAACTTTTAAATTTTTGATGACTCATTTTGTTTGAATTTAATTGTTTTAGAATTTTTATGGAGTGATTTTAAAAGATACCGTTTAACGAATCGCTAAACGGTATCTTTTACAAAACGCAGATGATTAAAGCGCTGCGATAATCTTGTGCAATTCTTCTTTTGTTTTGCCAAGCTTGATTTGAAGTTTTCCAAACATCTCTTCTTTCTTGCCTTCTGCAAACATCAGGTCATTGTCTGTTAATGTTGCAAATTTCTGTTTGAGCTTGCCTTTCTGCTCATTCCAGTTTCCTTTTACTTCTTTTGTGTTCATTTTTTTGAATTTTAAGAGTGAAAGAATTTTCACGGTACAAAGGTGAGTCCTTTAATTCCGGAAAGCGTTACACAATTAAGAAAAGAGTTACATCATTCACACATATTTTTTGATAAGTGGAAACTTGAGAACCAATGCGTTTCCATGCATAATATATCATTACTGAACAAGGAGAAATTTTAGTCATTCTTCCAGGTTGCAGGGAATGTTATACCGATAGCACATTCAATACAGTCCAATTACGACAGCGTCTTATTGGACTATTTTCATGTTGCATTGGCATTAACCATTGTAAATTTTTATTTTAGTTTGGACTAAAATAAAAATACAATTGGTATTAAAAGTATTGGGCTACTACTCTATTTTCGGTTCAGTTGGACAACTGCGTATCTCATCAAAAAAGGGTGTTCTTTTTTCTTCAACGCATTTTACGGCATACAGGTAAAGCGCGGCACTCCAGGATTGCCAGTCCTGCCCCATGGGCTTGCCGTTCTGGGCTTTTAGCCATTCGTTAAACCCAAAATCGAGGCTCCCGGTATTGGAAATTTTTATACTATGGGTAAGCACCACGAGCTTTTCCCTGGCGAGCGTATACCTTTTAGCAGCAACTAAGGCTGCCACATAAAACCCGCATATAAAAGGCCATATACCTCCATTATGGTATTCTCCAGGATTGTTATATGCTGAATATCGCACATGCCAGTCAGGATCTTCAGGTTTAATAAAGGGGAAGAAATTAGGCGGCAGATCAACTGCCAATTCACCTCTTTTTCTCATGCCTGCACACTCCTCTTCGATCCAGGAGATCATTTCCTCAGCCCGCGAGGGTGATGCTATTCCGGAGAGAATGGCAAGACTGTTACCGAGCAGGTCGAACCGTTCGCTGCTATGAATTTTATATGACCAGAAAGCATAGTAAGGCTTATGTTTTACCACAAGACCTTCGTGGACATGATGGTGTATTGTCTCTCCGGTAATGGTAAACCGGCTCATCTCGCGGTGTACCATAACTGCTCTTTCGTGCTGACCCAGGAGCCGGAGATAGCTATATGCCAAAGTGTTCACAAACAGGCCATATCCGGTCACCCATTGTTCATCGCGCCAATCACTTGTGGGTTGCTGGGCAACCAGGTAACGGTCCGAAGGACTTTGATACTCCATCCATGTCAAGGCTTTTTCAACTGCTTCATTAAGAAAGTGCGATTCACCTGATACTTTTCTGAAAATGCCAACACCCAGCAAAAACAAAGGAGTGGTATCACTAGCCCCACGATCCTCTTTGTCGTGCACCAGAGAAGGGATATGACCACGTTCTGTCTGATTTTTTGCCAGCGTTTCCAATACCCCCCGAATGCTCTCTAGTAGCTTCTGATTCTCAGAAACAGCAATACCCAGAATGGAAAACATCAAATCCCTTGTATACGGCTCCGGATATCCCCAGCCAGCAGTGCGTGGAAGTCCATGGTATGGTCCGTGGGCATTATGAAGCAGCACTTCAAGGGCAGCCTTCTTTGCTTCTTCTATCTCTTTCCAGTTTGCAGGTTGCATGGTTTTAATTTTCAAATTACTTTATTCCCAATTTATCGTTTATTATTTGTACAAACCGTTTTGCAACAACGCGGTAGTCAAAATTTTCCACTACACGCTTTCTGGCTGCTTTGCCCATTTTTTTTCGCAATGCTGCATCAGTCATAAGTTCCATTAAATAGTTGGCAATATCATGAACACTTGCACGATAGTCCACTGTCCGTGGCTCTTTAAATACCATTCTATGTTTATCTTCAAAGCCCGATTCGTTACCAACAGTCACTTCGTTCACAACTATTTTCTGTGCTACATTTGCCAGAAATGCCGTTTCTCCATGTATAAGTGTATCAAGCATTCCCATAGCCTTAATACCTATAACCGGTTTTTCGCATGCTCCTGCTTCCACTTGTGGCATTCCGAATCCCTCAAGCCGGGAAGGGGCTGCATAGATATCGCATGCTCCAATCAGGAAAGGCATGAAATTTCGTGAAATGGTGTTGGTTTCATAAGTGACATTTTTTTCAATACCCAGGTGTGTCGCCATTTCCAGATCGGCCAGGTTTTGAAGCTTGGTTCGCGGCTGAGGCCATACTTTGCAGACATATTTCCAATCGGGCGCTTTCGTATCAATGATAGCAAGCGCCTGCATTACTTCCTGTGCACCTTTTGATGCGGCGTCGCCGCCGACAGTGAGAATCATTAACTGATCGGGTGAAACACCCAGCGTTTCACGCACGGCCAAAATTTTCGGGTCGTCTTTACTGTAAGGGATAAAAACATTCGTATCGCAACCTACAGGTAACACTTCAATTTTATCGCCATTGATCCCATCGCGGACATACATCTCTTTCACCCAATTCGATGTTACCAGTATAAGTGGAAGAGCATTCAAAACCTCCTGGTAGTTTGCAATATAACCGTCAGCAACCAACCATGGTACCGGCTGCACGCCATACCGTTGCGGGTGAAGCACTAACTGTGGCGTGTGCCCCCAATAACCTACACCAACAACAACATTTGGCTCAAACCAGCGATAGTACCATTCCTTCTCCTGTGCTGATTTGAAATGAACAGCATGGGCATCAACGCCCATTTCAAGAAGTCCCCTATATAGAAGATCTCCCTGGGTTGCAAGCCCTCCGGGTGGAGGAGGGTAATCATATAATACCAATACTTTCATGTTAAGATAATTTGTCCGCCAGCTGGCGGATGAAAATTTGAAAATGAGTTAATTAACAAAATCTTTCATACTAAAACTCCTCCATAATTAAGCCATTTTTTAGCATCATACGGATCAGTAAATTGCCAGAATGCTTCTGCCCGCGGTGTTGTTTCTGCTTCAAAACTACTTTTTTCAAATCCGTACGTATCTGTTATTATGCTATATTTTCTCAGCCATATCCGTTTCGTAAGTGTTCGGTAAATAGTATCGTTTTCGACAGGCCGGGGATAATATTTCTTACCACCATCTTCATAAGCAAAGGTCCAAAGCTCGTTGGTAGATATTTTACCGGTATGCCAGAGTTTAATAACTGCTTTGCTTACTTCCTCATGTCTGATATGCCTGGTATATTCTCCAGAAGGATTATGGGAAATAATCAGGTCGAAATGTTTCTGAGGCAATAAGTCCAGTATAGCATGCTCAACATCCTTTTCATCCAATGGCTTCTGTCCAGGTCCATCGTCAAGGTCTCCCATAATTCCTTCCGATTTAAGAACTTTTAATGCATTATAAAATCTACGAGCACGTTCCGTATCGCTTGCTCTACAAAGACAAACAATAAACCAATGCCAAGCTGGATGGCTCAGTATTGTTCCTCCGGCCCATAACGTTTCATCATCGGGGTGAGCCACGATTACAGCTACAGACTTTGGAATTTTACTATTCATTTTTATACTTTTCCATGGTTAATCGCGCCATCAGGTAACTTACCGTTGACTCTGCACCCTGATTGAGGTTCACAAGAGTTTCCTCCAGCCCGTCGTAACAACCGCCGGTGCTTGGGTTATAAACAATCTGATGTAAGCGGTTGTTTCCTAAAAACCAGTTGAATGCAGTTACCATTTTCAGGCGGTAATCTTCGTCCATAAACACATCGTAAAATTTACTTAATGTCATAACGGTATAGGCTACATCAATCGGTTGTTCGCCAAAATGCCCAGCTTCCTGCCCTTTTTGCAGCCAGCTTCTGTTGGAAATTACTTCTATCCCGTTTTCATTAAAAGTTTGCGACAATAGAAAATTTAATGACGATATGGCGATGTCTTTATAAATTGTTTCTCCGGTTAACAACCAGGCATATAACATGGCCTCTGGCAATATGCTGTTGGCATACGTAAGATAACCCTCAAACCATTCCCATTTTTCGTTCGACTCGTGCTTATACATCTGAACCAAACGATTGGCGAATATTTTTAAAAGGACGAGATTTTCAGGAGACTTTATGCTGCTATGATAGTAATACAACCCTTTTATAGCGAAAGCCATAGCCCGTGTAGAATGTACCGTGCCTATACGAAGTAGGGATTTTGCCATGATTGTTTCGGCCTCTGATATGATTTCCCCGGGTAACAGTCCAATTAATGATATTAAATATCCTAAGGCCCAAACAGCCCTGCCATTGGCATCATCTAAATTGGCAGCTTTGTTTTGATCGGTAAATTTGTTATCCTTATCTACATAATTTAAAAAATCACCACCCAGTTGCTGACAAAGTTTTATAAAACTGAGATATTTACGTATGTCAAAAATACTCTTCTTATTGCCTGTCAATTCAAAATACATACACGAGGCTACCATGGCCCTGGCATTATCATCCAGGGTATAACCGGTTTTGATATCGGGTTGATTGATTTTTGAAAACTGAATGATACCGGTATGGGTCGTCATCTGTTTCAGGTGGTTCAGGTTGATGGCCGGGAGATTATATTGTACTGTAATTTTATCGCCGGCAATTTTTTCGAACAACATAGCGTGCTCAACGGCAGAATTTTCCCAGGCTGTGGAAACTATTTTCTGCAAGGTATTTGAACTAATATTCCTTCGTAATGGATTATCATTGAGTAGCCGGATAACGCCATCGGCTAATTGTTGTGAGTTGCGAAAATCAAAAATAATTCCTGTATCCTCAGTCAATACTTCCCTTGCATGAGGAATAGGTGTAGAAATGATGGGGCAGGCGCAACTCATGGCATAAGCAAAAGTGCCGCTTACAGCCTGGTTAGGATCGTTGTTGGTAAACAGGTAAATATCGGTAAGTTGCAAATATTCGAGCAGATCTGGTAATGGCAAATATCTGTTAATAAATTTTACATGGTGGGTTAGCTTATATAGTATTACCTTATCCTCAAGACTGTTCCGATATTTTTCTCCTTCCTCTTTCACAACTTCGGGATGGGTTTTGCCAATTACCAGAAATACAACATCAGAGCTGGTTTTTACAATGGCTGGCAATGCTTCTAATGTAGTTTCAATACCCTTTCCCGAACTAAGCAGGCCGAACGTAGTAAGGACTTTCCGGCCCTTTAATCCATATTTATTTTTCAAAAATTTTTTACTTAAATGGGGTACCAAATGAGTGCCGTGCGCAATGACAGTTATTTTCTGCTGCGGCACATCATAGGCATCTATTAACACCCGTGCAGCGTTATTGGTCATTACCACGATTGACTCGCAGGCAGTCGCAATATTTTGCACTTTTGCTTTTAACAGTTCATCTGGCTGGGGTAACACGGTATGAAAAACAATAACAACAGGCTTTGAAAGTTTATATAAAAATTGCAGAAATGCTTGTTCCTGCATATTAAAAAAGCCAAACTCATGCTGGATCAAGACAATTTTAATGCGATTGTCTTTATTAATAGTTAATGCCAATTTTTCATATCCGGCAGCTAATGATGTGTTAAGAATATATTTTACTTCAGTGGGATATGGATAATCTGCATCTCCTGATTCCAATGCACAAACTTTTATAGATAATGAATTGCTGAATTTATTATTAAGCGCCTTTATCAAATCCTGCGAGTAAGTTGCTATGCCACATTCTCTGGGAGGATATGAGGTAATAAACAAGATTTCAGCCAGGTCATTTGTGTTATCATGGTTCGGCTTTTGTATATTGTTTTTAGGAGTGATCATGGAATGAATGGTATTTTCTATATCAGACAACTCTTATTGATGCGTAATATCATCATCAAATTCATGGGGAACTATTTTAATTTTTCAACTTTCGCAGTATAAGTTAACAATTCTGCCACCAACTCCGATAAACTCACGGAGGCACAGGCAATATATGTATCCGCCGCTCCATAATAAATAAATAAGGTATTTCCAAACAAGGCAGTGCCGGTAGGAAAAACTACATTATTTACCACTCCTTTTAATTCCCATTTGTATTCAGGTGAGAACAAAGCATAAGGCAACCGTGCCAGCACTTTCGAAGGATCATTCAGATCCAATAAAGCAGCACAAGCAGAATATACAAACCCTTTATTAGTTTCTTCCACTCCATGATAAATCAGCAGCCATCCGTGTTCTGTTTCAATTGGAGGGCAGCCACTGCCAATGTAGCTTGACTCGTGCGCATAAACAGGGTCGAGTACGATATGCTCCTGTAGGTTAAGAAAATAATTTTCCCAAAATGCTATGGTGAGTTTTTTTAAGTTTTTAACAGAAACAAACTGAATACCAGGCCTTATCCGGTGAAGGAATACCAATTTACCATTAATTTTTCGGGGAAAGAAAATAAGATTTTTGTCCCATAATATCATTTTTTTTTCAGGATCTGCCTCCTTGTAGTAAAAATTACGATCAATATAGTAATTTTCATTTACTTTACCGGCTGATTCTACCAGAAATACAAACTCTGCGTAGGTGATGGGAGGAACAATGATCCCCTGCTTTTTAAAATGCCTTAAATCTTTTGAAGTAGCTAATGCTCCCCGGGCATTTGTCCCATCGTACCCGGTATAGGTCATATAAAACAGGTCATCAATCTTTACAATTCGGGGATCTTCAACACCATGCGATTCATATTCGAATTCAGGAACCATGAAAGGCTTATCCCACCGTTCAGCAATTGTCATCGGGCCATCCAGCCTGCAATAGCCAATACTCGAATGATTTCCTTGTCGCACTGCCCGGTAAAAAAGATGAACGTTATCGCCTTCGCGAATTACCGCAGGATTTAGTACACCTTCATTTTCAAATTCCAAATCGGTCTTTGATAATAAAACACCTTCTTTTTTAATCTCTATCATGTAGATTTATTTTTTATTTTTACTGCTTATCTGCTTTAAACAAATTACCGAAACGATATTGATTCCTTAAAAGTATGTGATTATCGGTAAACACAGGTTATGTTGGCACTATCTACCGACTTATGGAAGTTACAATATCGGATATTATTTTAGAGATAACTGGTTTACCTGAGCGAAGCAGATAAGCAGTTTATTTTTTTAAAAATCGGTTTTGTGTAAAATGGCAGGGCTTCCTTTTTTGAACTCATTTTCGCAATTCTTTTTTTCTTCTTCGTTTTGTGCGAACAGACATTAAAGAAGTTGCAGTTATTTGCAGCAATCTTTTTTTCGGATAAAAATTGCTTTAAAAAGTTTGATTAATATTTTCTTTATTTTATCCATTCATATTTTTATTTTTTTGCCGAAATACTGTCTTTCGTTTTCCTCACCCAGTTATTTATTGTCGCTGTATCATTTGATGTAAGCCTGGCATCTGTGTGCATAATAGTATAAGATGATAATGGCATTGAACCACCTTTAATACTTGTTTCAATTGCCCTTGATATATATCCAATATAATCCAATAGCTTAACCATAAAGCCACCTGCATGATGCCTCACTTCCTGTTGTTGCTGCCGGAAGCCTTCAGCACATCCAGCAGTTCCCTGAGATTAACAGTAGCGTATGTTGATGAATGATCTGACATAGCATAAGGGATAATCAGATCATCATTATGAATAATTGAACCGCATGAATAAATTACATTCGGCACATAACCTTCTCTTTCTACTTCATTTGGTACCATTAACGGGCTACTCAGCCTTCCGATTTCTTTCTCCGGGTTCTCAAGTTCATACAATGAAGCTCCCAAAGTGTATTCCCTCATAGAACCAACCGCATGAGTAATAACAAGCCAACCCTCTTCTGTTTCAATAGGGGAACCAGCATTGCCTATTTGCACCAGTTCCCATGGGTATTTGGGTTGCTGTGTAATTTTAGCTTCACGCCAGATATTGATACTATCCGAATAAGCGATATAATTATTTACGCCATCTATCCGGCAAAGCATGGCATACTTACCGTTGATCTTTCGGGGAAACAGGGCCATCCCCTTGTTTTGGGCAATCTCACCATTAATAGGCAATATCTTGAAATTATAAAAGTCTTTTGTACTGATTAATTTAGGAAGAATAGCCATTCCATCGTAAGCAGTGTATGTGGCATAGTAGGTTACCTCATCATTATCATCAGTGAATTTAACAAAACGGGCGTCTTCAATACCTCCTTGCTCGGTTGCCGATATGGGGAAAATAACCCTTTCGGAAATAGCTGAATCAATTGAAAAATTAATCTCGTAGTGCGAGGAAGCAAGCCACATCATTTGATCTATTATTTTTATACGATCTTCCGCAATATTGGGTTCCTTTCTTGCTATTACAAGATTCTTCATCAATTCGCCATAGGTAAATTTTTCCCCAAGTTTATCCAAGATAAAAGCAGGAGAAATAACATTTCCTTGTTCTTTATTTTTAATCGGCTTATCTGTGATAGCAGGAGAAAAAACATTTTCCTTGTCTTGCAATTTGTCAAGTTTATCTACGATAGCAGGAGAAATAACATTTCCCTGACCTTGCATTTCTTCCAGTTTTTTCCGAAAAGTTTTTTTATCGTAAATATGCCGTTTAATTACATCAGCTTCGGCCAACATTTTACCAACAGGTTCTATTGTCAGGTTGTTATTCTTGTCAAGAATTCCTGAGCGGAAAACGACAGATGAGATATGCCCTTCCCCTGTAGCCCGGAAACTGAAAATCACCCTTTTTTCATCTGATCTTGTTTCTGACTGATCCGGATTTTCCACAATGGATGGATTAAAAAAAGCAGCTGATTCAATGGAATATTCCATTGTAAAATACGAACCTATCAGCGCTTTCTGTGATGCATTAAGATCCTTTTCATTAACTTCAATTTTATCAAATATCGGAGCCAGTTTGGCAAAATGTTTCTCAAATATTTGTGAAATATTCCTATGCCGTCGGGAAAATCCCCTCAGTAACTGACTCATGGCAATATTTACTTCTTTTTCTGGCATTGCCAATACCTTCCTGATTATATCAGCTGATCTTACATCATCTAAATATAGAAAGCGGGCGATTACCCTGGTAGGATCAGGAGAAAATATAAACTTTTTTCTGGTCACAGCTACTTGCATGGTTTTCGGTTTTTTAAAACGGGTTTTGACTTTAAACTTAAAATTCTAAATTGAAAATTACATCACAGAAAATTTACGCTTCAGCTTCGCACCTGTGGATTTTTGCGAAGTGAGCCCCACTTTTGCTTCAAAAATGTGGGTCACCAGGTTGGTTTTCAACCACTTTCAAGGTGTTTCATAGCCATAATTTCACGTTTTTAAATAATTCTTTTATTCTGTTTTTGCGACAGATAGTTTCTGGAGGTGTTTTTAGCGTTTTTCAGCAAGTTATTGATAGTCATTGCTCAAAATCCCGCCCATTGTCAGCGTACCAATAATGCCGTTCCACTTTGACTGTAACTTAACGAACAGTTTTAACAACTCTGCCCAGAACATTAATAAACCAACGAAAAAAAGTCAAGTGTTATTGTCTTCAAATTTTACTATTTACTTGAGCAGAGTTTCCTTCACTGCCACCTGATTCATAAATTTTAGAATCAGCAGTAAAGAGCTTTTCTATATCTGTTACATCGAGTTTTTCAACTGCACTATTATATTGTTTCAATACACTTTTTATTGCTTCCACATTTTTATTTTGTGATAATGCCATTGGGAGAAGCAATAGTAATCCATTCACCAGCATCCTTAAATACATAATAAGGACCAGCTAATTCTTGCAGCCATATACCTGTGTCAGGACTTGTATCACCAAGGCTTTTATGGGATGTTGTTACCATTAAAACTTGTAATGATTTCATGGATGTTCTATTTAATGTGAATGGTTTTCAATTATGTTACCAGACTTTTACTTCAAAAAATGCACCATAGAAGTAAATGCCCATACCATTTCTTATTTTGTAATCATTTATAGTAAAAGATATCACCACTAAGAATTGGAAGTATTTACCTTTCCTTAGCTAACTGTAAGCGAGACTGCGATATAAAAAAGACAACTCATCTTTTCTTATTACACCACCATGAGCTTAAAATATTTCCGGATTATATAATTTGTTCAAAAATTTGCCTGGTAGAAACTGCTATCCTGTTCCAGGAATTAATAATAATGACCTGCATAATAATTTGCGCCAATCCATTTTCACCATAAAATTTTAAAACTTTATAATAGGTTTTATCGCTGACACCATCTTCCGAAATAAGGGTTACTTCTTCGGTTAACTGTAGTACTGCTCTTTCTTCTTCAGTAAATAACGGTGATTCTTTCCATGCGGACAAAGCAAAAATCCGCCGTTGATTTTCACCAATCTTCAGCGCTTCCTGTGTATGCATATCTATGCAATAAGCGCAACCATTTATTTGCGAAGCCCTTATTTTTATCATTTCACGAAGCAGCGGCAGAAGTTGAGAGTTTCTAATGTATTGCTCCATCCCAAGCATGGCTTTGTAAGCATTGGGTTCAATATCTTTAATTGATATTCGTTGCATGATATTTATTTTTTAGAAATTAAATTATTTAAGTATTTCTTCCAAATTGAACTATATAACGAATAAGGCTAAACGTAGTTTAAAGATATCTGATCTGATTCAAACCTATTTTTAGTAAGTAAGTGGAGCAAGCGGAAGCTCATAATAACCAGGTTGCCTCCAGCACAATTTTTATCATCGTCAACAAATGAGATTTTAGGTTTAACCTATAATTTATTCATCTACAAAGTAAATGTAAGATTAAATACATTTCCTAAAAAATGATTGCTGAATAAGAATTGTTATATGTTTGAGTCTTGTATTCCTTTTTCATTTTTCTTCTATTGAAATTCCTAT
>OCZT010006650.1_pt1 | contig 11434 bp, 10 predicted proteins | sample 1539031 | NCBI WGS metagenome assembly OCZT01 (sample SAMEA3539308, study PRJEB22396) | soil metagenome | biome: tundra; feature: field; material: soil | place: USA | collected 2010-05 | depth 0.15 m
AAGGATGTACTGACAACATTAAAAAAGCTGTTACCAGATAATGTTTTGTTGGATAAAAAGAAGTATGGACGACGGGAGATCAGACTGGTATATGAAAACGTAACCACTTTGTAACCATGTTACGGACAATATTGAAATGATTGTGATAGAAATTATCTGAATCTCATGGTATTCAGTGTGTGAAAACAAATATCTAGCAATAAAGAAGAAAGTCTGACTTTAGGATGGCTGTACTTCTTTGAATATTATGTGCAGATAAATGTGATTAGTGGTAAATATATCAAAATAATTGAATATTATTGAATAAAATGTTTATCTTGGTTCTGAATTTAATTTGATGGTCTGTAACTACGTTACAATCTGGTTACGGTCGCTGATCAAAAAATGACTAATATATTATTTGCGTTCCATCTTTAAATTAATGTAGCCAGTTAGCACATAGTGCTGGATAGACCCGTAATAGGTTCATGATAGGGTTCGAATTTGGTGACAATGGGATTGTATACTAATCACCAAAAAATCGATTCGAGAGTCCCTAAATACATTGGATTTTCAAAAAAGAAATCGGACAATATAGATTACCTTAAGGAATGTCTTTATTGCCCTGAAAATTAAGTTCCTAATCCTTCTGTATCTTTATTCTAAATAAGCTCTGCTTATCGAACTTGATTTCTTACAGAATTAATGATATCATGTGCTGCATCAATCAACATATGTCCTTTTGTTGATGAAAGTTGACCACTATTTATCATTTAGATACTGTTTTCTGAGTACTTGAGTTCTACAAATATCAGCATCTATGAACTCATAGCACTAAATCGATAAACCAGAAGAAAAGAATTAAAGGTTTAGTTTATTGACTGATTGGGATGCTAGCCTTTTAAGATCGATCCTAGAGTCCTAGACTGGTCTACAGGAACTTTATCAAAATTGTAACACAGGGTATCCAACGCTTAGATGTGGATACCCTATCTCGAAATTCAACTGTTTTTATCTACTTTAATATTAAGTGTTTTTTTTCTCTGTTTTATGGTGTTTGGTTGTATGGTTTTTGGTTTTATGGTTGTTTTTGGAGTGACTTTTATGTTTATGTTTGCTCAAGTGAGCTTTAGCTTTGTGGGCATTAGAGTCTGGATTTGGTGTTCCTGTAGATCCATAAGGTTCGCCGCCATACCCATAAGGTTCACTGCCGCCATACATAGGATTGCCATACATTGGTCCAGGGATCATAGGAATTACAGCACCGCCATAACCACCATAACCAGGTCCGCTATAGATATGAGTAGAGCAAAATTGACCAGCCAGATGAAGCATTAAAAGCCTTTGACCAAGCTCTTGAAATTAACTCACAGAATTTGGATACCGGGGTTAATAGGAATTACAATTTGTGAGAGAATTATAGAAGGGCCTGGTAGACGTATGTGGGTAGAATCTGAACTAGGCAAAGGTTCAACTTTTTATTTTACCTACCGATTCTTTAAAAGCATGAAAATTAAATTTTAACACAGGGAAGCAACTTTAAAATTTCTATCTCAATGTATCTGTTAAATAAGTCTCATAAATGTGAACATGATGTTTCTGGCTTGAAGTTGGAAAGTTACTCTTTATGTATTTCTTTAATGTTAAGATAAATCTGAATTTAACTTAATAGTGTAATTTTGACTTTATATTACGCATAGATTATAATAATAAATATGTGTTTTTTCAAAATTGAACGATAAATGTCCTACCATTTTAGCTAAAAAAGGCACAAATACACAGGTTTTCTCACAAAAACTATGCATTCATGAAAGTTGTAGTAATGTTATAGGCAAAAAAAGATTCAGTAGGTTCTTCAAAAAGAGCAGTATATTTTTCATTTAGTGGCATAAGAAGTTTATCGTCTAGCTCGGCATTATACAGTATTCTCACTTTAGAAAGCTGCTTAATTGTTAAATTGCTAGCTCCTTCAAGGTCAGCCCCTTTAAGACAAGTCATTTGCAAATTTAGAATGTTAGACTCTCCATGATCAAAAGAATTTTTGCGTTTTCCAATTATAGTAAGAATTTTTTGAATGTCTAACGGTATCTTCCGTACTTTAGAATATTCCTTTTTTTCACTAAATACTAGAATTTTTTCCTATATAAGCAGTTAAAATTTCCATAATTGGCCAATGGTCTTTCATACATACTTCACAAAAATAATATGCAAACGATCTTATAATTTTTTAGATATAATTATGTAAGATTTAGATGAACTTCTAATTTTCATCATACCCTATATTTTAACAAACATCAGGAAGCGAAATGATGAAAAAAACAAGTCGAAGGCATACCTTCATAGCACTTTTTGGAATCATTATGCTGGCTTTTTTAATACTGATGAGTTTCGCAGGTGCGAAGCAACTTGTAGATACTTCAAGCTCCGGTGGTGATCCTTTAAAGAACGTCTATGAAAAGGACATAAAAACCCCGGACGAAGCACTTCGAATTAACCCGCAGAACGAAACTGCTTGGATAGAAAAAGGACTTGCTCTTGATATATTAAATAGACATGATGAAACTATAAAAGCATACGACAGAGTGATTGAGATTGACCCGCAAAATTCAACGGTTTGGATCTATAAAGGACTTACTTTAACCACCTTAGGCAAGTACAATGAAGCAATAATTGCATTTGATAAAGCAATTGAAATTAATTCGCAGGATTTAGATGCTTGGAAACATAAAGGAACTACTCTTGTTGATCTAAAAAGATACGATGAAGCAATTGCAGCGTATGACAAGGCAATTGAAATTGATCCGTATAATTCATTAGCTTGGTATAGTAAAGGAGATGCTCTTGTTTACTTAAACAAGCCTGATGAAGCACTAAAAGCACTGGACAAAGCACTTGAAAGTAAGCCGTCGAATAGATTAATTTTGGATTCAAAAGCAGCTGTTCTAGTTAAATTAGGCAAATCCGATGAAGCAATGAAAATCTATGACAAAGAAATTGAAATTAACCCGCAGGATTTGATAGCTTTGTACAATAAAAAAACATTATCTAAACAGATTAAATGAATCCGATACCGGATGCTAGATACAATAACTGGACATCGAAACAAACTGAGAAGTCACTTTCGGGCTCAAGATATGGTTAACAGTCGATTGCAATGTGATATACTCGCCATCTATGCACTGTAATCAATTTCTTCTAGATCTGCAATATTAAACTTAAGCCACAAATTTAAAAATATAATAAAGGGTATCCAATGCGTTCGATGTGGATCTCCGATCTTATAGTAGTAAATATAGTAAGGAATAGAAACGTAATAGGCTATGATAAGATTTTTATTTGATGGCAATTGGCAATTTTCTTATTTTCAAGCCTTTTTTATTTATAAGGGGTTCAAATTATTCCGATCGTTTTGACATCTTTTTTCTACACCATTTTTGAATACTCTAATTTATCTAATCAAGCTCAAGATTGTAACTTTACGGGACAGTTTAAAAAAATAAAACATGATTAGTTTAGATATTATGTTCGCTAATAAAAATAAAATTTTGATGATTAGATATATTTCGTAGTATCCTTATGGATAGGATATAACGTGTGAAGGCAATGATTTATCAAAATTTTATCTAGTGAGTTGTAGTTATTATCATTAAGATCTTAATAATCATCATGAGGCTGAAAATGAACGGAATTAAATTCGATAAAACAAATCGAAAGGGTACAATAATAGCGTTTTTAGGAATCACTTTATTGGTATTTTTGATTCTAGTCAGTATCGTAGGAGCGGCGGAAGATTCATATAGTTGGGTAGGTAAGGGGAAGGACCTTGAGAAATTAGGCCAGTATAATGAAGCAATAAAAGTTTATGATAAAGCACTTGAACTTAATCCAGATAACTTGGCTGCCGAGACAGATAAAGGAGATGCTTTAGCTCATTTAGGTAAATATGATGAAGCAATAGCAGTATATAACAAAGTAATTAAAATTAATCCAATTAATGCAGAGAGTTTGTATGGCAGAGGAGTTGCTCTTGATAAATTAAACAAGCCTGATGAAGCAATGAAATCATTTGACGAAATAACTAAATCTCAGCCCTTGAATTCACTGGGTTGGTTAGGCAAAGGACATCTTTTATGTATCTCAGGCAAATATGATGAAGCAGTAGAAGCATATGGAAAAGCAATTATGTTTAAAGCTGATATTAGTACCCAGCAGTATTCAGATGCTTTTTCTGGCACGGGAGTTGCTCTTGATAAGTTAAACAAGCACGAAGCTGCAACAAAAGCATTTGATTCAGCACTTCAAATGGACCCACATAATTCAATAGCCTTGAAACACAAAAATGGCTTTATCTAAATGGATTAAATTAATTCAAGTTGGAGACTAAATGGTTATTTAATTTTCACTTTTATTTTTAGCTGAATCGGATCTTTTTAATGAGCACAAAATGGGTAATATAATTATTATGTAGCCCAGATAAGAATATTTTTTTCCTGAATATAATTTCCGATCTGCATTTAAAATCAAGTTTACACATTAAACAATTGTAAAAGTTGATTTAATTTTGAGACATGTTAACATTTAAAAGATTGCTACTATTATTAAACTTTAAGATTCTGATCTTGCAGGGTGTCATAGAGAAATGAAATCTGAATCCATGACAGAACAATAGTAGTGAATAACTGAAGCCCGATGAGTATCAATAACGTATCAAAAAATAGATCTTATAAGTTGTGGGTAAGATACAATATACATCGAAGGATTCCGTTGCAAAAATAATATTTCTGCATTTTGACACTATCATTTTCACCTTTATGTGTCATTTTCTTTCTAATGAAAATGATTAACTTTCCTAATTGTAAAGGTTTTTTCTGATTTTGCAAGGGAACCAGATTTTTTGCAACGGAACCTAAAATCTTATGGCATCAATATTCAAAAAAATAAAAGGGAATTAAATCCCTATAAATTGACTTAAGGTTGGACATGATTTATATTCAACTTAGTAAAATATTATTTTGTGCAGATCATCGTCCAGCCTAATGTTCCACTCGAAGTGTTAGAGGGGCCAATGTAAGTTATATCAAAATTATTACCATTTACAACGACGCTACTCCCTTGGTAATCACTATTTAAACCCGTCATTGAGCCGGCTAGAGTGGGAGACCCTAATATTACTGTGCATTGGCTGGCTTGGTAACCAGATGGTATAGGAACACTGGTTGGCGTGCCTGGATCTGGTTGTGTATTTGGTACAGTCCCTGATGTCACCATTACCTGTGAACCCGATGCTCCTGCTGGTCCAGTTGGTCCTTGTGTTCCTGTAGCTCCTGTTGGCCCTGTAAATCCAATAGATCCTTGTGATCCTTGTGCCCCTGTTGGTCCTTGTGATCCTTATGGGCAACCATCTGTACAATTATATTTATGATTACTAGACATATCACCAGTGTAGGTGAATGACAAATTGGGCCTGCATTGCTTCTCACTGTATGCAGTTGCTGTACTTACTAGCATTAAAACTACAGCTGTTGCTATGGCTGTTCTGTACAAATTCTGTTTAATTATAATTAATTTACCCCCTTAGTTTAAATGGTACTCTTATAAAAGTAAAAATGCTATATAAAAAACAAGTTCAATTCTATATATATCTACAAGAAATAAGAATAAATATATATATCATTAATATAAATATATGTTTAGAAGCAAACTGGTTCCGTTGCTCTAGTTTACTATAAACAGCCAACCAAGAAGGAAGAACACATTGGTGACAGAAATAACTATGGCGGACCTGGTTATGGTGGCTATGGCAGTACTGTAATTCCTATGATCCCTGGACCAATGTCTAGCAGCCCGATGTATAACAATGTACCTAATGGATATGACGGCGAACCTTATGGACCTACAGGAACACCAAATTCAGACTCTAACACCCACAAAGCTAAAGCTCACATGAGCAACCATAAGCATGAGAATCACTCCAAAAACAACCATAAAACTAAACACCATACAACCAAACATCATAAAACAGAGAAAAAAAGCACTTAATATTAAAGTAGACAAAAAGTAGTTGAATTTCCAGATAGGATATCCATATCTAAACGTTGGATATCCTGTATTACAATTTTGAAAATAAAACAGCATTTTGTATTTATATTTAAACGAAAAGACATGTTGGACTGGAAATGAACGTGTTTGTTTAAAATCTGATCTATATTTCTTCTCTATGCTTTTATGTGTGTGAGTACTCTTGTAACTTGACTAAAAGATCCTTACGCAACCACAGGTTATGTTGCAAAAATGAACTATTATGGAATATCAAAGTTCACTATGAATTGGAGAGATCGATACTGCTGATGCTGCACATATCAACAGTATCTCATTTACTCCGGAATGTTTATTTATCTGTTCAGCAAATGTTTATGTTGTTGATACGGGGAATGATCGAATTCAAAAGTTTGACAGCAATGGCAAATGTCTTACTTACTGGGGTTCTCAAAGCGGAGAGAGGCAATTTATTAATCCACTGGGTATCGCTGTAGATTCTTCAAATAATGTTTATGTAGCTGATACTGGGAATGATCGAATTCAAAAATTTGACAGCAACGGGACATATCTGACACAATGGGGTTCTAAAGGCGAATATACTGGGCAATTTAGATCCCCACATGGTGTTACTGTAGATTCTTTAGGTAATGTTTATGTAGTCGATGGCGATAATCATCGAATTGAGAAGTTCTCTGTTAACAACAATCCTACTCTTGTTTTATCTCCCGTAGCTAACTTCAGCAGCAACATAACTAGTGGGCAAGCCCCTGTTTCTGTTAAGTTTACAGATCTATCAACAAATGCAGAGAAATGGAACTGGATTTTTGGAGACGGAGCTACTTCAACCAAGCAGAATCCAACACATGTTTATTCTGGAGTAGGAACTTATAACGTTGAACTTACGGTGAGCAATGCAAAAGGAACATATTCAAAAATGGATACAATATATGCAATCACGCATGTAACAACCTGAAACCGCATTTTTCATCCTGCGTTTCATTTTTTAGATACAATTCATTGATCGAAACACTTACAACTGCTGCAGTATAGTTTGTGATATTAGTTTGGATGAAAGTAGTATTCAATGTATGATTTGAACTGATACTTAATCCAGTTCTTGGTGTTGAAGTAGTTGCAATTATTATACGGACTTTAAAAAAATATTATGTAAAATATTTTGTAATTACGTACATGAATATAAAAAAATTTTGATGCATTCCACATTTCGTAATGTTCTAAATCATAACAAAATAAAAAGGAAATCAAAGTGCTTTATGAACTCGAAGGATACGGTTTCGTTGCAAAAAATCCTTTCTAATGATACAATATAATAAAAAGAAAATCAAAGATAGTAATATGCTATCTAATTCCTTTAAATGGAAGCATTATGAAGGGGAAATTATCCTATTAAATGTAAGATGGTACTTAAAATATGCATTAAGTTATAGAAATTTAAAGGAAATGATGGCGGAAAGGGAAGTAAAAGTCGACCATACAACAATCATGAGATGGGTACATCAATATTCCCCTGAAATAGAAAAGAAGATAAGAAGACATTTAAGACTGACAAACTATTAATGGAAAGTTGATGAAACCTATGTCAAAGTAAAAGGTAAATGGAAATATTTTTACCGAGCAGTTGATTCAAATGGAGATACAATTGATTTCATGTTAAGTTCAAAACGAGATAGAAAAGCAGCGAAGAGATTCTTTAAGAAAGCTTTAAGTTCAAATCATAATCAAATTCCAAAGGTAAATAAGACTTTAAAAGGAATTGAAGCTATGAATATGATCAAAAAAGGACAAGTAAATGATCTTAATTATTCTGTTCTTAATGAAGTCAAATACATTAATCAATTGTTTGGTATAGGTTTATAATGTTAGTACATTTTCCTTTAATATTTTGATTTTTATTCATTATTTATAGATTTACATGTTTATTCTGAATTTTTTGCAACGGAACCCGTTTTTATACTATTAGGTTTGAGTTAAGTTTAATAGCGTAGATCTGGAAGAAATTGATTATAGTTCCAAGCTTCTGAATTCTGTGAGTTAATTTCAAGAGCTGGGTCAAACGCTTTCAACTTCTTTTAAATGCTTTATCATAAGCCTTTTGTGCTTCATCGTACTTGCCTAAATCGCGTAAAGCATTTCCTTTAAAATACCAAGCATCTTCATCCTTTGGGTTAATTTCAATTGCTTTGTCATATGATGCTAGTGCTTCATCGTATTTATTTAAACTATATAGAGCAAGTCCTTTATGGGTCCAAGCATCTATATCTTGTGGATTAATTTCAATTGCTTTGTTATATGCTGCTAGTTCTTCGTCGTATTTATTTAAACTATATAGAGCAAGACCTTTATTGGTCCAAGCTTTTGAATTCCTTGGATTAATTCCTATTGCTTTATCATATGCTGTTATGGCTTCATCATATTTAGTTAAATTATATAGAGCAAGTCCCTTATTGGTCCAAGCACTTTCGTTTTGCAGATCAATTCGAAGTGCTTCGTCCTGGATTTTGATATCACTTTCATAGGTGTTATTTAAATCAGCATCCATTTTGGCTTCATCGAGTTGTTCTTGGTAACGGGCAGCATCAGTGTAAGCTATATTTCTATCATAGGCTTCCAGGGAATCCAGATCCACTCGTTTCCCATTTACAGTTACATTGTCATAATCTACCCCGGAAGCGATTCTTATATCTTCCACTAAATGCTCGCCTTTAAGAATATATTCGACGTGCTGAGTATAGTTTCCATTGTAGTCACCTATATACTTATAAATGACATGCGCGCCTTCTTCCGCAACGAAGTCCAAATCGATGATGTGCAAACCGTTATTCTGTGCGATTGCGCTAATGTTTGTGTTATTAGCAGTTGATACAGCTACGGAAGCAAATGATACTGCAAATAAGACTGCTAGCAAAATAATCAATACCTTTTTTATTCTACGAACTTGTTGTTTCAACATTCAGTCCACCCATTTTAACATTTATAACATAATCACCACTGTCACCAAAAACAGTTAGCCTACACGGGCCACATAAACAACTTTAGCGACTTCCTAATAGATTATTTGGTGATTAGTATGCTTATACTCCCCTTGTCACTGAATTAGAACCCTACCATGAGCCTAGTATGGGCCTATTCCATACTATAGTCGAACTGCCTACATTAATTTAAAGATGAGATTTAAATAAATATTATTCATTTTTTTGATCAGCGACCGTAACCAAACCGTAACCTAGTTACAGACCATAAATTTAAATTCAAAACCGAGATAAACATTTTATTCAATAATACTCAATTGATATTATATATTTACCACTAATCACATTCATCTGCATATAATATTCAAAGAAGTACAGCCAATGTAAAGTTTGACTTTCCTCTTTATTGTAAATCATTATGTTTTATGAACTGGATAAGCATGAGATCCAGATAATTTCTATTACAGTTTTTTTCACATTGTCCGTAACGGGGTTACAGTTGGTTACGTTCCATATACAAGTCTGATCTCCCGCCGTCCATACGTTTGCCTATCCAACAAAACGCTATCAGGTAACAGCTTTTTCAATACTGTGAGTACATCTTTCTTCACTTTTCTGAAATTACTAACATCCCCCACTCTATATTCTGGTTCGATATGGTTCGTTAGATAATTCTTAATCTCACGTGATCCGATCACTATTTGATCTTTCCCTTCGATTGCGACTTCTATCACATCTTTAAACAATAATATAGCTCTTGCAGTTGTTTTGCTCATTCCCATGTGGATAGATTCGGGAATCGGTGCCATAATCGATTGCTTATTATTCGTTTTTATAACTTCTTTCATTTGATTAGAAAGTATAGAAATTTGATTGGGTATTGTACTCTCAGCATCGTCATCTTCAATTGGATAATCGTTCAGCTCTAACATCGTTTCAATAACTTTAAGCCGTTTTAAAATGTTCAGTTCAGAAGTAGCAAGGATGTTTTCGATATACATTCTAAAAGTAGGTTGAACATCAGGGTCCTTCATTAGTGTGAGAAACTGATTAATTTTGTCCGTTTTTGAAGACCCGAAGATAGTGTCAGTGCTCACCAAACCACTTCCTTGGCTGTAAGCTCCTGGAATGATCTAGTACTTGGACAGCGATCGAAACATTTAAAATCTAAGATTACATAGTAACTACTCAGCAATACATTTTCTAACATGTTGTTTTCTCCATTCTGGGGATGGGTTTGGAGCTGAAGACTTCAAACCTTTTAATTATTATCTTTCGTACAGTAAATGCTATTTTAGTATTTGAACTTGTTTTATGTATGTGTCATTAAGATTTTTGTAATTTATTTATTAATAGCATGTGCAAAATCCCCTTTTTAGCTTACAATTGACTCAGTACAGGCTTGATATCGGGCTGTTTTGAAATTTATTTAATCGTATAGATTCTCCGTATAGCATGCTTTTTCACGATCTCATAATACAACGCAGGATGACAGTGGTAGTTATTGGGCGTGGGAATGACATACGCCATCTCATATAGGCGATACGAACGCTCCAAAGGGATATGAATAAAAGCTACTTTGTATCCTAAAAACGAATCTTGATCAAAAGATAGCAACAAGTCCAACTGGCTGTAATTTATTTTCCGCTGGGCTTAAGTGGGGGTATAATTAAATAACGTTCGATAGTTTACTGGGCTATCAGGATATAAAAGTTGTCAACGGCGAAGAAATTAAAACAAAAACAAAGAGAGTATATCTAGTAAAAAGTCGTCCAATTAATGTTCAATTGCAATGCAAGGGAGCTTGAATCACAAGGCTGAATGTTGCAAAAATTAACTATTATGGAAATCAAAGTGCATTATGAATTGGGTAGAGATTGATACTGTTGATGATGCGGATATCAACAGTATCTAATATACTGTATAAAGTTTTCTTATCTTTTATACAGCAAAGTAATATGTTTCAAACTTTATAAACTTTTTTGATATAGTTTGTCTTAAAGTATGATCTTTTCTTTTAGATACATTACAGATCGCATTCTTTCAGCATTCCAGAGCGCTTCTAGATTCTACGATTCGTTTGTTTTTGATAATATCATATGGATCATTTATGGATAATATCTCTGGGATATAGTAAGAAGAGACTAAATAACGTATTGGCTTTGCAACAAGCAACATATAATATCACATATTTATATACAAGCTAAATTTTATGGGATTATATGAACAAAAAATCAATTAAAACAGGATTTATTTGCCTAATTCTTTGTTTAATTGTATTATGCTCTTTAGGAATAGCAGATTTGGAGCAAGTTGGACCCTATTTCTCTTTTGAATCCCATAATTATCCTGGAGAATTTATCCGACATGCCAATTTCCTTGGTGAAAAAACACCTATTAATAGTCAATTAGATCAAATGGATTCT
>OCZT010006652.1_pt1 | contig 11432 bp, 9 predicted proteins | sample 1539031 | NCBI WGS metagenome assembly OCZT01 (sample SAMEA3539308, study PRJEB22396) | soil metagenome | biome: tundra; feature: field; material: soil | place: USA | collected 2010-05 | depth 0.15 m
AAATAAAGCAGGTAAAGCCGGTCAGACTCCCCGCCGTATTGACTACACAGCTTCATGTGATCATTCCGAAGTCGCCACATTTTGGTTTCCATGCCGCCGCCTTTGTGTCGGTAGGAGTCGTATATTACGTCTGGCAGCGCATCGAAGACGATGTTGCTCTTGATAGCTCTCAGCCAGAATTCGCTATCTCCACAGGAGTACTCTGTTGCGTAATCGCCGATACGTTCGAAAACGCGCCGACGAATGAAGCATGCGGGGCTGTGGAAGCGCGCCTTGCCACGTAGCATCTTCTTGACGGTGAGGTTGCCGATATCAACGGGTTTTGACTCGCCGATACAGATAGAGTCCCGCTGGCCTTCCTGCCAGAGGACGGCAGGGCCAAAGAGAACATCTATTGCTGGTTTCTCCATGAAACGCGCTGCCGCTAGGGAGAGTGCGTCGGGGCGGATTGTATCGTCATCAGGCATGGGCTTTATGATCTCACCCGTAGCCAGGTGTATTGCCTTATTCAATGCAAAGTACTCGCCTCCGTCTGGCTCTGAAATCCACTGAGCAATCCTGTCTCCATAGGACTCGAGGAGTTTCGTGGTCCCGTCCGTCGAGGCGCCGTCGACTACGACAATCTCGAAGTTCGAGTAATCTGATCGCAAGACGGAATCAATCATCCGACGCAGGTGGACGAGCCTGTTACGGGTTGCGACGATGATTGAAATCTTAGGGAGCTGTTTTATTTGAACCAATTGCTCACTCTGTCTCTAAAAGGACGGTTGAATACAGTGGTCTCAAAATACGGCAACTGTGTTGATTCGAGTCATAAAGCGTGTACTTGGATAAGCTGGCCCAGGATCGGAAGTGCGTCGTTTTGAGACGCGCCGACTTGTCTGTCTCCCATCACATCGTGACCCAAGGCCCAAGCGAAGGTTGCCCGTGTGCTATCTCTAGCGAGTTACAATGGCTTGTCTAGTGAGGTACCGTCACGTGCCCATCATGGGCCATGCGTTTCAACGGGCGCGTCGATAAGCTCGATCGAATTAAGCGATTAGGTTTCGTCACTAGTGGCAGCGAATTCGTTCGCATGGCGCCGTCAATGGGCACCTAGCGCATGGGGGGTTGGGTGAGCTCATGGCGTCTATAGTCCCTTATGCTCACAATCAGAAAAAGGCCGTAGCCCAACGTAATCAGAGGAACCCGACCCCAAACGGGAAGACCAGTGTGTTGCAGGATAATTGACGATGTGGCGACAAGAAGCCCCCCAACCGCGGGCCACAGCCACACGCCGAATTGAAGAGAACCAATCGTTGCACGGTACGCGGGCAGCGAAACCAACCAGCCGACACAATCAAGGCAAGTGATCACAAGGGCTGCACCCCACAACCCTAGCAACGGAACGAGGAGAAGCCCCCCGCCCACAGACACCAGCGCGGAGGCACTCACCACCGCAATCATGACGCGATCGCGACCAAACGAGATCAGGCAATTCGTATAGCCGCAGATTGCATAGTTGAAGATCACGGAGAAAGCCATAACCCTCAGCAATGGAACGGTTTCTTGATACTTCACCCCGTACAAAATGCGCACTATGGAGGGAGCCTCTGCAAACAGGACCGCTGCGAAAAAAAAAGCCGCCACCATATGTACCTGGGCGAATAGTCGGGCGCCACCTTTCGCCGCGGCAAGGTCGCTGACGGCCGCCTTCATCAGTCGAGGAAAGAAGACGGTCCCAAGCAGAGAGGGCACCATCGTTGCCAATTCGATAAGCCGATACGAGGCTAGGAAAACACCGAGATCATGAGAGCCCAAACGCGCGTAGATGATCAGGTTGTTTGAGTAGTGCAACACCACTACCAATGCCGAGACGAGTCCCAAAGGCGCCGACTGGCAGGCAACTTTCCACAAATGCCTTGGGCGTACGACCCGGACCGAGACGCGACGAAAGCGTGCAAGCGCCAAGTAGCCGGCTCCGCTCGCAGTAAGAGCAACGGCGGGTGCTAGGGTACAGTACACCAGAAGGTCGGAGGGTGAACGAACCAAGGTGAGAAGAGCACAGACATTCAGTGCTGTCGTACCGACGCTGATCCATGCAGGAATCTGTACCGACCCGATACCGTTCAGTGCCCAATCAGCAGACAAGGCTGTGAATAGCAGTACCGTGCCGGACACCACAATTACGCTTCGTTGCAAATGGCTGCCGACTAATGTGACGGCGAAAAGAACAAGTGCGACATAGCCCAGTAGACTGAGGACCACTCGGATTGAATAAACGCTGAACAGTGTTTCGCGTGCACTTGAGGCATCGCGAGCAACGGCACGAGTGCCCCACAATAACAACCCAGGGGACTGCAAAATACTCGCGTAGGCCACTAATGACGCTGCGTAGCCAACCATACCAAAGCACTCAGGTCCTAAGGTGCGGGCCGGATAGCCGAGGGTGATTAATCCCAGCGCCCTGCTGACTACAGTCGCGAGTCCGACAGATAGGAAGTTCCCAAACAGGGCTGACTTCCTCAGTTCTTGAAAGCTTTTACGAACCGCGGCGCTCCGAGGGACTCTTGCTTGCTCAGGGACCGCGATACTGCTATCGCGCTCGAACATTAAGGTATGGTCCACCCATGCTGATTCGACTAACTCGATGCCTCGGTAGAGTGTGTAGCTGAGGAAAGTTCTGAGCCCTCAAACATTCGAGTGTGGATTGCGGATGTCCAGCAACTCCACGCCACGCACCAATTCATCGATGCCCTCCTCCAATTTGACAATCGTGTCAAACCCGACCGAGCGGATCTTGTTGTAACACACGCGGTAGTTTCGCTTGTCCGCATCCTCGCCCACGTCCGCGTAGTGGAGGTAGTAGTCGACGCGTTGGCGGATCAGTTCGCAGACCTCGGCCTTGCTGTAATTCATGCGCTCGGAGCCGACGTTGTAAACTTGGCCCGCCATACAGCTCCCGTTCTCCAGAGCGAAAAGGAACGACCGGGCTATGTCTTGAACATGGATAAACGTTCGCATAAAGTGGGCTTCGTATACCACGAGGTAGCGCAACTTCAAGGCCGTGTAAACGAAGTCATTCACCAACAAATCGAGCCTGAGGCGAGGCGATAGACCAAAGGCGGTAGCGAAGCGGTACGCGATCGTATTGCAATTCTCGAGCAAGTATTGCTCCGCGGCGGTTTTGGTCTTGCCGTAGAGGCTGAGCGGGTTGAGGGGAGTTTCCTCGCTACAGACCGCGTCAACCAGCGCGCCGTAGTTGCTTCCAGTGGATCCAAACAGCACCAGTCTGTCACGACCGATCTCATCGGCAATCACCTTCGTTCCGCCGAAATTGACCGCTTCGGCAAGATCAGGGTGCTTGCGACAAGCGGGGAAGCCCACGATCGCCGCCAGGTGGATGATCGCGTCGCAGCCTTGAACCGCGTCGTGGACGGTTCGCGGTTCCCGGATATCGCCCTTGATAAATTCGAATGTCGGGGTTCGGAGGTACGGTAGCAGGCTCGTGCCGTTGTACATCAGGTTATCGAGGACCCGGACCTTGTAGTTGCGATCGAGCAGGAGTGCTACGAGGACCGATCCGATGTAGCCGGCTCCGCCGGTGATTAGAATTCTCATATGTTTCTGCTCCTGCGCTAGTAAATCTCGGAGTCAGCCATGGATAGAAACCATGACCGAGACTCACTGAGCCTCTTGTACTCTGTGTCGAGGACGCTACAACAAAAGTATCTGGTCGGGCTGACCTGCCTCAAATTCCAGCATGGGAAACTATCAAGTGGAACTTCTTTGCGCAGCCAAAACGCGGCTTGCATGATATCCGCTGACCGGAAAGCCGTTAGAGCAGCGTTCAGGAGCACCGACGGACTAATGTTAGGTGACCACAAATAGTCAACTATGTCTCCATATTTGTGATAAGTGACCGGATCAGAGAACACCTTCGTGACAACGTATGCCTTTGGTCGAGATGATCCACCGAAACAGATGAAGTCATACTGGTACCATGGGTTGGATCGGAATCTCCACGTCATATACGATTCACTTCTAATCACAGCCGCCAAACCTGGGATCGGACTGGAGCACAGCGGTATCTCTCCTGTGCCGGCTGCGCAGAGCACGCCAACTTCGACATCCGGTTCTTGCGGGAGCGTGCCACTTGTATCAGCAAGTGAAGTCGGGATCGCCTCAACTTCTTTCCAACCCAAACCGAGCGTGTGTGCACGGCTGGCTCGCTGATTGGCCATCACACATCGTGCGACGGGACTGTACTTTTCGGTGCATGCGGAAGCGTAAGTAGCGAGTCGTCTGAATAGCCCTGAACCTTGAAAACGGGGAGAGATCATTATGTCTAACGCCCAGGCCAAAGGGCGTCGGCTCATATTCCACTGCAGAAGATGATATCCGTAACAGCCCGCCAGTTCGCCACCCGGAGCTTCGGCAAATGCAAGGATGCTCGGGAAAGGGGGTTCAAAGAACTGCCACCGATAGTAACGGTGATCTACCTTGCGGGTATACAGAGAATTGAATAAGGCGCAGAACCGCTGTTGATCGTCAGGCGTATCTTCCGCCAATCGAAAGCGCCACACGGAGGTTCGGCTCCGCATGTCCTACCACCCGGCACGAATTGTGCTGATTATGTCGCCCACCTGCTCGTCGCTGAGGGCCTCATGCACGGGGACCGAGATCTGCCGTTCGTTGAACGACGCCTGCCCATGTAGATCCTCCCGTATGCCGCCGAACACGGAATACCGGTCTATCCGGAGATGTACGACAGAAGCGGGAATACCGGAATCGCTCAACTTTCGGATGAAGTCCTCACGGCCATCGACCATGATTGTGAACAGCCAGTAGGCATGGACGCGGTCTGCGCGGGAGTCAAGGAGTCGCAGGCCGGCAACACCGCCCAACTGCAGTCGGTATTGTGCCGCGATCTCCTGGCGCCGGCAGAGGCGCGTAGGAAAGTCTTCCAGATTACCCAGCCCGACAGCGGCCGCTAGGTCGTTCATGTGGTACTTGTAGCCGACCTCAGTGATATCGAAGACTCGCTCACCAAGAATCGAGGGGCGGCTATTGGCGCGATCGATACCGAACCAGCGCCGCGCGCGGGCGCGGATCTCGTCAGCCGGATCTAGGCAGCAAAGGGCTCCGCCGTCGCCTGCGGTGAGATGCTTGATCGCCTGAAAGGAGAACGCTGTGAAACGCGAGACTGCCCCGATCGGCTTGCCCTTGTAACGAGCGCCGAGAGCGTGGGCAGCATCTTCGATGACCGCAAGGCCGCGCTCGGTCGCTACCCTGTTGATCTCGTCCATGTCGCAGGGATACCCCGCCCAATGGACGGGTATGATGGCCTTTGTGCGCTCCGTAATGCGGCTGGCAATTGAGTGCGGGCAGATGTTACCGGTATCCGGATCGATGTCAGCAAAGACCGGCGTGGCTCCCTGCATCAGGATCGCGTGTCCCGTGGCCACGAAAGTCTGCGGCGGGAGAATGACTTCATCGCCTGGACCTACGCCGGCCAGCGCCAGTGCAAGGTGCAAAGCGCTGGTGCCGCTGTTCAAAGCCACCGGGTTGACGAGCCCCAGTCTAGCAACGAGTTCGCCTTCGAACTGTTTGACTCTGGCGCCTTCACTCAACCAGCCCGAGCGGAGGACATCGGAAACCAACTCGCAAGCGCGCTGCGAGACGTGAGTATTGAAAAACGTCATGCGCATTCAGCCCGTCAGTGCTGCTTCGTGATAGTTCTCTACGAACCACGCCAAGGTCTGATGAACACCTTCCTCGAGTGCCGTTGGCGGGGTCCAGTTCAGCAACGCGCGCATTCGTGATATGTCAGCAACTTTGTGAATCGCGCCGTCGGGCTTCGTGGGATCATATTCGATCGCGCCCTCAAATCCGATGATTCTCTTGATAAGCTCCGCCAGGTCGGCGATCGAGATGCCGTTGCCAACGGCGATATTGAGAGGGGCGGAATCGCTATATACTTCGGCGGCGCGCAGGATACCCTCTGCGGCATCCTCGACATAAAGCCATTCGCGCACGGCACGGCCGGTGCCCCAGAGCGATACACTAGGAGCGCTGGCCTGCTTGGCTTCCCAGAACTTGCGTAGAAGTGCCGCCAGCGCATGGGAGCGGTCGGGATGGAAATGCTCGCCTGGACCGTATAGATTGATCAGGACCAACGAAATGGCATCGAAGCCATACTGCCGGCGATAGCATTTCGCCTGCATGACCGCCGCACGCTTTGTGCTTCCGTAGTTCTCCACGGTCGGGTGCATCGGCCCCGCCTCGAACTCATCTTCGCGCAGGATGCCGTCTCGCGGCTCACCAGGGTACGCGCACCCGGCTATGATGTTCACGTACTTCCTGACTCCAGCAAGCCGTGCCGCCTCCATAGTGTTTGTGCCCATGATGACATTGTCGTAATAGATCGTGGCCGGACACACCTTTTGATAAGCAATGCCGCCCTGGTTCGATGCGCAGTTGATCACGACGTCTGGAGCATGCTCCTTCAAGAAGCGCACGGTCTCGTCTAATGCCCGCAGATCACAACCTGCAGACCGGCTACAGTTGAGAGCAATACAGCCACGTTCGGATAACCGGGCCATCACGGCTCGGCCCAAGAACCCATTACCGCCTGTAACGACTACCCGTTTCGTGCTCCACAGGCCTGTGTTAATCAAGACTGATGTTCCTCCTCGTTTGCGCCGAACGATAAACTGTCAGGCATTTTTTAACAGCGCCGAACTCAACATTCCCCAATTCCGTTATTAATCTTCTGCTATGCTGCGGACAAATCCTGTAATATCACTCAGTTACGGTCGGTGGTAGAAACCGTTTGTGCGACCACTCCTCAGCAGCCAACTGTAGAAGTTTTCGACCATTCCGTTTGTCACGCCTCACGACTTCGCCGCCGGGGAATACTTCGAACAGTATTTGCCATAGTCACCGTTGTATGATTTTCTGTCGCTCATCGGAGCAGATGCTAGCATCTTGTTATCCTGCGTTTTATCCTGCGTTGTCAGCCCGGCTCGCAGGCAAGTCACCTGCACGGAAGGATCAGTTCCTCCGCTGCGCCACGCACTTAGCGAACTTGCTGACACCGCGGAACGCCCCATCCCCGCCACAATTACCCCGGAGGTAAACATCATGTGTGTCACAAGTTATCTGCCGGGTAAGACGAGATCACTTCGTGATTGACTCCGAGATGGGATTGCATTTTCTTCGCAAGAGCCCCGATACGGAAGTACCGCCAGTCCAATTGCAAACGCACACCAAGCGGCGTTGGCTGGGATGTGGAGGTTGAAATCTGAGAAGCTGTGCACCAAGATTCCGCAAACTCCGATAGCCGCCCCCAACTGCAGCCAGCCAGGCTCTTGCTCCAGCCGGGAGCGCAACCGGCGGAATGACATCACCAGAAACATAGCAATCGAAACCGGCGCCACAATCCAGCCGAGGAGGCCAACTTCGGCGAAGAAGTGGGCGTAATCGTTGTGCGCGAAATCGATTACCAGGTCGGTCACCGAGGTCTGGTACGTGGGATATGCCACTTCGAAGGCACCGACTCCAACGCCGTGAGCCAGGTGCTCGCGAGACATGCGTAGCGAATCCAGAGCCAATTTGTCGCGGTCTTCAAGCGCAAGCACGGGGGTGTCGGCCATCGCCTCCCAGCGCTTCCAGATGTCGCCCGGGTCGAGCCAGGAGAAAAACGCTCCCGCAGCCGTTGCCAGCAAAAGCCCGGCAACCAGCAGGCGCTTGCGGCCTTGAATGTCGGGACCACTCCAGGCCTTGGTGACGAAGAGGACGCCAGTGCGGTGATGATCAGCAGGAACAGCACAGCACGCGTGCGCGAATTGAGGGAAATAGTTTTCAAGAGCAGTTGCGAGTTGCTAGAGGCGAGTTGCGAGTTGGGGAAAGACAGTTTCTAGTCTTAGTGCGGTTTCTTACTGGGGATCTCCGTTTTTTCCGTACGCATAGCTGTGGTAGGAACGACTGTAATAACCGTAGCCGTAGTTTCCGTAGTAGCCCTGCTGGCGCGGGTCGAACTTGTTGAGTACCACTCCCAGAATCTGGGCGCCGGCGTTTTCCAGGATGCTGCTAGCACGCATCAACCCGCCCCGGGGAGTGACCCCGCTTTCGGTGACCAGCACGACTCGATCCGCCAGGCTGGATAAAATCGTGGCATCGGTCACCAGCAATACCGGCGGCGAGTCGATGATCACGTGCTCGAAACGCGATGACAGCTCCTGAAACAGCGTAGCCATGGTATCCGAGCCGATCAACTCCGCCGGATTCGGCGGCACTGGTCCGGAGGGAAGCACCCACAAGTTCGGCTGTGGATCGTACCGCTGCACTACATCATTCAGACTATGATTGCCGGTCAGGTAGGTACTCAGTCCCTTCGCGTTGCTGATTCCGAAGACTTTGCCGATATTGCCCTTACGCATGTCGCAATCCATGATCAGCACCGGTCCTTTTCGTTGGGCGAACGCCTGGGCCAGGTTCAGCGCCGTCGACGTCTTGCCTTCGTCGGCCTGAGCGCTGGTGATCAACAACAGCTTGGGGGCATTGGGCGCCAGGGAGAGCAGAATCGAAGAGCGTAGGGCGCGGTAGGCTTCCGCCAGCAGCGACTGCGGCTTTTCGGTGACCGTGAGGCCGAAGACTTTTCGCTGGTTAGACGCCGCCTTGTCCCCACCTGCACTCGCGCCGCGCAGCAATGCCGGCAAGCCATAGCCCCAGTGAAAAGCCCCGTTGTGCCGCACCGACAATTTCGGCCGGTCGAGGGGGATCACGGCCAATGCAGGCGCTCCCAGCAGGGTCTCCACCTCCTCTGCTGTCTTCACTGACTGGTCGAGCCCTTCCTGGGCGAACGCGCCCATGATGCCCAGAATCACTCCGGCCAAAAACCCTATAGCAATGTTGAGCAGCTTTTTCGGCCGGACCGCCGCGGCCGGGGGCAAGGCGGTATCCACCAGGTGTATGTTGGTGGAGCGCAGACCGGCGGAGACGGTGGCGTCTTTGAGCTTTTGCATCAGGCTCTGGTACATCTGCTGGTTGCCCTCGAAATCGCGCTGGAGGATATTGTGTTGAACCAGTAACTGGTTCAGCTTCCCAACCTCCTCCTTTTGCGACATGACGGCGGCAGTTGCCAGCTTCTCCCGGTTGCGGGCGGCATCGTAATCCTTGCGGATGCGGTCGATTACCCGACTCTGTTCGCGCTCGATCTGGGACTGGTTCTCGTCGATCTGCTGTTGCAGGCGCTCGGCTTTGGGGTACTTGGGGCCGTATTGCCCGACGATATCGGTGTACTGGTTGCTCAGCTCGGCCGCCTTTTCCTCGAGTTTCTGGAGCAACTCATTGTGGGCTAGGGCGGCCACCTGCGCGCGGTTCGCCAGCACCTCGCGATAGAAAGCCTCTTTCTGTACCCTTTCGCTTTCGGCCACTGTCAGATCCTTACTGAGGTCCGAAAGCATTTGCATCACCACGTTCTCCTTATCGTTGATGTTGACGATCTGGTGCTCGCGCTCGTATTGCACCAGCACCTGCTGCGATTTTTCCACCCTGGCTTTCAGCTCGTCGAGTTGCTGCTCCATCCAGCCGGAGGCCTGACGGGTGGCGTCATACTTTTTCCGGAAGTTGTAGTCGATGTAGTTGTCGACCAGTGTGGTGGCCACCTGGGCCGCCAATTGCGGATCGGGATTCTCAAAACCAACCACCACCATACGTGTCCTTGGGGTCAGTTCGACGCTCAGGTTGTTCTTGAAAGCCTCAATCAATCTGACCTTGCGCTTCTCGGGTTCGATTTTCGCCACGTTTTCCGGTTTGATGAGATATTGAGCAAGGCTCAGTTGCTCGATGGTGCGCCAAGCCAGGTTTTCACTTTTCAGAATCTGGATCTGGGTCTGCAGGAAAGCGTCGTCGGCCTCCGGTTTTTGCAGAATCTCGTTGATCGACTGGATGAGGGGCGTTTCGGCCTCGACCTGGACGCGGGCGACCGCTTTGTAGATGGGCGTCATTCGGAACGAATAAATGGCGGCGAGGGTGGCCAACACAAGCGCGACCGTAACTACCGTCCAGCGGCGTTTCAGCAAAGTGTGCCAGTAAACTGCTAGTGACACATCGTCGAACTGCGAACGACCGGAGAACTCCCCTTCGATGTTGGGCAACACCCGCACTGGCGCGACCCCCGCGGAGCGGGCGGTTGCGACCAGCTCGCGATGTTCCGTTGTACCGTTTCCGTTTTCGCGTCCTGTATGTCCATTGCCATTCATGAGATGAGCACCTTCCCATTAGAACCGGTAAATCGCCAGACCAGTCACGGCAGACACCGCCGCCTCAGCTCCACGACGCAGGGCCCTTGCGCTTTGGCTGTCGGGCACAAACAGAATGTCATTGGCCTGCAAGACCTGGTCCTCCGCCTTACCGTCGAGAATCTTCCTCAGGTCGAGCGGCACCTGCTTATGACCACCGGGAGACGTTGGATCCGGACGGATCACCACTGCCTTGTTGCGCCGGGCCGTGGATTTCAGGTCTTCGGCAAAGGCAATCGCCTGCAACACTGTCATGCCCTGGCTCGACGACTTGATCGGAAAACCGCCCGCCTTGTTCACGGCGCCGACCACATAGACAATTCCCGCACGCGGCACACTAACGCGATCGCCCGGGTAGATATCAACGTTCGACGAAGGATCGCCGGATTGCAACAGCTTGATCAAGTCAACCGTCTGAATCTGTTCCTTTGACTGTGCCGACTGCATGCCGATCTCGCCCCGGCTGATCACGGCGATGTTGCTGGCATCGTCGGTCAGCCCCTGTGCCTGTGACAAGACATCGAGGAGCGTGGTGCGGCCGAACACCGGATAGATCTGCGGCATCTTGACCGCCCCGTTGATGGCAACCGACATCATTCGCGACGAGAGGATCGACACCGTAACGTGAGGCTTCGAAACCACTTCGCCCTCACGCAATGCCTGCGCCACCGTATCGGCAAACTCGTTGAGCTTCATGCCGGCAGCCGGCAGCGTGTGCGCCAGCAGCGGCATTTGCACCGTACCCGTCGGGCTGACGCGGTATTGGCGCGAGAGTTCCGGTACGTCCAGAACATAGACGTCGAGCACATCGTCGGGGCTGATGATGCTGTCACTGCTCGGACCGGGCAGGCTATTTCCGCTTAGGCGCGATGCTCCGGGGCTGGGTGCGCCCGGCGAGGGGCCACTTATTCGCGTCTGGGCGTTTGCATCGGCGCCAAGGGCCAATATGGCAGCTAGCATCAGCAGCCACATCGGGAACCGGAGGTGAGAGCGCAAGTACCAATTCATCAGGATCTCCTGAAACTCTAGGCGAAATGGCGCTTCGGGGGACTTTTGACTCGGATGCCGAACAAAAACAACGCACGATTGACCAGCGGCTGCGTTACAATCTGGGCCGCTGGAACCAGAAACCAAGGGTGGAACTGA
>OCZT010006653.1_pt1 | contig 11431 bp, 11 predicted proteins | sample 1539031 | NCBI WGS metagenome assembly OCZT01 (sample SAMEA3539308, study PRJEB22396) | soil metagenome | biome: tundra; feature: field; material: soil | place: USA | collected 2010-05 | depth 0.15 m
GTCCGACAGGCCGTCGCGGTGGATCTCGGCGAGCGCTCCTGGGTCGTCACGCATGTCGACCTCGCCCGCGACTCGCTCGACTGCGTACCCCGGCCTCTCGATCCGGGACTGCCGCCCAGGTCGATACGGTCACTGCTCAAGCCGCCTCAGCGGCTGCTGCCCGCTCCCGTTGGGTCGCGCGCATGGCTGGATCTCCTCGCGACCGGCGGCGGGGAACTGGAGGACGGAGCGCTGGGGCCGTAAGCGGCGAGTCCCTAGAGTCGAGCGAAGGCAGCTCACTGCCGATCTCGACCTCGGCCGAAGCACACCCGAGCCGCCCCGCTATCCATGCCGGATCGCGGACGATTACCCTTGCCCCTATGAAGGTCCCGAACGTTGAGGCTCTGATTGAACGCGCCGCCAACGAGGTACGCGCTGCGGACGCGATAGCGATCGTCGGAGCTGGCCTGTCAAGAGGACCCGGATACCCGCTCCTGGCGGAGCTGCTGCCTTTGCTTTGGAAGGCTCTGGACGAGGATCCGGGCTGCCGCTTGAGCCTGGCCGAGACCCTGGGCGTCCCAGACGTCGCCGCAAAATCGCTCGTCGGTGAGGACGATCACCGGACGAGGAAAGCCTTTGCTGCCGTCGCCGACCGAGCGTTGGCACGTCACATCTTCCAGCAGAGCTTCGCCGCGCTCGATCGAGATCGGCAGCGCGAAGCGTCCCCTGCCCATGAGGTGCTGGCGGAACTGATTCACCGAGGCAAGCTCACCCATCTTGTGTCCCTCAATTGGGATTCAGCTCTCGAGCATGCGTACGAACGGCTCTATGGGCGAGCCCTCGGCCCTGGCATAGATACGTACTCCAAGCCACATGGCGATGCGCGCCACCCTGAGATCGCTTGGGTTCTGCCGTTCGAAGGCGGATGCCTCCCGCGGGACCTACATGACCGCTTGCGAGCCCTCGCGGAGGAACGGCCGCGTGTGCTTCTGATCGTGGGGTATTCAGAGCAGGACGAGACGATTGTCCAAGATCTGATCGCTCCCCTTGAGGGACGCTGGCAAGTCGTGCGGATTGGTCCCACGGCATCGGGGTCATTGGACATCCCGCTGCCGGCCGAGCAAGCGATGCCCCGTCTGCTTGGAGCGATGCACCTCGCACCCGAGACTCCGGGTTGGGAGTACGTGCACTTCCTTCCACAGCGTGGGATTGGGCCCGCGGTGATGGGCCTACGGCTGGGACCGCATGACGTCGAGGCCTGTCCGGCCCTGCCCGAGGTGGACCAGATCGACCAGCTGCTGCCGGTCACAGGTTCTGTGTTCGTTTCGGGTAGATCCGGGAGCGGGAAGTCCATCACGGCCTACCACGCAGCCTGGAGGCACGCGGAGCGAGGCTGGGACGTCATCCGACTCGATCCTGAGTTCACGCCGGCCACGCAGTGCGTCGACACTCTGGCTCACCTTCGCCACAAGACGCTGGCGATCGCCGACGATGCGCAGTCACTGCCTGGCGCCCTTGTCGGGAGAATTATCGAATGCGCGATCCCAGAGAGGCTCCGCGTCCTGGTAGTCACTACTGAAGAGGATGGTCCTACGACCGTTGTCCGCGTTCCCGCGAGACAGTCGGTCTCCCGACTGGCGAAAGCAATGGCCCAAAGACGAGCGGAATTGCTGCCGCTGCTCCATGAACTCGATCCACAGGTTGGCGAGCGAGTACTGGACGTGCCATTTGAGACCCGCCTTGCCCAAGCTGCCCGCGAGAATACGCCGTGGCATTTCTTCTTCGCACTGCGGGGCGGCTGGCGGGAGGCTCGAGCGGTGGTCGCTTCACTGCGGGACGACGACCGGGCTGATCTGTGCCTCGCCGCGTTGTCTGTCTCACAGCTGATAACCGCAGATGCAGGAGTCGATGAGGCGACACTCGTGCGCCTGGCGGCTCCTTTGGGCCGAGGCTCCGATTGGCTGACTCGGTCGCTTTCGGTTCTTCGTTCACGCCACACGCTCGACGATGGCCATGTCCTCCGCACTCCTCACGCGCGTTTCGCAGAGACCGCCATTCATGTCGTCTTCAGCGACAGTGCCGACCCCGAGAGGCCCCGCGCGTTCGAGCTAGTCCGCGCCGCTCTTCGCGGAGACGGGAGCGGTCCCCCTACTCCGCGCGGCGTCTACTGGCTACTTGAAGGCCTCTCCCATGCCGAGGGTCTTCTGGGGCGACACCATCTGCTCGTGGACGCTGACTTGACCGAGCGGATCTTCCGCCGGCTGTTGGCCGCCGAAAGGGGTGCAGAAAGAGGGGCGGCAGCGCTGGCGCTCAATCAACTGCGACGCTGGAATCCACATACCACGGAACTTATTCGACATGATCCGGGGTGGCTGATGGCTTGGCTCGCTGAGGCCAACGCGGCAGAGGCCTATGGGCTCGGCGACCTCCTTAACGACCTGTACAACGACGATCACGCATTCGCTCGCGAGATCTGCAAAGAGATTGACGTTTCTCAGATCGCGGACCGTGTGTTTTCCGCGGCCAGTAACCAGTTGTACGGATGGTCGCACTTCCTCGGTCGGTGCTCCGTTGCCAGTCCCGAGATCAGGGAGGCGCTGGCCAAGCAGGCAGACGAGTCGCGGCTCAGCAGTCTCGTTGATCGCCTCGTTGTTGGGTCTCCGTTGGCAGTATCGAGGCTTTTACAGGTGATTAGCGCAAGCAACCGCAGCATCGTGCTTCGCGTCATCGACGAGCACGCAGCCGCGGTCGCGGATTCAATCAACAGCTCGCCGGCTCTTGGATTCCGGGATCACCAGGACGTCATCTGGTGGGTCCTTGGCTACGGGCCTCGATTCCTTACCCGTCGCGAGCCCGATCGCCCAGCTCGGCGAATCGCGGGACACATAGCTGCTCTTGTCGACACTGGCCATATAGCAACCGCGATTGAAGCGGCCCGACCAAACGACTGGCAAGACCTCGCGTCGGTTGTGTTCTTTTTGCATGAGGCGTTGCCGGCAGCCTATCAGTCCGTACTCGACAAAATCGACGTTGACCGCCTGGATGTCGCGACGGGCGATCACTGGTCGCGAACCGATTCGGATCTTGAGGAACTTCTCAATCTGGTGGGCTGGGGCCGGGACCATGAGCCGGCCCGAACCCTGATCGCGCGGCACGAAGGACACCAGGTTCAGCTGACTCCCCGACGAGCCGTTTTCGCGCCCAGCGCCATCGCTGCCCGTCTGCGGGCCGGGGACCAACTGCCACTCGGTCGAGGGAGCCTCATGGACTGGGGGGCGGTCGGACTGGCTCTCGACGCGATCGCGACGGAGGACCCGTCACTTGTGCCGGTCATCTGTGCTGATAACGTACCCGCTTTCGCCAGAGGCCTCGACAGCCTGGATCAGGACGACTGCGAGGCAGCGTTGATGGTCTTTGAGGCGGTCCGGCGGACAGATCCGTCGCTCGTGCGGAGCATCACAACTGCTCTGGACCCAGGCTTAACCTACGCGGCTTGGGCGAAGGTCTACTCGCGTGGCACACCTCGCGGCTCCTGTCGCCGGGCGATCGCTGCGCTTGTGCGGATGGTCGAAGACGAGCCGACCGTTGGTCGGCAAATCGCCGAGCGTTTCCGCGCGAGGTTTCCCTCACTTCAGTAACGGACTAAACCGTCGACGAAGGCACCGACCCCACGTGGACGAGTCGCGCCAAGCTCTGAAGCAGATGGCCCCGCTATACGGGATCCCGAGTCCTTAGTAGATGCGTGCCAACAGGCGCGATCACGGAAATCACGACCCCGATGAAGAGACCGCCTTGGTCCGTGACGAGCGGCGACGGGAGCAGGCGGTCCAGGCAGACCAGCGTGGCAACGGCCGCGAACGAAGCGGCGGCCACGAAGAGATCGACTGTGAGCCCGGAAGCCTTAGGATCGAGCGAGAGAACAACTAGCACAGGGCGCACGCCCAGGCCGCCACGGACACGGCGGCCCACAGGCTCAGGTTCTGGCCGGCGCCGACTGCGTGCGTACCCAGCGCCGCGCATGGCTGGAGTCGAAGCGGCCCGCCGAACGTACGGCCGGCCACCTGGATCAGCTACGAGGCCCAGGTCAACCTTCACCTCGCTCCGGTCCATCGGATCGCGCTTGCGAAGCTGACGCCGAGCTATGCCCTTGTCATCCTGCGCATGGCACTTCGCCAGGCCGTGGCCGATCGATTACTCGGCCGAAACGTGGCCACGTACGTCGACCTGCCGCGCCGAGAGCAGGTTCATCACGTTGGCCGGGATCTCGGCCGAGCGCCTGATGCTGCCGGAGCGCCGCGAGAACGAACGCCAGGCCCGCGATCGTCCGTCGCAAGGCAGCCGTCTTGGTCTTGACGAGCGCCAGGCGTGGATCCGACCCGCGCAGCTTCAGCGTCTGAGGTCGTAGCGTGCCTCGAACGAATATCTTTCCGTCCTCCAGGTCAATATCGGCCCATCGCAAGCCCAGCGCCTCACCGAGACGGAGGCCAGTGGTCTTCACGACGCCACGCGGAACACCGATCGACCCGCGGAATGCCAACCGGCAGTTCGGTGAGTTCCTGCGCAGGAACGAGTTGCCGCCTATCCGTGTCCACGACTTCCGGCACACGGCCGCCAGCCTCCTGCTCGCGCAAGGACTCACCCTTGAGGACTCAAGCGCTATCTAGGCCACTCCTTCGATCGTCCAAACAAGCAATACCCACGGCCATCTGGTGGCCGGTCGCTCGGCCGAGGTGGCGGTCGGCATGGATCGGGCGGTGATCGGCTAGTTGCACTCGATCGACACGTATAGGGAACAGTCGTCTGCCCCGAATCACTCTTCGCACGCACCCTGATCATTGGCTTTGAGCGGAGTGGGCGAACTCAGATGCCAACGCATTCTCCGGCTCAGGATGACTGCGGCATGATGTGATAGCGGCGTGGTAGTCGGGGTAAGATGCCATGTACAGGGCTTGGCCGAAGGCGTCACAGGGGTGGCATGTGTGAGCAGTCTTCCGGATCTTGAGAACTTGCACCTCAGGCACTTCGGGCTTACACCGGCTGTCTGCGCCTCACATGCGGAGGCAGCGAGGGTCCTCCTCGATAGTCATGGGAACCCGCCAGCAACTGTCGCGGTTGGCCGCTACGAAGCCTCGACTGTGACCGAATACACCCTGGATTGGCGGCGGGTCACCGTCCGGGAGCAGGCCGCATGGTTCGAGATCACCGACGCGACTGAGGCAGCAGCGTACTCAGTCGCGATCAGCGCGGCCGAGGCCGAACTCGAACTCTTCGCCGTTCAGCGAGTGCCGAAGGGTCGGGGGGCTGACTACTGGGTGCAAGCGACGCCGATTATCAATCTCCGCGATGGTCTCCTTGACCTTGAGAACGCCATTCGTTTCGAAGTAACCGGCATAGAAGTCGATCGAGGCGCCACCTACTTCCTGCGCCGATTGAGCAAGAAAGTTGACCAAATCAAAGCGGGCGGAACTGACGGCGGATGGGCGGTGGCCGTGTCCTTCCCAACGCATCAGGTTTCGTTTCGCTACGTTGCCCCTTCGCCCGCCCCGTAGGATCATCTGATGTCAGTGGATCAGCACCAAAGGGCCCTGCAACTTGCCGACGAGGCGGACGCACTCGCCGCGAGAGGTGATGCCCTTCAAGCGGCCGATCTACTCCGACGCGCGGCGGAAATCGAGGATGGCGTATTTAGCGGTGTTCCTGCGGAACGAGCCAAGACGAGAGGCCTCGTCGCCATCTCGGCAACATCGATGCTCCAGCGCACGGGCGACCTGCAAGCGGCTGCCGTTCTTGCAAAGCGATATATCTCGACCCCTGAACTACCGGCTTTCGCCGAGGACGTGCTTGTGGGCGTCATCATGGAAGCCCGGCGCGCGACCCAGGCGGCAGCCAGGGGGACCGAACTGAGCCCCGCCTTCGAGATCGCCCTGCGTGGCTCCGGCGTCAACAGTGGAGGCCTCATAGCGCTGGACACTGTCCTCCTGAAGCTAGAGCAGTTCAAGGGCTACATGCTGCGCATAGGCGAATGGACCACATCACAGCCCTTCCGGGCAAAGGGTCCCGTCGCAGATTCCGTCGCCCAAGGCCTTTCCCCACTTATCAGTCCCGCGTCGGCTGGCAGCTATAGATTTGAGATCCGGATGTCGACGCGAACAAGGCAGCTGGAGGCTTTCGACGATCAGCCAGTAGCCAATCCAGTCCGGATCGGCCAGGCCTTCTTCGATATTCTCGAAGCGACCGTTGATGGTGGTCCGGACGGCCTGGCCGAGGTCGTACCTGATGACGACTACCGCGGGGCATTTCTGAAACTTGTGAAAGGGATAGCCCCCACGGGACGCGAACTCGACGAGATCGAAGTGGCGCAGAGCCACACCAGTGCACTGACAGTACTCAAACCAGAGCTCCGCAAGTCCATCCAGCGTCATCTCGATGCTACCCGACAGAAACGTCCGAATGAGTCCGTCAGAGTCGGCATCCTCCGCGCTCTTGACCTCGACAAAGGCACACTCATCCTTCGAGAAACGGGCGTTGAGAGTTCGTGTCGAGTCGAGCCTGGCCGCATCTTCGATGACGTGGTGGGACCCTTGGTCAATCGTCGCGTCCGTGCCAGGGGCCAGACCAAGAAGGGGTCGTTCTGGGTGTCCGACATCGATGAAGCCGACGACGAGACGGGCGACCGTTCGGGGGATGCATCAGCAAGCGCCAACTGAACTGGTCGGGATGCCGCCGCTGTCGTGTCGGCAAGCTAGTCCGGACTCCCTAACCCTGTGGAGACGGGCTTCGCCGGTCGAACGCATGCACGGTGGAGGGGTTGAGATCCGGTCCAAGCTCGCAGCCTACCGACGGCCGCTGTCCCTCCGTCCATCGTGGCATTTGCTCGTGGCTGTCCCGGGGCTGCGCATTTCGCTGATTTCGCCACTCCAGTTCTGTCACTAGTGAGCACCGGAGCGGCACGCCTTGTCTTCATCGCGTTTGGTTTCGTGGATGTTGCCAAAGAGATGATCTCGTTGACGCGCCAGGTTTACCGAGTGACGGTCGCGAAAGTGAGAGAGCTGGTCGATAAGCTCTGGATCGCGCTTGGCTATGTCCAGAACTGCCACCTGGACTACCTGGATCCTCAGGATGAGGCGTGGTGCCCGGAGGGCATGAGAGCTCGTTCTGAGTACTTCGATGGCATGGACCTTCCGGCTCTCGTCAGTCGCTTTCGCGAGTTCCAGCATTACGCGGGCTGACTTCCGAGATTGCGGCGACTCCCGTCGTTTACCAGGCTGCGACTTGGCGTGACGGAAATTACGGCGACTCATGGCGGCTCGACGACGGCCGCCACCTTCCCGACCCTCAAGTGCGTCGAAGGTTGGTCTAGCAGCGAGACTTCGTCCGGACTGCCTGGCAACCGTGCAGCTTCTTCCGGATCGGGACACTAGGGCCTACTTCTCCCCCGGCAGGCTACAGTCAGGGCAGTGTCTGAAAGCCCACTGCGCGAATTCCGCCCGGCCTGGCCAGGCGCACACCTTGGTCCCTGCTTTGCTGATATAGCCTTGGACGGTATCCGCGCTACGTCCTCCCATAATCGCTCCGATCTCCCCATATTGGAGACTGTCGCGCGCCATGAGTACCATTGCCTGATGCTCTCGGTCGGTCATGCGCCTAGGACCGTCTGCCAAACATATGTGGTCACGGGCAGCTATACAGGCACGCCATTTGTCCATCTGATCGCGCGAGCTGTACGCCGGAAGTTGGCGCGCCGCCAGGACGATGTTGTCCGCGTACCGTCCGTACGTCATTTCCATGCTATACAGATAGCCAAGGACACCGATTGCCTCGAGCCTCTTGACGAGGGCGCACTCAGCGCTTGATTCCGGTGTCAGCGGATCCACCGAGAACATTACGATCTTCGTGGTCGGCGACAGACGGTGGATTGTCTCTGCGCAGGCCACCCCTTCGCCGCGAGTCCCGAGGCCGTATTTGAGGCGCGGAAGACCCATGTCTATTAGCGCCACATCTGGGGCCTCGGCCGGGACGCGGGTAATTGCCTCCGTGAAATTGTCGATAGGCAACCCGACACGGAACCCGTCAAGCAGTTTGAGACACGGCTTCAGCGAATGATCTGAGCAGGCTCTTCCTTCGGCTTGTTGATCCAGGCAGGACCCGGCAGTTGCGGCGGCGTCGGGATGCCGTTGACGAAGCGGTTCGGGTGAGCGGCATAGGCGTTGGCGAGGACCAGGGCTCGTCCGGCCCGGATTGCCGATGCGGTCCCGAAGTGGACCGAGGCTGGGGTGTGAAGGCCGATGCCGCTGTGGCGATGCTCGTGATTGTAGAAGTCGAAGAAGCTGGCGCAGAACGAACGGGCATCCTCGATGCAGCCGAAGCGAGCAGGGAAGCTCGGGCAGTACTTGAGCGTCTTGAAGCCGGCCTCCGAAAACGGATTATCGTTGGAGACATGGGGACGACTGTGAGAGCGCCCGATCCCGAGACCGGCCAGGAGCACCGAGACGGGATGGCTGATCATCGGACTGCCGTTGTCGGCGTGGATGTCGAGTGAGCCAGGCTCTCGAGGCCCTGCCAGGGGGACGATCGAGTCGATCCAGTCCTTGACAGCTTCGCCTTCCTCGGCCGGCAGGACGATGTGCCCGGGGCTGTAGCGGCTGAAGATGTCGAGCATGACAAAGAGGTAGAACCAGATCCCGCGGGCGGGACCCCGCAGATGGGTCGAGTCATACGACCAGACCCGGTTAGGTTCGGCCGCGACGAGTTCGGGGATCGTGCGGGGTGGATGAGTGGCGATGGCCCGGCGCTCGCGGACCTCGTCGTGGGAGCGTAGGACGCGGTACATGGTGGATTCCGAGCCGATATAGGTTCCCTCGTCGAGCAACGTGGCCCATATCTGAGCCGGAGCCCGATCGACGAAGCGAGGTGCGTGAAGCGTCGCGAGGATCGAGTCATGCTCGCCGCCCGAGAGCGCATTGGCCGGGACAGGGCGTGGCCGCGGTGGTCCGAACAGTCGTCCTCGGCGATGCCGGTACAGGGTCGCTCGCGAGCGGCCCAGGGCAGCGCAGGCGCCGGCGGTGCCGGTGGCCGGTTCGAGCTGCGCGAAGGTAGCCTCGATCACCGCGACTGCTCCGGTTCGTCGCTCTCGGCCAGCAGCTTCTCCAAGAGCGCGGATGCTTTTCCCTGGATCTCGATAACAAGGCGAGCCTTGGCCAACTCGCCCTCGGCCTTCTCCGCTCGCCGCCGGACTCGCTCGAGTTCGATGTCCGCTGGGCTGCGTCGGGATGGCCGCGTTCGCGGTGTGAGAGCGGCAATCGCCCCGGCTTCGCGGGCTCGCTTCCACTCGATGATGTGGGAGCTGTATAGGCCTTCGCGCCGCAGGATCGCGCCCTTCGCGCCGTGATCGTCGGCTCGCTCGTACTCGGCCAGGATCGAGAGCTTGTATGGGCCGGAGAAGTGCCGGCGCGTGGCTCTGTCGGGGGAAGCCTGTTGCTTGTCGCTCATGGCGTCATGATGGCCGCGGGCCATCGTTAATGTCATGGTCATCGTGGAGATCCTTCCCCGCCCTGGTGGGAAGATCGACTAGAGGGCGTGTCTCACGTCAGCCTGACAGACAGGGACATGCTCGAGCAGCTCATTCTTTCGGTTGATGCTGTTCACCAAGTCCCGCACGACATCGTCGCCGTTATCGTAGACGAGCATCCAACGAATACGGTCAATCACAAGACACTCTCCGATCGGTTGAGTCTGAGCAGTACCCGTCTGCCGTGAGGTTGGATTAGCTCCCACGAGAAGTGGGCACCAATGCGCTCCGCTCCGAGATGCATCGCCTCCAGACCTACGCCACCTCGGGATAGCGAATTGCCGATACCAACGCCGTCATCCGCTATAGATACAATGGTCGCAAGACCATCGACGCCTACGTTCACGGTGACCAGTACGTCGGTCGCCGAACCATGGTTCATGGCGTTCTGGACTGCTTCTCGGACGATCAGGTAGATCTCGTAGGCGCGATCGACGTCACCGAACGGCTCAGGCCACGTCCAGTTCTCGAACCTGACCGTTGCTTGATCGCGATGGGATCCGGTGACAGAGGCCACCCAGGCTTCGACATCTCTCCTGGGATCGGAAGCAGATCCCCTCTCTCCTCCATAGAGTTGGCGCGCGACATCGCAAGCTTTTGCGATGAATTCCCTGGCATGCTGCGCGTGCTCGAAGTCTCCATCTCCGTGGTGTCCGATTTCGTTCAGCTCAAGCAGGGCATGGGTAAGACTGCCTCTTACCTCCTGATGCAGGGCGTGCTTGAGTCGCGCTCGGGATGTGTTCCGCTCCGCTTCGTCGGCTATTTGCTTCAAAGCTATTGCCAATTCAAACGCGAGTATCTGGGCCAGCCGATCAAAATGCTCCCTCTCGTCTGGCGGAAAACCTTTCTCCGAACGGTAGTTCAGGAAGATGACACCCTTGATGTCCTTTGGGTGGTCGCGGGTCGCCAGCACTAGGACAGCCGCGGACCTGATGCCTTCGCGCACTGCGAAAGAAGGCTCGCCTCGGACATTCCTAAGACCACCGAAGATCGGGTCATGTTCATCATGGAGAGGGTGCAGCCGAACGAAGGTGCGCACCCCCTTCTTTCGGTGAGTTAGCCAACTCGGGCCGAGATACTCCTTCTGAATGCGACTGATGGGTGTCGCCGAGCCGATTGCAGTGGTTCCGTAGTTCCCGTCGCGTAGAGCCACGCCTCTTCGCAGAAGTGTGAACGGGTGCTGGTCGGCCTCTATAACGCCGACCGGATGGACGATGACGATGTCAGCCAGGGTTTGTTCCGCGGCCAGTTGAGCAAGCCTGTTTAGGACCTCACCATATGTCTGCGATCCATGCCACCGCGTGGACACTCTGTGCTCCCATCGTCGAGCCAACGCCGACCTGAGGTCCGCGTAGCGCAACGCAAGCAGCAACAGTGCCAACCAGATGCCGAAGACAACAGCATCTGCAGTTGACGCCACGCTCACCCCGCGTGCCATCCAACTCATCGCGGTCGCGCCCAGGCTGACTAGCGCAAAACCACTCAGAACACGTCCCAGCCGATTGCCGTACACGGCAGCCATCGAATTGAGCGGCCACACGTACAGGAGGAAGAGTTCGGTACGGGCGACCTTGAAGACCACGGCCAGATAGAGGAGTAGTCCCGTAAACAGCACTATCTCAATGGAGTAGACGGGGCCGGTCCGCTGATTGAGCATCCCACGAGAGAACGTTTTGAGGCGCAATGCGTACCATCCGCCCACGGCGCCCGGAATCAACGCGAGAATCCACTCGTTATGGGCGAGGGCCAGTGGCCAGAGGACGAACCCCAACACAGATGTGTTCGCCCACGCCTTGGTGTGTCAAGGGACAGATGAATCTGGACGGAGGCGGACAGCAAAACTGGACGGAGACGGACACGAGATCTGGACGCTGGCGGCCAACA
>OCZT010006654.1_pt1 | contig 11430 bp, 7 predicted proteins | sample 1539031 | NCBI WGS metagenome assembly OCZT01 (sample SAMEA3539308, study PRJEB22396) | soil metagenome | biome: tundra; feature: field; material: soil | place: USA | collected 2010-05 | depth 0.15 m
ATCTGCCTTCTCTAACCAACTGAATCTCTTCGACATCTAACCGGACAGTAGTGATCTAACATCTATTTACTGAAAGTTATCACTAACTTCATCTACTAACTGCGAGATCCTCTGTCACTGAGCGCCGATGAGGCTTACAAGGTCGATTGAATTCCGCGTTTGAATACGGAAGGGAAAGTAAATATCAGGATGCTCGCCGGGAATTCGCTTAGCATCTACGACCTATCTGCCAGTATGCCAACCCAAAGATGAGGGAAAGCACCACCACAGGCATATCTTGCCCGGGTTCAGCCTCGATAAACAAGCGCTAGTGATTCGGATGCTCAGGTTCTTGCTCGACAAGCTTAAACCGTCTCCTGTCAGTCTCCTGGTGGAGCGACTCCTGATGCATCTCTGAAAGGCGCTTTACTAGCGCCGGTAGTTCGTCGCTATTCCCGGAATGTCGAAGTGAGATGATGAGATGATACATTGCTGCCTCATCGGAGGGGTCGGATTGAAGAGCAAGCCGACATTGCTCAATGGCAAGACCGTATTGTCCCGATTGCATATACATGCTGGCCAGAATATCCCTCGAAGCAACCAAGTCCGGCCTGACCTTGACGGCCAGCAGGGCCGATTTCAATGCCTCTCGATATGCAGCGCTTTCCGGGGCAGGAGCTTTGTTCATGAGCAATTCAGCGAGAAAAAGGTTCAAAAGCGGGCTATCTGGATGAGTTTTTAGCTGGGATCTTACGCTTGACAGTGCCATGTCCGGGTTATTTTTTTGCAACTCGACAAGATCTACGGCGTAGGCACCCAAACTCTGCGTCGAATCAAGTTGTTCTGCCATGTTGAAGTCTGCTTCCGCCTTGTCGTACTGTGCTAGCTGGGCATAAAGTAGGCCCCGCGAGATATATAAAGAAGGGGCATTGGGAATGCGCTGGAGACCAGCATTGACCATGTCAATTCCCACCTGAAATGAGTCGTGATCCAGACAGAGCGCAGTAAATGCGACATAGTTGTTTGCCGTCTTGGGCGTCAGAACAATCGCTTGGCGAAGAAGCGAGACGGCTTTCGGCGTATTCCCCGCAGCCTCATAGGCCTCGGCGGCTAGACTCAAAATGTCCGGGTCTTGTTGATTTGCCGTAAGCAAAGGATCTAGAAGCTTGATTGCGTTCCTATCCTCCTTCGTCATGATCAGAACAACCGCGAGATCGTATTTTGGAAAGTTGAGCTCCGGAAGCAATGCAACAAGCCGCTCAAAGACAGCGATCGCTTTCTGAAACTGCTTCATTTGCACCAGGCAGTAGCCGTATGCCTCTAGTGATTCCGGATGATTTTCGGTCGCCTTGTCACCTAAAACAAATTGGTCAATCGCAGCATGGCAGTCTCCCTGCTTCTGCTCAAGCATTCCAAGCATTTCATGAGCAATCTGATCCTTGGGGTCAGCTTTTAGTATCCTTTCGAGCAGCGGAATTGCGCGCTTCTCGCCTGTCTGGAAAAGCAGCTGGACCTCGCCTTTCAGGGCTGGAGCGTAGTTAGGAGAAAATCGAAGAGCTTTGTCGAAAGCGATCAGCGCATCAGGACTGCTGCCTTTGAGAGAGAGAATGACTCCTTCCAACGTCCAAAGACGAAAATCGTTGGGTGCCTCGCGCAGTCCGGATTTTGTGGCCTGTAGAGCTTGATTGTACTGCTGAGAGCGAATCAAGGATTCTATGGATGCGATAGATATCTTGGACTGCTGTTCTTGAGCGACAAGGAAGACGCTTGCAATGGTCAACGCAGCGATAAATGCAGTCAAGAACACACGAAGCATAGTCCCGGATCCTCCAGTGTAATCATCCAAAACAGCATCGAGTTCAATCGCGTCCACTCACATTTGCCGAAGCTCTCTTCGCTACTGCAGAATGGACTCGATCATCAGGTGATGTCCAAATTGTATAGCGGCTTGCGTACAGCAATGAGATTCGTTTTCTGAAAAGGCACATCGACATAGGGAGTCCAGGCCCCGGACGGATGGCTCTTTGTTCGACACTACGACAATCATCCAGTTCCCTAGGTTTCCTTCTGCGAGATCGCTTCTCAGTCCCGTCGGCGGGCACCTTCTTTCCGCGATCACAAATGGATGCGGATGAACTCTGCGAGGGGCCGGTCATTTCCTCTCCCGAAGGCTTTGCGAAGGTACGGCCCGCAGCCGGCAGTTTCAGTGTCTTTTCGAGATCTGTCGGCCAATAAAGCTCCGCAGATTCAGAGTTGGCTACGCCCCCATGGCAAAGGGCAGACGCCGTTCGACGGATGAGATATATTTGCCGCGGCTCTCGCAGCCTCCTTGCCGAGTCAAACATGCAGGGCAAGCAGCCTGACTGCTGTGTTTCCGCCTATCTCACTGTGGATTTCGTAGACGTGGTTGCAGGCGTCTTCGAATTCGCGCAGGGTTTGCCACCGCAAAGCGCGCCGGTAATTCCTTCGCCCTCTGTGATTGTGTAGATACGGTTCACGGCAGGCAGCCTTAGAATCTCCTTGGAGCCGGAAGGCCAATGAATCTCTACTGAGCCAGCGTCGGTGGCGTCGCCCAACCCAAAATGCAAGCGCCGGTCGTTCGCCGAGATGTAGCTTCCGCTGGCCAGCACATCCTGACGCATGCGCATGCCATTCGACTTCAGGTAGACAGTGGCGCAGGTGGCGTCGCGCGGGCTCTTCGGGCCACCGACCAGTTTCATCTCCACCCAGTTGTGATGGTCGGGGTTCACATTTCTCAGCAGCACCGGCGGCCCATCCATCGTGTTGATGATGACGTCGATCTTGCCGTCGTTGAACAGGTCGCCAAAGGCTGCCCCGCGCGCCGGAATCACCACCGCCAACCCGGTCCCCTTCACCGGCGGAACGTATTCGAACCGCCGCCCCTTGCTGTCCGATACGTTGTGGAAGAGCAGGGGCCGCTCGGCCCAGGTAGTGCCCCAGTCGTGCTGGTCCACTTCGGGATAGACGTGGCCGTTCACTTCGAACAGATCGAGCCAGCCGTCGTTGTCGTAGTCGATAAAGCCATCGCCCCAGCCAACAAAGGGAATGGTGATCTGCGCGATTCCCACGTTGTAGCTCACATCGGTGAAGCTGGCGTCTCCGTCGTTGTGGAAGAGCACCTTGTAGTCATCTCCGAAGTCGGTGTCAAAGAAATCGATCAGTCCGCTGTTCTCGTAATCCCCTGCGGCAATACCCATCGAAGCGATCTCGCGCCCGTCCTTGTTCAGTCCGAAGCCGGAAATGTAGCTCTGATCGTCGAAGGTTCCATCCCCTTTGTTGATGTAAAGAAAGTTGGGTTCTGAGTCGTTGCCCACCACGAGGTCGGGTTTGCCGTCGCCGTTGACATCCACAAAGATCGCCGTAAAGCCGTAATAGGGATTCTTATCCTCCACCCCAGCCTTTGCGGTCACATCCGTAAAGGTCCCGTCCCCGTTATTGTGGAACAGGTGGTCGGGCTCACCGGGCAGGCCGCGCGGACCGCAGTTCACTGAGACACCGCGATAAAGACAGGCGCCGTTCGTCGAGTCCTTGGAGAGGGCAACAGCCAGGTTGCGGTCGAAGTGTACGTAACCGGTAACATAAAGGTCCAGCAGCCCGTCGCCGTCGTAATCGCCCCAGGCTGAGCCGGTTGACCAGTTGCCCAACGCAACTCCTGCCTTCTCTGCCACGTCGTTAAATGTGCCGTCGTGGTTGTTATGGTAGAGCCGGTTCTTACCATAGTTACCCACAAAGATGTCGGGCCAACCATCGTTGTCGTAGTCGGCGACACTGACACCGTAGCCCCAGCGGTCATTGGTCACGCCGGCCTTGGCGGCGACGTCTGTAAATGTTCCGTCGTGATTGTTATGGAACAACGCGGCATGAGGCGGTTGTTCCTTGCCGTCCATTGCGTCGAACGTGGAACCGTTGACGAGGTATATGTCTAGCCATCCATCGTTATCGTAGTCGAGCAGCGCCACGCCCGAGCCATTGGTTTCAACAATGAACTTCTTTGCAGGCGTGCCCATCGTGTGGCGCCAGCCGGAGAGCCCGGCCTGCTTCGTGATGTCGTCAAAGACCACCGGACCCTTATCGACGAACCCGCCGGCTGTAATCGGCCGCTTCTGTTCGTCATACACCGGTGCGGAGGCGGCGCCCGAGGCAATGCCGCCCATCCCATTCTGTTGCGGGGGATTGGTTTCCTGCGGTCTCTGTTGCGAACGACCGGCAAAACGAATAAGAACAAAGGTGATGAGAATACCGCAAACCAGGCCCCGACGGCGCAATGACAGGCCTCCTCTTCGGCTCGAATTATAGTGTTTGAGCAAACCTGCATTCAAGAATCCGGCAGTTGTACATAACAGAACAGTGAGTTTCTTTTTGCTTTTTCTAAGGGAAGTGGCCTGACCAACGTCTTGGACCAGGTCTAGAGTCAGCCATCAGCTACCTTAGGGTTCAGTCAGATCGCGCCTGGCCGCGATCTGACTGGTAAACTTCCTTGGCACCCGCTCGCCGACAGATCGGCGAGGTCGGCTCTTAGAATTGCGCTCGTACATGGAATTGAAGACTTCGTGCCGGTTGTTGCCCGGTAGCATGGCCGAACAAAGGATCAGCCATATTCGAATCCAAATTCATCAAATTTGCCCGATTGAACAAATCGTAAACTTCTCCGCGACACTCCAAATTCATGCGCTCTCCGCCGAACCATGGAACATAGAACGCCTTCTCGATATTCATGTTCACATTTGAATACCCCGGAGCATTGTAGGTATTCCTGCCCAAATTTCCTTCCTGTCCGAGTGAAGGAGCAGGAAAGTCCGAAGCGGCGAATATCCCATTCAGGAATTGTTTTTTCGATTGACCGGGCATGTGCCTTCCGAATGTTGGAGCATTTGGAATGTCCCAGTTATATCCGTCTCCATTGTAGTCTCCTCCGGCATTGCCGATGAGCTGGCCGTTGGAGTCGAAGACTGGATTAAATGGCGCTGTTGTATAAACGGTGACGGGCTCTCCCGTTTGGAAGGCGCCAATTCCTCCCACAACCCAACCACCGAGAGCTTGTCTCTTCCACCCACTCTGCCACGGCGTCGGCACCGACCACACGCCGTCGATGCTAACCTGCTGCCTAACATCAGTATCAGACCGGCTTCTCTGGGCGCGTAAGTTTCCCGACGTAATGACAGAAGTCCACGATTCACCATTCGGAGTCGAGCCACTGTTTGTCGATCCGGAATTGCTAATCGCGTCCAACGACTTTCCCCAGGTGTAGATTCCCCGTAATGCCAAACCTCTTGAAGATCGCCGGGTTAACATCGCCGACCCGAAGTTTCCAATGGAATTGCCATCCGTTGTCACATAGTTGATTGTCCCGAAACTCTGATTGAGACGATCCAATGTTCCGTTATTCTGAATCAGATCCCCGCTGAACCGGTTGACGTCAGTCTGAACAACAAGATGATGTCCGGCGGAGGCTGAGTAGTTGAGTTCCAACACCAGATTGTTCATCAATTGATGCTGGATGCTTAGTGACCAGTTCTCTACCTGTCCATTTTTCAAGTTGGGGGAATACGATCCAATCGTAGCGCGCTGACCCACGATGCCCCCATGCGAGTCGAAACTGATATTCGTCGGAATCGATATCGGACAATTCATCCCGAATGCCTGAGGCGCATCGCAGAGCGCCAATGTTGGGGTGGGGCTACCCGACAGTACGTTGAACGATTGAGTGTAGAAAATGGGTAAATTCGTGACGAGCCCGTTATAGATCGCCAGGTATGGGACCTTGTCGCTGAATAGTCCGACACCGCCTCGCAGTGCTGTCTTGCCGCTACCGAAGACATCCCACGAGAAACCGACTCGAGGCTCAAACTCCCATAACGCGTGACCTGACACTGAAGGCGAGCTAGCTAGCCCTTGGACACCGTTCGCTAATTGCTGGTTAAAACCTGTCCCGGATCCAAGAGCGAAATCGGTCAAGCTCGGGGCATATATGTTGATTAAATGCCCGTAGGTGTCATACCTGAGTCCCAAATCTACCGTCAGACGTCTTGTGACCTTCCAGTCATCTTGCGCAAACACTCCGGCATTGTGATTGCGGCTATTGAAAACCGCCCCCGCCGCCTTGTCGGTTTTGAGATTGATTGGAGTGGCAGACTCGCTCACCGCCTCATCCTGAATAAAGTCCAAAATATTGTCGAAGGAAAAGGACGGCCGATTATATGCTCCGGATTGGTCTCCAAATTGAGTGTTTACCTCCATGTTCCCACCGAACTTGAGGTCATGGGACTTAATGGACAACGACAACATTTCGCGCCCACCCACGGAATTTGATATGTAGTTCCCAGGTCCCCACCCTCCGACCCCAGTCGTGCCGGTAACGTTGATCGTAGGAATTGCGAGATCCGGGACGGCATCGTTCTCACCCAGTGCTCGCGTCATGTCGAAACCGATCTCGTTCAGCAAGTGCGGAGAAAATATATGTGTCCAATTTGTGTTGCCGAAGTCCGTGCTACTTGGAGTTGGGAAGTTCAACCCTGGTCGAACGGAGGTGGACAACGACGATACACTCATGCGATTGAATTCATAGTAGATGCGGTCGTTATTCCCGAGATACTGGTCGACACGGCCGCTCCACTGGTTCCCATTCCGGGGAGTCGAATAACTGACATCAATGTTGCCAACGACGGGCGTCGAGTCAGGAATTGCCGCCGCCGAATTGTAACCTGGGTAACCTGGATTCGCCGCCTGCACTTGTGCAGCAGTTAGGATGCCGGTTGTTGGATATGATTGCGGCGGGGCCATTTTGAGAATCTGTGTGGCAACATTGTTGGGAAAGGCGGTTTCAATATAAGTGAGCAACTCCTGTGTTTCTACTGTAGCCGGGTAGGCAGTTGCCGAGCTCGACCGAAGTACGTCGATGGATCCGAACCCAAAGAGCTTGTTCTTGATGATTGGCCCGCCGAAGGTGGCTCCAGCCTCATTTCTTTGAAACACCGGTACGGACGATTCGAATTCATTCAACGCGGACAGGCTGTTGTTAGTGAACATGTAATCCACTGTCCCGTGCAATTTGTTCGTGCCGGATTTCGTGAATTCAATAATATTCATGCCGCTGTTCCGGCCCTTTTCCGCGTCGTACTGATTGGCATTCGCCTGCAGCGACTCGATAATTTCAGGATTCGGCGAGACGGGAGTTTCCCCGCCGCGAGAGTCGGTATCTACGTGAGCGCCATCCAGAATAAACGAGTTGTTCTCTTGCCGCTGGCCAGCCGCGCTTAGATGTACGTCGTATTGGTTGGAAAAATTATCTCGAGAAGTGACGGGAACGCCTATGACGCCTGGCGAGAGGCCAGCCAGTGTGAAGATGTTCTGGCCGACAAGGGGCGTCTGATCCATGGTGATCTCGGAGATGATTGCGCCTGTAGTCGCGCTAGTTGTGTCGAGAGCCGACAATTCAGCAGAGACGTTGACAGTCGAAGATACGTCGCCAACTTGCAATGTCGGTGAGATGGCGCGAACTTCGCCAACCTGGAGCACAAGGCCCCGCTCAGACCAGGTCTTAAACGAAGTCTGTTTGACTTCGACGGTATACGTTGAAGCCGCAATGCTGTCTATACGGAAGTAGCCAGTATCGCTGCTTGTTGTGCTTCTTGAGACTCCGAGTCTTGAGTCCGTGACGGTAATTGTGGCTCCAGAGATTGCAGCGCCTGAGGAATCCACTACTGTGCCTGTTATGCCGCTGGAGAATTGAGCTTTGGCGCATAGACTGCTCAATCCAAGAAGAATGCAAGTCGCGATTGCAAAGAATCCCGATCGCTGCATGGTAAAGCCTCCTGAAAGGTGGATTTTTTTACTGTTTCATCGCGGATACTGCTTAACATTCGCATGGAACCATGGCGAAATCCGGATTTGCATTAGGACATAATCGGAAACGTGACTCTGCGTAGAGTGGGAGCATTACCCATTGGTACTAACGTCACGGGTATGTCTGTGCCATCAGACTGTTTGATCATTGACCCAGTCAGAACCAAGACAGGATAGTCAAATGGACGCAGTGGATTCCCGCCATCCGCAGGACGCGCTGACTTAAGTCCGAACGAGCACCATCTTAGGGACGCTGGAAGCGCCAGCGCTTCGTACTTACCCGGCGCAGGAAAATAGTACGCATCTTCGAATCCCTGAACCGGATAGGTCTTTGTGGTGGTCTTCCGCGCCTCAATGGCCTGAACAAACAGCAGCGCCCCATATTGGAGCGCGATTTCACCATTGACGGCTGGGACCTCCAGGACATCCGGAGAGAAAACAATTCTTACCGTGTCGCCGGACCGCCACTCCTTCGTTACTACCCAATAGGAACCCTCGCGCACGATCGAGGCACTATCGCACCTTACGGTCGTCCCATTCGACCACGCTGGATCACGGAGAAGAAGCGGAAACTCCAGGTTACGCTCCGGTCGCACCTCGATCTCCACTGTGTTCTCGAATGGATAATTCGTCCGTTCTTCAAGGTGCACGGAAACGCCGCGAACCGTTGTAGAAACTGTAGATGGTCCGTAGAGCAGCGCGGCCAGGCCCCCGTTGGCGTGCCGCATCCACATGCCGCGAACATAGAGGGGAGCGACGTTCGCGGCATTCGGATTACAGCAAACCGCTACATCTGCTTGCGTGGGCGAAAACTTGTTGGCAGAGTCCGCATCCATGCCATCCGGGGAGGTTCCGTCGCAGTGTAGTCGATTGTCAGTTGTTCGATATGTGATTGAGCGTCCGTCCGGCAGCCGGGAACCCTGGGCTGCGTTGAACCAGACCCGCTCGATCTTGTCGCCAAGGACAGCCAAGCCCGTCTTCTGCAGCGCCGATTCGAGGGTAAACTGTATCTCTTTTGTGGCGCAGTACTCGTATTCGGTGAACATTGGATCCGGCTTTAAGTTCTTGATCTCTTCTTCGCTCACTGCCGATCCGCTTGGCTCTGTATAACGATCTAGTTTGTCTAGTGCGTTGCGGAAGGCCTGACCAAGATCATTCCTGCCGGTGGCCACCCAAAGCCAAAGCGGCACGCGAATGGTCTCATACGTATTTGCGCCATGACCTACCCATCCGGAGTCCCGGTTCATTAACGATTGCAAGTTTGTATCCGCATCCTTTGCGGTAACACTCAATTCCCTATAGAGGTCGATGGTAAAGTCGCGATATTTCACGTCGCCTGTCAGGTCGAAAAGGCGCTCCATCACATCTGAAATCATAAGGTCGTGACTTTCACCTAGCCCTCCCGGACCCGACACCAATGGGGTTTTTCCTGAGCCGTATACAGACATGCTTAAGTTTGCGGCTCGCACCACCGCTTCCATAACCTGCTTATTTCCGGTCAGTTCAGCGTAATCAAGGAGACCTCGCAATAAGCAAGTTTGTGTCCATAGCTCTCCTGGTTTCGAAAATCTTATATCCGGCGCAAAGACGCCCAAATAGCCATCGTCGCCCTGCGACGATAAGATGTGGCGGACGTAGTCATCTGCCTTCAGCATGGCTTGCTTGTCTTCTGCCAGATAAGCCATCATGATGAAGCCGGCCCTCCAGTTTCCTTCCGTCTCGCCGTTCCACCAATTGACTTTTGCGACATTGTCTTGGTTTGCTGAAACTCCGCTGTTGCGATGGCTCACAAAGATATCCGATGAGGCTTCGTGGCATAATTCATCCAACCGCCCGGCGAAACCCTGATTGAGGTCGCGGACCATTTGTTCTTTGATCCACCCAGAAGGTTTGACCTCTCCTAACGTTAGCCACGTGAACGTCGGCCCTGGTTTGTTTTTCGAGTCGCTGATCTCGCGTTGCGCCGATGGCTTTGTATCAAGGGGTGATGGGCCTGACGATGCGAGTGAAGGTAGCCCACCGGCAAGACGCGGAGATACGACGGCGCCTGCTGACGCGCCCAACATCAACTTAAGGGATTCGCGACGATTTATAATGGAAGTGATCATTGTGCGGGAATATAGAGACGACTGAATATGACTGTCCACCTTTTGGTTGACGGCTTTATGTACTTGGTTGACGTTGTTTCGGCAGTTGCGGGAACGGATACGTCAATGGGCTTGACCTGGGGCTCAATCGTCACATTCTGCTGGAGATCGGTCGAAAGAGGCCTTTGCAAGTCACCGACAAAATGGATTTCCATCGCACTTTCCTGGAGCGATGCCGGCAGCAGGATGCAAGAACGCCGCGCAAGCTAGGCGCTCATGAAGCTCAGCTATCTCCTCAGTCAGGTGAAGCATTATGGTTAGGGAATGTTGGGACCAGCCGGCAGGAATTAGCGCGACAAGCAGTCCTGACTTTCGCACGACATATGCGAGCGCCAACAACCATCATATATAAACAACGCTACAAAACTGCATTAAGAGGAAAGGGATTTAAATTCTCAAACAGCCACAGCTTCTCTCGTCTCATAAAACGCGCGGCGTAACGACTGGGGCGTGACGCCCTTTATACTCTTGAACTGGCGATGAAAATTCGAGTAGTTTCCAAAGCCGACACGAAATCCGATCTCGAGTACGCTCAGATCACTGGTCGCGAGGAGTTGGGTGGACGCTCCGATCCTAAGCTGGTTAATGTAGGTTGTCATCGTTCGTCCTGTAGCACGCCTAAATAAACGGCAGAGTGCCGCTTGGCTCACGTGCATTGAGCGCACCAGTTCTGTGAAATCGATCTTTTGATCAAAATGCTGCTGGAGGTAAGAGCAGATCTGATTAATTCGCTGCTGGTCTTCAAGGTGGCACGGAGGAAGTAGTGTCTCCGTAGAGATAGACCTCGCACTATCTTCCGCTGCAAGGTCCACTAAAACGGATATTAAGGAAACGAAACGCCTGCATGGAGAAAGCTGCGGTATCTTCCGAATGGACTTCGTCACCCTTTTCCCGGTTTCGGTGTCTCCGAAGGTGAGCCCAAGCGCGCTGCGTTGAAACATTTGCGATACCGATTTCATCTCGGGAAGCTCGAAAAAATGGTCGCCGAAACACCCCTCTCTGAACTGGACAACGATGGCGCGATGCTCCTTGCAAGACATCGAATCCACAGGCCAAGAACGGTAAGAATGAGGGAGATTGGGTCCGATGAGTACTAGATCCCCGGTCTGGTAATTGCCGATGCCATCGCCGACCATGCGTTGGCCTTCGCTATCCGTAATCAAAGTGAGTTCAAATTCAGGGTGGTAGTGCCAAAGAAACGGGAATTCTCTTTCGATCCTCTCGTAAGCGGTGAAGGACCCGACTGGTGGTCGCACAGTTTCGAATCGAGCGAACATTGGCGAAATGATACCGCAGTTGACTGATTTCTGCTACAAATTTGTCGAAATGTGTCAACCAAGTGCATGCTGGTCGATCAGGTACACTTTTGCGGAGACCTGGCGCCCATCTAGGGAAGCCCTGCGCAGGTATCTGATTTCGTATCCGCAGGGCGTTTCTGTGA
>OCZT010006656.1_pt1 | contig 11428 bp, 9 predicted proteins | sample 1539031 | NCBI WGS metagenome assembly OCZT01 (sample SAMEA3539308, study PRJEB22396) | soil metagenome | biome: tundra; feature: field; material: soil | place: USA | collected 2010-05 | depth 0.15 m
GGCAACCCAGGACAGAGCAGCACAACGAGACTCCTCAGCGTGCTGCACGTAGGCAACCTGCAGCGTCCCATCGGGCTGGGCGAGAAGCACAGCGCACCACGCGGCCAGCCGCGGGACCACGGCCCGGCCCGCGAGGGCCAGGATCGCGTCCTGATCCGCAGGGCCGGCCAGCAGGTCGCTCGCCTCGGCCGCGACACCGGCCCTGGCCTTCCTGCGCAGCTCGATGTCGGCCAGCCTGGATCGCTCCAGGGGCGCGGCAACCTGGTCCGCCAGCTGCTGCAACTGCCCCGCGGCCCCCTTGGCGAACTGGCCGGGAAGGGCCCCGGCGACCGCCAGCACCCCGGTCACCTGGTCAGCCACGAGGAATCCGGCGGTGAGCACTGAGGGTGGCGCGGCGAGCAGTTCGGCGGAGCGGGCCCCCGCCACGGCGCGCACCCGCAGATCGCCGTCCTCGTCCGGCATCAGGACATAGGCAGCGTCCGCGGCCAGCGCGGCGCGCGCCGACTCGACCGTGCGGGCCAGCAACTCGTCGTAGCCGGACCCCATGGAGCGCTCCGGCGCCCGCTGGCCGGTGCTGGACTGGCCGGTGCTGGACTGGCCGACGCTGGACTGGCCGGCGCTGGACTGGCGGGCGGCAGGCTGGCTAGCCGGTGAATCCCCGGACCCGTCCTCGCGGGCACTGGCCAGGCCCATCCGGAACCAGACTGCCTTGGCCGCCCGCCCGTAGGTGACTCCCCACGCCGACGCGAGCGCGGAAGGCAGCAGGAGCCCGCGGCCGCTGGTGCGTTCGGCAGGAATGTTCTCGTCTTTGGCCCCGCCGGGAACCATGCTGGCCGGCAGGCTGTCGCGGACCATCACCTCGAGGCCGCCGTCGGCCAGCTTGCAGGTGACATGGACCGGTGTTCCCGCGTGCACCACGGCGTTGGTGACCAGCTCGCTCGTCAGCAGGACCGCGTCATCCACCAGCCCGCTGCCCGCCGGGGCCTGCTCGGCCGGCAGCCAGGACTGCAGCGTCTCACGCACGAAGCGGCGCGCCGCGGCCACGGCCGCCGGCTCAGGCTGGTACGCCGCGCTAGCGACGAGGTCGCTTGATCCCTCCACGTGCCCTCTCGGGGGTTCCGGCCAGGCCGCCCGGATGCTCACTCCCGGTTGCGCGGCGACCTCACTATCGGATTCGCCACCGCCGATGACGGCGGCTGCCCCCATCGTGACAGATACGTGACCGGTTTCCTGCGTGATCAGGCACGTTCGCCCAGTACCGGGGATGGCCGTGCCCATCCGGCAGCGGCCGAATACTCGCGGACGACCCTGGCCGGGACCCCCGCGACCACGCATCGGTCGGGCACCTGGCCGCGCACCACCGAGCCCGCGGCCACCACCACGTTCCGGCCGATACATGCGCCAGGCAAAACGATCGCGCCCGCACCGAGCCAGCTTCCCTGGCCGATGGAGACGGCCGTGTTGCTCGGCCACTGCCGCCCGATCGGGATGTCCGGGTCGGCGTAGCCGTGGTTCTGGTCGGTGATGTAGACGTACGGGCCGGTGTAGACGTCATCGCCGATCACGATCGACTGGTGCGCCACGATGTGACTGCCCCGGCTGATCACGCAGCGGTCGCCCACGCGCAGTACCGGGGAGAAATCGCTCAGATCCTGCCCAGGGAGGATGCCCGCCGAGAGAGTCACCTGCGCGCCGATCATGGTGCCCTCGCCGATCTCGATCCATTTCTCGCCGTACACGGACCCGGTCGGGAACCCGATGACCGAGCCAGCGCCGAACACCGCGAACCGGCGCCCGGCCGGGGTCTCCGCGGTGATCATCCCCGCCCGCTGTGCGGACCGCCAGGCGTGGTGTACCAGCCGCCATGCGACCTGGCGGTAGCGCCTAGCCAGGGCATCCTTGGCTGACATGACCGGTTACTGTACTCCCCGCCGCCGCGCCGCCAGCGTGGGCGCGGCCAGCGTCACCGGGGCCGCCATGGCGGGCGCGGCTAGCTGGCCGCAGGCTCCGTCGATCTGGCTGCCCCGGGTGTCGCGGACCGTGACCGGGATGCCCTGGGCCGCGAGCCGCGCCTCGAACTCGCGCATCACCCCGGGCTCCGACGCGGTCCAGCGGGAGCCTGGTGTCGGGTTGAGCGGGATCAGGTTGACGTGCGCCAGCTGGCCGGCCAGCAGGTCGCCGAGGGCGTCCGCCCGCCACGCCTGATCGTTGACCTCACGGATCAGCGCGTACTCGATGGACACCCGCCGGCCCGTGGCGCCGGTGTAGGCCCAGGCGGCGTCGAGCACCTCGGCCACCTTCCACCGCTTGTTCACCGGCACCAGTTCGTCCCGCAGCTCATCGTCGGGCGCGTGCAGCGAGACGGCGAGGGTCACCGCGAGCCCCTCGGCGGTGAGCTTGCGGATCGCCGGGACCAGGCCGACCGTGGACACGGTTACCGACCGCTGGGAGATACCGAGCCCGTCAGGAACGGGGTCAGTCAGCCGCCGCACCGCCGTCAGGACGCTGGCGTAGTTGGCGAGCGGCTCCCCCATGCCCATGAAGACCACGTTGGAGACGCGGCCCGGGCCGCCTGGCAGCTGGCCACGGGCCAGCAGGCGGGCACCCTCGACCACCTGAGCGACGATCTCGGCGGCGGACAGGTTCCTGGTCAGCCCGGCCTGACCGGTCGCGCAGAACGGGCAGCCCATCCCGCAGCCGGACTGAGACGACACGCACATGGTGACCCGGCCCGGGTAGCGCATCAGCACCGATTCGACGTACGCGCCGTCGAATGCCTGCCACAGCGTCTTGCGGGTCATGCCCTCATCGCAGGTCTGCTCGCGCTGCGCGGTGAGCAGCCGCGGCAGTAGCGCGCCGACTAGCTCCGCCCGGGTGGCCGCCGGGAGATCGGTCATCTCAGCAGGATCATCGGTGAGCCGCGCGAAATAGTGCCGGGACAGCTGGTCACCCCGGAATGGCAGGCCGACGAGCTGGTCCGCCGCCGCGCGGCGGGCAGCCGGGTCGAGGTCAGCCAGGTGCCGCGGCGGCCGAAGCGAAGATCCTCGTCCTGGCAACAGTGCTCCTTCGTAACAGGCGGCCCGCCCGGGCCAGATACAGGCCGTTGCAAACTCTTAACAATATCCGTAACGGCTACATGATGACCTGCGGCGAATCGGTAGATTTCACTGCATGCCGACGCTGCGCAAAGGCCCGCGAGGGACCAGGGACGCGGCGCGCCCGGGACGGCCGGAGATCCTGCTGGAGAGCGAGAGCCCGTACGCCACCCGCCGGGTGGTCGTGGAATATGACGGAGTGACCACGGCGGCCTACCTCTACGACGACGCAGCCGTGGTCGCCGCCACCTGGATAGCCAATCACCTGCCCGCCCCGACAACCACAGATCCCGATGATCTCACTACGGGGCAGGCCCCAATGATGCCCGCCGGGCACACCAGGCACCCGGGGGGCAGGCCCGCGTTCGATCCTCGCACGCTGCGGGCACTGTGGTTCGAGGAGGGCGATGGCGTAGCCATCGTCGAAGGCGGCCAGCTCCTCGCCGCGATCCCCGGCTGGTGCGACATGTCCAAGGGCATGCCCGGGTACAGCCGGGATGTCATCGGGCAGACCCCGTTCGGCTGGTCGCTCGATGACGCCATGGAAGGGCTAGGACCCCGCGCGGACCGGGCGACCGCGTTCTGGCGGTGGCGAGCGGGCGAGGACGCCTGGGGCGGTTTCCAGAAGGCCGTCCTCGGCCATCTGCTCGGCCGGCTGGGCCCGGGGGCGCGCTACTGGGACGTCAGCACGGGCAAGATGCCGCTGGCCGGGGTCTCCGAGCGGCCACCCACCAGGAGCCGCCCGTTCACGGTTCTCACCACGATCGGGATGAGCTGCCAGCGGATGCCGGTGGTGGAGCAGTACGCGGAAGACCCCAGTTCCTCGGCGCGGATCGAGCTGGCCGTGGCCACCACCATGCCGAGCCCGGAGGCGGCCCGGATCTTCCTCTGGCTGGCCCAGTACCCGTGGCGCGCGGTTACCTGGTTCGGGCACGGCCACAGCATCCGGTGGTACCACGAGCCCGCGACCTTCCCGCTCGGCGGCGGGAATACAGCGGTGCTGCTGCTCGACGAGCCCGCCCGGCTACTCGGGCCGGACGTTCCGGACCTGTCCGGATTCGCCTTCGGCGGCGATCCCGTGCGGTGGCTGTGGATCATCCCGATCAACGAGCGGGAGCGGCTGTTCGCCAAGGATCGCGGCTCGGCGAGCCTGGTCACCCAGCTCGCCGCGCAGCGCCGCAACTGGGTGGTCGCCCCCTAGAGCTGGGTGGTCGCTCCCGGCTCGGCGCGGCTGGCGGTGCCTGCCATCACGGGCGCCTGCCATCACCGGTGCCGGTGATGCCGGTGATGGGGCCGCCGGTGATGGCGACGGTGATGGTGGTGCCGGTGATGGTGGTCACTGGGCCGTGGGGTGCTGGTGGCGGCCGCGCTGGCACCGGAGTCGCCGACCGTGGTGCGCGCGACGACGGTGATGCTGTAGGCGGTGCCGTTGGTTAGGCCGGTGATGGTGCAGGTGGTGGCCATCGCGGCGGTGCAGGTGATGCCGCCGGGAACGGCGGTGGCGGTGTAACCGGACAGGATGCCGGTATCCAGGCTGGCGGGGACGCGCCAGGACACCGTGGCAGTGGTGTCGCCGGGAATGGCGGTGACGCTGGCGGGCGCCTGCGGCCCGGCCAGCACCGGCGCCAGGCTCTGGGTCGCGGCGTTGTCGCCGAGCTGGCCCCAGGAGTTGGCCCCCCAGCAGTAGGGGGCGCCCGCGCTATCCACCGCGCAGGCGCTGTACGTGCCTGCGCTGACCTGGGTGAGAGTCCGGCCGGCCAGCACGCCGCTGGTGTCCACGGCCACCGGCACGCTGGAGCCGACAGCGCTGCCGTTGCCGAGTTCGCCGTCGGCGTTGTAGCCCCAGCAGTAGGCGGCGCCGGCCGCATCCAGCGCGCACGAGGAATACCAGCCGGCGGTGACCTGGGTGAGGGCCCGGCCGGCCAGCACGCCGCCGGTGTTCACGGCCACCGGCACGCTGGAGTCGCTCGCCTTCCCGTCGCCGAGCTGTCCGTTGCCGTTGGAGCCCCAGCAAAAGGCTGCACCGGCCGCATCCACCGCACAGGCGTCGATCCAGCCGGCCGCGATCTGGGTGAGGGCCCGGCCGGCCAGCACGCCGCTGGTGTCCACGGCCACCGGCACGCTGGAGTCGCTCGCCTTCCCGTCGCCGAGCTGTCCGTTGCCGTTGGAGCCCCAGCAAAAGGCTGCACCGGCCGCATCCACCGCACAGGCGTCGATCCAGCCGGCCGCGATCTGGGTGAGGGCCCGGCCGGCCAGCACGCCGCTGGTGTCCACGGCCACCGGCACGCTGGAGTCGCTCGCCTTCCCGTCGCCGAGCTGTCCGTTGCCGTTGGAGCCCCAGCAAAAGGCTGCACCGGCCGCATCCACCGCACAGGCGTCGATCCAGCCGGCCGCGATCTGGGTGAGGGCCCGGCCGGCCAGCACGCCGCTGGTGTCCACGGCCACCGGCACGCTGGAGTCGCTTGCCTTCCCGTTGCCGAGCTCACCATCGGCGTTGTAGCCCCAGCAAAAGGCTGCACCGGCCGCATCCAGCGCACACGTGTCATACCAGCCGGCGGTGATCTGGGTGACGGCCTGGCCCGCCAGCACGCCGCTGGTGTCCACGGCCACCGGCACGCTGGAGTCAAAGGCGGTGCCTCCGTCGCCGAGCTGCCCGGTGCCGTTGTCGCCCCAGCAGTACGCGGCGCCGGCGGCATCCAGCACGCAGGTGTGATATCCATCGCCGGTGATCTGGGTAAGGGTCTGGCCCGCCAGCACGCCGCTGGTGTCCACGGCCACCGGGACGCTGGAGTTGGAGACGGTGCCTCCGTCGCCGAGCTGGCCACTGCCGTTGTTGCCCCAGCAGTAGGCGGCACCGGCCGCATCCAGCGTGCAGGTGTACGCGTCGCCGGCGGTGATCTGGGTGAGGGCCTGGCCGGCCAGCACGCCGCTGGTGTCCACGGCCACCGGGACGCTGGAGCCAACCGTGCTGCCGTTGCCGAGCTGCCCGGAGCCATTGTCGCCCCAGCAGTAGGCCTTACCGCTTTCGATCGCGCACGAGTGGAAGCTGCCTGCCGTGATCAAGGCACCCGCCCCGTGCGATGCCCCGTGCGATGCCCCGTGCGATGCGGCCTGCGATGCGGCGAGCGCGGCCTGCGGCGCGGCGAGCGCGGCCTGCGGCGCGGGCACCAGCGAGAACGACAGCGCGCTCAGCCCGGTGGCGAGCAAGAGCAGCGCCGCGGGAGTGAGCCGCCGTCGCAGAGCCGACCGTCCCGCCCTGGTTGTCCCGGCTGTCATTGGTCACTGTCCTCTCAGCGGCGCCAGCGACTCCGGGATACAAGCTACTACGGCTCGTAATTATCTCACTACGCTATGCAGTTGGATTCGCGGTCCAGGATCAATGAACGTGCAGGCTGACCCCGAGCAGCACCCCGGCCGGGAAACGTCAAACGTCAACGGATGAAGATCGTCAGGAGAAGCCATATCACGGGGGCACTGACCAGCATGGCATCGATCCGGTCGAGCGCTCCGCCGTGGCCGGGCAGGACCGTGCCCATGTCCTTGATCCCCAGGTCCCGCTTGATCATCGACTCTGACAGGTCGCCGAGGGTCGCCGTCGCGACCGCCGCCACGCCCAGCACCACCCCCTGCCAGACCGGGGCATGCAGCACTGTGGGCAGCAGGATCGCGCCCGCCACGACGCACGCGAGCGCCGCACCGGCTGAACCCTCCCAGGTCTTCTTCGGGCTGATCTTCGGCACCAGCAGGTGCCGGCCGAGCAGGCTGCCCGCGGCGTAGCCGCCGACGTCGCTGCAGACCACCAGGATCAGGAACACGACGGTTCGGCGGGGGCCGTCGGCCGGGGCGAGCATGAGCGCCACGAAAGAAGCCATCAGCGGCAGGTACGCGAGGGCGAACAGGCCTGCGGCGACGTCCCGCAAGTAACCCGCGCTGGCTCCGGGGAGCCGCCAGGACATGACCACGATCACCGTTATGGCCAGCGCCGCCACCAGCGGGCGCTCTCCGCGCCAGTACGCCAGCGCGATCATCACCGAGCCGCCGGTGACCACTGGCACCAGCGGCAGGCGAATATCCCGGGTGCGCAGCGCACGGGTCAGCTCCCACAGCGCGAGCGCGACCGCCACGCCCACGACCACCAGGAAGAGGATCTTGATGGTGAACAGGGTGAGCAGAGCAAGGGCACCGAGGGCCAGGCCCACCGCCAGCGCGGCGGGAAGATTGCGGCCCGCCCGGGCCCTCCGCTCGGCGAGGTTACCGGGATCGCTGAAGTTACCGGGCTCGCTTACGCGGCCGGGTTCACCTTCGGTACCGGGCTCGCTTACACTGCCAGGCTGACCTTCGGTACCGGGCTCCCCCTGCTGGCTGGGAGGCAACCTATACCTCGAGGAGCTCGGCTTCCTTGTGCCTGAGCAGGTCGTCCACCTGCCCCACGTAGGTGTGGGTGAGATCGTCGAGTTCCCGTTCCGCCCGGTGCACATCGTCCTCGCCTGCGTCACCGCTCTTGACGAGCTTGTCCAGCGAATCCTTGGCATGCCTGCGGATGTTGCGGATCGAGACCTTACTGTCCTCGGCCTTGTGCCGCGCGACCTTGATGTATTCCTTCCGGCGATCCTCGGAGAGATCGGGGAATACCACCCGGATGATCGCGCCATCGTTCGACGGGTTCACCCCGAGGTCGCTGTTCCTGATCGCCTTCTCGATCGAGCCAAGCGAGGACTTGTCGAACGGCTGGATGACGACCATCCGCGGCTCGGGGATATGGAACGAGGCAAGCTGATTAACCGGCGTCGGCGTTCCGTAGTACTCGGCCGTGATCTTGCTGAACATGGTCGGATGCGCACGCCCGGTGCGGATCGTGGCGAACTCTTCCTTGGCGACCGCGACGGCCTTTTCCATTTTCTCCTCGGCCTCGAGGAGGGTTTCGTCTATCACTGCGGCTCCTGTGCGTCCTGGGCCTGTCTCATTCGCAGTTCGCGCCAGCGGGCATCAGAAATCTCCTGCGCGGCATATCAGCGTGCCGATCTTCTCACCACGCACCGCCCGCACGATGTTGCCCTCTTCCATAAGGTCGAAAACGACGATGGGCAGGCCATTGTCCATACACAGGCTCACCGCGGTCGCGTCCATGAACTTCAGCTCCCGGCGCAGCACCTCGCCATAGTCAAGCTGGTGAAACCGCACCGCATCCGGGCTTGTCCGGGGATCCGCGTCGTAGACCCCGTCGACCTGCGTGCCCTTGAGCACGGCCTCCGCCCCGATCTCCAGAGCGCGCTGCGCGGCACACGTATCGGTGGAGAAGAAGGGCGCGCCGAGGCCCGCGCCGAAGATCACGATCCTGCCCTTCTCCAGATGCCGGATGGCCCGCCGGGGAATGTAGGGCTCGGCGACCTGCCCCATGGTGATCGCGGTCTGCACGCGGGTGTCAACACCGAGTTTCTCCAGCACATCCTGGAGGGCGAGGCAGTTGATCACTGTGCCGAGCATGCCCATGTAGTCGGCCCTGGCCCGGTCGATGCCGCGCTCGGAGAGCACCCGGCCGCGGAACATGTTGCCGCCGCCCACCACGGCCGCGACCTCGACACCCTCCGCGACGGCGGCCGCGATCTCCTTAGCGATGTGGAACACCACGTCAGGCGAGATGCCCAAGGCCTCATCACCGGAGAACGCCTCGCCGGACAGCTTCACCACCACCCGGCGCCAGCGATGGTGGGCCTTCCCACCCGCTGGTTCCGAACGGGAAACGCCCGCCATGTGGCCCCCTTCGCCTGCCGTCACCGCGCAGCCCCGCTATGGCTCATCCGGCCTGGCCCACCTGGAACCTGGCGAACCCGCGCACGGTGACCCCGTACTCGCTGAGCAACTGCTTGACTGCCTTCTTCGGATCCTTGACGAACGGCTGATCGGTCAGCACGACATCCTTGAAGAACGCGTTCAGCCTGCCTTCGACGATCTTCGGGATGGCCTGCTCGTGCTTGCCCTCGTCGCGGGTTATCTGCTCGGCGATGGCGCGTTCCTTCTCGACTACCTCGCTGGGCACCTCGTCCCGGGTGATGTACTGCGGGCGCATGGCCGCGATCTGCTGCGCGAGGTCTTTCCCCGCCTCCGCCGACGGCTTATCGAGCTGTACGAGCACGCCGACCGTAGGCGGCAGGTCGCGGTCGGACCGGTGCAGGTAGCTCGCCACGTAGCCGCCCTGGAACTGGGCGTACCGGCCGATTTCCAGCTTCTCCTTGAGTGAGGCGCTGGCGTCCTCGAGAAGCTGCTGGGCCGTGACGCCCGGCCGGATTTCGACGCTGAGCAGGGCGAGCCGGTCAGCCGGCTTGTGCTCCAGCGCGGCCCGCGCGATCTCGGCCGCGGCCTCCTGGAACCGGTCCGTCTTCGCGACGAAGTCGGTCTCGCAGTTGACTTCGACCAGCACCCCGGCCGAGGTGCCGTCCAGCTCGGCAGCGACCAGGCCGTTGGCGGCGGTCCTGGCGGCCCGCTTGCTCACGTCCTTGGCGCCCTTGAGCCGGAGGATCTCTACGGCGGCATCGAAGTCGCCATCGGCTTCCTCAAGTGCCCTCTTACAATCCATCATGCCCGCAGCCGTGTGCTCACGGAGCCGCTTCACTTCTGCGGCGGTGACGTTCGCCATGTCCTCATCTCTCACTGTCTGGTGATCCGGTGGGCCGCTCGGCTGTAGCCGCCCACCTTCCTGTGCGGCCGCGCGGGTGTCAGGCCCCGTCGGACCCGGACTCGACGGTCCCGCTGCCGGCTCCGGATGGGACTGCCTCTGGCTCGGCCGTTGCCTCGGGAGCGTCAGCCTCACTCGCGTCAGCCTCACTCGCGTCAGCGGCATTCGCGTCCGCGGCGCTGGCCGCCTCCGGGGCTTCAGTATCGCCCGATGGTGCCTCGGCAGCAGCGGCAGACACCGGCGCGGCCTCGGCGGCGCCCGCAGCGGCCTCCGCGGTGGCGGCCGCAGCCTGGTCGTCCGCCGCCTTGCTCTGGAGAAGCTCGCGCTCCCACTCGGCCAGCGGTTCCGCAGCACCGATATCGCCGGGTGCCGGTGTAGACGGCTTCTCTTCGCCGTCGGCCGCGCCCGCCCTGGCGATGAGGCCGTCCGCGACCGCATCGGCAACCACGCGGGTGAGCAGCGCGACACTGCGGATCGCGTCGTCGTTGCCCGGGATCGGGTACGTGACCTCGTCCGGGTCACAGTTGGTATCCAGGATGGCGATCACCGGGATACCCAGCTTGCGCGCCTCGCTGACAGCGATGTGCTCCTTTTTGGTGTCGACCACCCACAGGGCACTCGGCACCCGGGACATGTCCCTGATCCCGCCCAGCGACCGCTCCAGCTTGTCCCGCTCGCGCCGCAACTGGAGCAGTTCCTTCTTGGTCATGCCCGAGCCCGCGACGTCGTCGAAGTCGATCTCCTCAAGCTCCTTGAGCCGCTGGAGCCGCTTGAAGACCGTGGTGAAGTTGGTCAGCATGCCGCCCAGCCACCGCTGGTTCACGAACGGCATGCCCACCCTGCGGGCCTGCTCGGCGACCGCTTCCTGGGCCTGCTTCTTCGTGCCGACGTAGAGCACCGTGCCGCCGTGGGCGACCGTCTCCTTGATGAACTCATACGCGTTGTCGATGAAGTCCAGCGACTGCTGCAGATCGATGATGTAGATGCCATTGCGCTCGGCCAGGATGAAACGCTTCATCTTGGGGTTCCAGCGCCGGGTCTGATGCCCGAAGTGCACGCCGCTCTCGAGCAGCTGCCTCATGGTGACAACCGGAGCCATGCCGGTGGTCCCCTTCCTGTTTCGCGCCGCGTGCGAGCACGCCGACGCTCTCGGTTGGTACCTGGCGCCCGGGCGCACCCCGCCGCGGTTACAAGAGCCGCGGACCGGTGAAGTGCGTCCCGCCGGAGGCCGAACCGACATCCAGGCGGCAAGCGGACGCGCGAATTAGGCCGGAAGCGCATGCGCATCTGCACACGCTGACTCCTACGGCCTGCATGTACTCTACCCGCTCACCGCAGCCTGGGGATGTACCAGTTCGGTCAGGCTCGTGGATGCGCCTGCCGGTACGCCGATTCAAGCCGCTCGACCGACACGTGGGTGTAGATCTGGGTGCTCGCGAGGGAGGCGTGGCCCAGGATCTCCTGCACACTCCGCAGGTCGGCGCCGCCCTCCAGCAGGTGGGTCGCTGCCGCGTGCCTGAGGCCGTGCGGGCCGGCGTCGGGCGCTGACGGCACGGCGGCAATCCGCGCGTGCACCACGCGCCGTGCGGTCCGCGGGTCCAGCCGGCCGCCCCGTGCGCCGATGAAGAGGACATCGGCGCTGCGAGGGCCGGCCAGGACC